>Ga0307431_1000215_pt1 | contig 44946 bp, 55 predicted proteins | sample SalMarWE160170MG_FD_202155 | JGI IMG/M metagenome (GOLD analysis project Ga0307431, IMG submission 202155) | Salt marsh sediment microbial communities from the Plum Island Ecosystem LTER, Massachusetts, United States - WE1603-170 | ecosystem: Environmental > Aquatic > Marine > Intertidal zone >...
CTTTTTACCCATCTCTTGCAGAGACATGTCTGCATCCCACCTAGCAAGATAAAATAGTTGTCCAACTATAAAAAATGTAATGGCCATCCTGTTTTTTTACTAAAAATCCTCATTCGTAGAGACTAAAGGAGATGTGATGAACATTGGACCAATAAGACAACGGCGAAACCAAATTTGAGAGAAAAGTGTAGATTTTTAAGACATAGGTATATTTAAATAGGATTCTATTGATAATATCATGGTGTATATAATGAAGAAATATTATATTGAATTGGGGGCTATTGTTGTTGCATTACTTATGATGTCTACAGTCACAGCTGTTCCTCAGACGCATGGCAAAGTAGTAATGGACATAGTAGATGAGATAGAACAGAAGAAAGATGTTCTGGAGGAAAAACTAACAGAAATTTTTTTAGATGATCTAAAATTGGGCGGGATAATCGATTTTTTGATTCAATTGATCATACTCATCATTCAATTAGTAATGAAAATAATCGAAATCGTGCAAGGCATAATGGGCCTTATTAACTTGATACAAAATCTCATTGCTGCATTGACAACCCTTTTCCAGCTTGTGCAGAGCTTAATTGAATTGATACAAGATATTTTCAACCCCGAACCTTTGCTAGACTTTTAATGGGTGGGGGAAGCTACTTTCTATTTACTGGATGCCCATACAACTAGATGGTCGAATGTACAAGTAACGTCTAATTGCACTCAGATTTTTTGAAAATTAGCTTTCCGTTATCAAGTTCAAAATAGGAAAAGAGGTGAAGGTGGGGGTAAACAATATGACGAAACTCTAATTTTTCATCCCTCTCTAATTTGTTTTTACGCGGTTATTATCTGTGTTTTCGCTCTTAGATATTTTCTTAGCAGGTTGTTAATTGAAACTGGGTGCTTTATCATGCACAATTCCATGGCCGTAACTCTGCTATATGGTAGTAAAATAAGTTTGATACTGAAAATATAAACAACTACAACTCTATGCTGTCTATTTTGTCTCTTATTGCTTGATATTGGTCTTCAGCTGATTTTTCCGAATCCTGGTTTTGTTTTTTGCGTTCTTTCTTGTATTTACTTCTTTCAAGTTGCTCGTTATCTATCTTTGCCGGGGAACCTTTTTCCTCCTTAATTATCTGTTGGATATAATCATCATTTTCAAATTTTAAATCATCCGGAAGTGCTTCTAAAAAGTAAAAAGGTTTGTCATCGTTTGATATATCAACAGGGTTGATACAAATTGCTCCAGAGGGTGAATCTTGCAATTCCTTAATAAATATAGGATCTCCAAACATTTTGTCAACAGTATTGACTGCATCATCTTTATCATTGGCCCATGTTAAAAACCAATCCTCTTTATCTTTGCCTCCAAAATGTCCAATAAATATCTTCTTCACTTACAACACCACAGCATAAAACAAGCAATTGCTGTATTTATATCTTATGTTGTATGCCCTTTTTAAAAAATTAATGCTGCTGTTGATTCTGCAATTAATGGAGCAATTGTAGCTGTTGCAGATAACAATTCGCTTATTCTTTCTTGCCTTTTTTAGGTGCAGCTTTTGTCTTTGTGCTTTTTGATTTGGCGCTTTTCTTTTTTTCAGCTTTTGCAGGAGCTTTTTTTGTTTTGGCAGCAGTTTTCTTTTTGGGCTTTTTCTCTTCTGTCTTCTTTGGTTCTGCTTTTTCAGCTGTCTTTTCTTCCTTCTTCTTAGTAGGTTCCTTCTTGGGTTTCTGTTCCTTTCCTTTCTCCTTTGGCGCCTTCTTTTTCTTTATCTTTACCTCACCATCGCCAGTGGGAGAAATGTCGTAATCTTCGGCGCCGCTAACTTCACCCTCTTCTAAAGGTTCTTCTTCTTTTTTGAGGATAGGTTCTTTCTTCTCTCTTTCTTCCTTCAATAACTCACGTCTTGATTTCTTGAATTCAAGCTCAGGCAAGTATGCTTCGACAACACCATCTTCAAATTTGACTGCTTTAACACGGATTTTACTTACCATGTTGTATTTTCCTTTGCCCCAGATAGCATTGTTGAGTGAGTCATCTATCCAAATGTTTTCTTCTTTAACCTTCATATGTTTGGTTAGATAGATTTTCACTCTTTTGACCGCAGTAGGTGCAGATGTAGAGCTTTTAAATCCCCTTTTCTTCAAAGGTATAACATATATTTTTTCGATTTCTTCTGTCATAGTAATCAAGCTTTCTTAAGTTTGTTTCTACGCCAATGTCGCGTTTTAGGATGGCGTGTAAAACGTCTGTTGGTCTTAATCATAATCCAAGCAGGTACACGCCTGTTACTTTTAGTTGCTTTATTCAAACGATTTTTTTTACCAAGTGATTTATGAGTTGCCATCGTTTTCTACCTTCTTGTTATCTTAATGTCTCTTTTCTTTGGAATTATTTTTGAAAGCAGCATACGTAACTGCTCATCATTTATTTTATTTTTCAACCTACCACTTTGGGCAAGTGCTATGAGTTGATTTTCAATCGACTCTGCCATTTCAGGCCGTGCGACCTTTATGTTTCCAAGCCGCTCTTTTGCCCTTGGCGTAAGAATACTACGGAGAATTTCCTTCTTTTTTTCTTCGAACTCTTTCTCCTGAGCTTCTTGATCATCCATTGATTCCTGAAATCGTTCGCTCTGTTGTAATTCTTTTAATCTTCTTTTCCTTAACTTTTCTAGTTCTTCATCCATAACGTTTAGTGACCTTTATTTTTATCAAATATTTAATATTTTTCCAATCCAGGGTAATAATCTTTTATGTTGTCTATAACCTCTTTAGATGTATTGTCTAAAAAAGATCGACCTTTTGGGGTAAGTCTACGTCCCTTTCCCTTGATTTTTGATACATAACCTGCCTTTTCAAGTTGTTGGACTGCTCTTCTTGCTATGGTTCCACTACCTGCTTTCGCTCTGTGTGGCTTTGATCCGCGGTTTTGTTTGCCGCCGTATTCCTCTCTGAGGCGCTCTGCTCCTATAACGTTGCTGATATAGATCTTACGAAGAATGGAGGCACACCTAACATACCACCAGTTCTTATTTGACGGGGGACTTTCCCTGTTTAATCCTGTTTTAGAATAGACATTAGCCTCTGGCATCTCAATGGTTGTGTCTTTTTCAAATTTCTTTGCTATCTCATCGATTAATTCCTTGGCTGGAACATCATATACGGTTGTCATATTATTCAATACTCCTTATTTGCATAAGAGTGAAATTGGGTATCGGTAATAAATGATAAGTTATTTAAGCCTAGCGGATGGTTTTTTTCCATTATTTTTGAGCAGGATCCGTGTATATTTCTTGCAATTATAACAGTAAACGACAAGTTTGCCTCTGTTGATTCTCGTCCTGCAAGTAACAGTTGGCAGTAAGTAGCTGTAGCAATGTTTACAGAATCTACGTTTATATTCTTTTTTGATTGGCGTGAGATTTCTCATTGATATTTTCCGTGCAAGTTCTACGTATCTATTTGCCAGATCAAGTTTTCCTGAGAGGGCGTTTTCTTCTGCCATGGTGAATAATTTGCCAATTCTTCTACCTGCTATTTCCCTTTGCTGTTTCTTTGTGATTCTTCTTTTCCTTGACATGATGTGAACCTGTTTTATTGGTAGGTAAAAGGCGATTATGCATTTTCCTTTTATATACGATTGGTCGGTGCTTGTAGCTGGTAGGCTAATTATGAATTACATGGCATGATTTGTCATTTTGTATGTATTATCTGATGGGGAAATCGGTGAACAACAGTGTTCTTTTCCTTTCTATATGTTAAACAAGGAGCAATCCACTATTCATAGATGATATCTGCTTACGATAATTTTTCTTTTTGGATATTCTAAACAACCAACTCAAAGTAAATATGTCGACAATGGCAACTATAATTCTGATAATCGATTTTCCTCGCCCCCATATGAAACGTTCCTTTCAGTTTTTTGTTAGATATGTGACGATTTGTCATGTTCATATGTGGAGGAAATAGGGGGAAAGGAGGATTTTTTTTGAATGAAAAGGAGGCAAATGCAACAGTATACTACGATATCTCATCGTTTCCCCCCGTTGTAACAATGTTTCAATTAACAGAAGGTTATATGTAAATTTTGTATATAAACGTTTCTATTGAATATTTATTGTAACAAATGTAACAACATTGTAGCTTTCACATTGTCATGATATGAGCCGTATTCCACTCTGTTGTTGACTTTCTATGTAAAATATGGTACATCCCTCTGGTTTTAGCAAATTGATGTATCTTCTTTCTTCTCAAATTAAAAGTGCATCTCTGTTTTGATTGCCGTATTTTTTTAAATTCTTAAGTATCTTTCCGTCGCTCTGTCAAACATTTCATCCCAGGATTCAAAAACCGTATTGCCATTAATGTACTCATTTAATTGCCTTAAAGGGATATTTTTGAATAGTTCGTAAGTTATAGATGGTGTGTCTTTTGGAATGAGTTCACTTGAAATGATAAAATCAGCAAAATTGTCATATTCTGTATATTTGTTCATAAATTGTGGGGTAAATAATCTTTTTAGTTGATTTTTACCGACGTTGATGCCTTCTACATTCTGATTTTCTTCTGAATATTCATTTTCAAAATCATTTTTTATGTTTTCTTGCTCAATAGAACATCCACATTTTTTGCATATGTATATCGAGTGTGAACTGCCAGACAATCGATACATGTCTCCTTTACAATTTGGACAAATCCATTTCTTTTCTTGCTCCTTTTTTTCCATTTTCATGAGTGTTGTAGCCTTCATTATTCCACTCCCGATCTCTTTTTTGATATAATGTTGTCTTTCTCTCAACTTATATAAACGTGGTGTGTTAAAATGTCAGAATGTCAAATTGCATGGGTTGAATGTGTTGTCTACAAACAAAATCAGGGTGAGATTAGCTGTTTTTCCAGATGATTACTTTTTTCTTATGCGCTATTTTTTCCGGTTCTTCGTATAATTCCACTATTTCTTTTTCGGGTCTTTTTGGTAACTCGATTATTTCTTCTTTGGTGTTTTGATGAATGTACGTTCGATATGCAAAATCCTTTGATTTTTTTGGTCTCCCCACGTTCCTTTCTTTTTCGTTTTTCTTTTGTTTTTTGATACTTAGTAGTTTGTCTATTTGTTTTTCTATGAGCATTTTGTCTACCTCTTTTGCTACAGATTCGTAATTATTGTTCATATGTTTTTCCTCCATTGTTACATTTTGCAATATGTGTCATATGTTTTCCAGGGTATTTCTTCATCAAGTGTTGAAGATATTTTTTCTCCTCTTCGGAGTTAGGGGCATGTTCCAAATTTTTCACCACGTCTCTTATTTTTGTAAGTTTGCTTATTAAGGGCTTGTTGTACAAGTGTTGCCAAGTTTCTTTACAGATATTACAAAATAACCTTCTTGGAGGCTAATAAGGATTCTAATTTTGTCGTTTGCAAAATATAAAATAATGATTTTTTGCCGAATAGAAAAGTAACTGGCCAGTGTTTTGAAGATCATGTCTCTCTGCCAGATAGATCTTGGTAGATATCAAGAAGTTAAAATCATTGCTTTGATGGGGGAGTTTCAGAATGCTGGCTTTCATCTGTGGTTTTGATTCAGAACCACCTCAAAACGTTTTTAGACAGTGATTGCCAAACAGAAACGAGATGGCGGAAAACAAAACATTTATACATTGGAATTTATTCCCTCCTCGCAAGGGAAGGTTATTTATGAAAACAAAAAGTTTGTTTGAAAAAATTAATGTCAAAAACGGCGAAGGAGTTTTTCTTGATATACTACTGTTAATAGGATTTATAGCATTAGGAACCATAGGTCGAACCTTGTTAGTCGGATGGAATCTTCAGCCATTTCCAAATTTCGAGATAATAATGGTGATGACATTTCTTGCAGCAATTTTCTTAAGATCGACCATGGCTATTTTTGTCCCCCTGTTTAGTATGATATTCAGTGACATATTGCTTGGAAACACAATTTTTGTAGGGAGCCAAATGAACAGAATAGTGTTGTTCACCTATTCTGGATTTGCAATAATAGCAATTGTAAACATTTTTAATAGGAAGAAGTTTAGAAATGGTCTTGGAACATTAAAACTAAAAAGTATTGGTTTTGCCGCAGGACTTGGGGTTGGATTTGTGTTGATGTATGATGTGTGGACCAATATTGGCTGGTGGTATCTAATTTACCCGCATACATTAGGATCATTAGCCGCAGTTTTTACTGCAGGAATTCCTTTCATGATATACCATATGATCTCAGGTGTATTCACGTTTGTTGCTATAGCCCTACCAATTGTTTTCCTTACATCCATGAATCATAAAATTGAGATTCCGGTCAAAATAAAAAATACTCACAAGATACCTATCTTAGCCTTAGCAATGGGCCTAATAGCTTTATCATTTACGGGAACGGCGATGCAGGTTCCTGAAAAAAGCGAAATATGGTTGGAGAACTCCGATGAAGCAAGTGTAAAGATAGTTATCATTGGGGATGAATGGACGGTCAAAGATAACATATTTGCATATGACAGCGATACTGTTTTCTCTATTTTAGAAGAACTTTCCAAGAGAAACGATATTTCTCTTGAATCCACCTATTATGAGCAATTTGATTCAATTTTGATAGATTCAATTGGAAATAATCAAAATGGTAACGACGGTAAGTATTGGCAATATTATGTAAATGATGAAATTCCAATGGTTGGGTGTGATAAATATGAAATATCCAACGGAGACTATATTGAATGGAGTTTTGAAACAACGCAGTATTAATTTTTAAAAAGGTTTATATTGCAAAACAATATAACAGATGATAAGAGGAAGATATATGGCTATAGGTTTTGTATTAATAAGTGCTGCACCTGCACGTGAGCATGAAGTGTACAATAAGCTTTCTAAGGTACCGCAAATTGTTGAATTGCACCCACTATTTGGGGAATATGACCTTATAGCTAAAATAGAAGCAGATGACTTTGAGAAACTTGGTGATCTGGTGGTAAACCAGATCAGATCGATAGATGGTGTAATAGATACAAAAACACTAACAGGAACGAAATTTTAAGAGGTGAAGGAAGAAATGGAAGGACTAATACAATATTTTTTAGGCATGCTAATGCTAGTGTTTGCTATAGCAAGCATCATTGCAGGAATATTTACTGCATATTTTGGATCGGGTAAAAGCAGAGCAGTTGGCGGAATTCTAATAGTAATAGGCCTAATTGTTGGAGTTTTATTCCTATGGGGTGCTGGAATCTTAGCATCATTTATGGGAATGCCAACAGGGATAATGAACATTGTTGGATCTGTCACCAATGGCGTTGTAGCAGTTATCGGTGCTGTTGTAGGAGCTTTGATTGCTCTTGGAATATTCCTACTAGCAATCATGAAAGCTTAAATAATCATATCTAAAAAATATTTGTGTACTCTGAGGTCGCTGGTGAGCTCAGGGTGAAAGGAAAGGGCTAGGATGTTTTCCTGTCTAGCCATTACTATTTTTTTTTTTATTTTTGCAAGAGCTTTGCAGTTGCCCCAAATTTTTTTAATTATTGGTGCTCTGATAAAAACAGCATTATATGAAGCATCAAATCCTTCAATATTGATCTCTTTCTCAAATGACTCCTTTTGTCTTCCAAATGCATTACGCACCACTTGCATTTCCATTGCCTTTAAAGGTTTTATATCATTTGTATCATAAGATATTTCACTAGCGAGTAGAACACAACCTGCACATGTACCCATAATTGGGAGGTTTTTTTCTTTTATTCTCTTCAAAATAGCATTGTATAAGCCTGATCTATACAATTCCCTGGAGATAGTTGTGCTTTCTCCCCCAGGCAATAATAGAGCATCTAAATCATTTATCTCTTCTTCATTTTTAACGACAAAAACATTTCCTGAAGTGTTTGCTTCTTTCAATGCACTTTTCATAGAGCCAATATGTTCAGATATTGCTCCCTGTATTCCAATTACTCCAATGGATAGTGTCCTTACCATCCTCTCTCCTGGAAACGTTGTTCATCAGGTATAGTTTCTATCTCTATGCCCACCATTGCGTCTCCAAGATCTTTGCTAACCTCGGCTATTATCTTTGCTTCATCATAATGTGCAATTGCCTCAACAATAGCCTTTGCCCTTTTCTCAGGGTTATCGGATTTAAATACTCCAGAGCCTACAAAAACTCCATCGCTACCAAGTTGCATCATTATTGCCGCATCTGCAGGTGTTGCAATGCCGCCTGCTGCAAAGTTTACTACAGGTAATCGCTGTATTTTTTTAATTTTATTTAATACTTCTAAAATTCCCTTTTTGACATCTCCGTATCTATAGTCTCCAAAAACAATAGTATCGTTGTTCACTTCCTGATTAGTGAGTGTTTTTATAGAATTGACATAACTCTGCGAATATTCCTCTGCCAAATCTTGTAATGATTTTTTATCCATATCCTTTAGGGTTCTAATCATAGTTGTTACCATCCTCTGGTGCCTTATTGCCTCTACAATATTGCCCGTTCCTGCTTCTCCTTTTGTACGTATCATGGCAGCATCTTCCCATATTCTACGTACCGCTTCACCTAGATTTCTACATCCACAAACAAAAGGAATGGTAAACTTACGTTTGTCTACATGGTAAAATGGGTCTGCAGGAGTAAGAACTTCAGATTCATCAATCATATCTACGCCCATGCTTTCTAAAGCCTGCGCCTCCACAAAGTGTCCAATTCTTACTTTTGCCATTACAGGAATGTTAACTGTGTCCATTATCTCCTGTATTACCAATGGATCTGCCATTCTTGCCACGCCACCTTGAGCACGAATGTCTGCTGGGACTCTTTCAAGTGCCATTACTGCAACAGCACCGCTATCTTCAGCAATAGCTGCCTGTTCTGAATTCGTAACATCCATGACTACGCCACCTTTCTGCATTTGGGCAAAACCCTTTTTTAACTTAGGTGTACCAAATTTCAGTTTTGAAACGTCTAATTCCTCCATAATTCTAATCTCCTTACATTTTAAATTTAATACAATATCTATAATTCATTATTAAGGTCTGCGGTTATACAAAAAGGGATTGTCCAAAAGAATACATGATTTTGGAAATACTACAAAACGAACCAAAGAAACAACGGCTATCGATAGCAAGCGTACAAATTACTTCCCTAGAAAGAGCTATTCTCGATCTTTAATCGATTGCAGTATCTCTTTTCCAAAGGGAGTCATCCCATATAGTTTAATGTCATTTCCAGTTTTTTTCATCTCTACTATATCTAAGGCAAGAAGAGATTCATCTTCTCTATAACGAGATTGCATCCCTCGTATGGCCCCAATCACATTGGTAGGTGTGGTTTTAACATTATGTGCTATCTCGGAAGTATAACTGCTACTGGGACTTATATCAAAAAGGTAGTCTGCAATCTTCCGCCTAACATTACTTCGCCTAAGGGCTCTCACAACAAGAGGCCTTTTTATATCAAGAGCGCTTCCTCTCCTATCATCTTCCTGCATCCCATCCATGTGCATCAAATACATGAATGGTTTTCTCATTAATAAAACAGTCGCCTTAAGAATACTTACCTGCATATGTATCTGCAAAATTTTTAGAACAAACTTGGAAAAATCAAATTATTCTTTCTATGGTTTCTAACACGAAACCATCACTGTCTATCACATATCGTGCCATTCCAATTTTTTTCGCATAATTTCTCACTTTTGTAACAGCTAGAAAACGTTCAAAGGTAGAGCCTTTCTGCAATACCTCAAGCTCTATAACACAATCGGCAATTCTTTCCATTTTTTTTTCAAATACATCGCCATATATGCCCTTTGTCATGATGATAAACAATGCACCTTTTTTTTCTATGTTATCAACTTTGGCAGCATGTAACGTGTTCAATACTTCGTCTTGAGAGTATCTGCTAAGGAAAAAATCCAGTGAATTTATTATTATTTTTTCAGAGGAAGTGGATCTTATTTTATTTGACACGATCGCTAAAAAATCTTCTTTATCTTTGGCTTGAACAGGCATGCCTGACGACCCTTCTTTGATTAATTCCCTAAGTTTCTGTTTCGACCGCCTTTCATAAATACTTACTCTTTTCCTTTCTCCACTAAGAATATCTTGAGAATACTTTGATGCCATATCTACAAAATCTATCTTTGATGAATCCCAGCCAAACCGATTCATAGTTTCTGCCACTTCATCTTTCGTTTCCTCTGTTGCAATGTAAAGTACACTATCTGTTGTAGCAAGTTGCTTGCCTAATATTTCCATGCTGCTACCAGGGGATCCAAGAATAAGTGTAGTGAACCCCTTAAGGATTCCCCCTTCCAGCAATTTATCAAGGCTTTCCATCCCTGTACTAATAAATTCATCCAAAGTCATCTTCATCTCAGATTTGCTTCATCCATATTAATGGTGGTTAATTTTATAGTAAAGTCATAAGTTTTTCGAATAATATCTCATTCACGACACAGTATTAGCAATGTTTGATTATTATGTGCCTTAACTATACATAGTTTATATGAAGGATTCCCTCACCTTGATTATCTTATCGCTCCTCAAATACAATATTTTATTAACATCGTCTTCCATCTCTTCTTCTATTGATAGGGATATGCTATGAATATCCTCTAATTTTGTCCTATTTGTCAAATGAGTAAAAAATTCAGCAACTAATGAAACATCATTATACAATAAAAGTGAACTCAAAGCGTCGATCACCAGATATTTTTGGACGTCGCCCTTCAAATCTCTAAATATGGTCATTATCTCCAAAAGCATTTTTTCTAGCTGTACTGGACTTTCGATAAATACACAATTTGGGTCTGTCTCGTATCTTCCTAAAGCACGAGAGACGCAGTCTATAAATCTGATATTTCCTTCACCAGTAAGCATATCCCCAAATTGTTTTACAATACTTCCATAGGGCTTTGCTATTGTTACATATACCCAAGCAGTCTCAGGTTTACCATACATATATTCAAATAGTGCCTGTGTCAGATCAGGATGGTTGTTTCCAGGTAGTATTATCCCTACAGATTGGTTAACAGATATTGCACTAGACATCCTTTCTCTCAAACCATCAATTATAGCAGTAGTCATTATATTCATCCCCCAGATTTCAACAATGGGGCCAATTCTATTCCATTTTTGGAAGAAATACTCATCGCATCTTTTGTTCTACTATGTGCTGTTCCTCGCATTTTTATGATCTGAAGTGTTCTTATGATATCTCCTCTTCTGTCAACATCACCTAGGCATATTATACCATCTGCAATGAATTCCTCTATCCCATATTGTGAATACCTGATTTCGTTTGGTGGTACTTCTGACGTAAGAATGGTTGTACAATCCATTGATGCAAGCGATGCCCCTAATTTAAAGATAAAATTTCTAATCATTTCCTTTGATTGTAACCTATAACACAATGCAGTTATCGAATCTATTACTAGTCGTTTTACGTTCAATTCATCTGCAATATCCTTCAATACATCCAATAGGGCACTAGCATCTTCTACGGTATATTTCTCCGTATCCAATCCCAATCGATCACTTATGATTCTCAAATCTATGATATTAACCATTCCTGATTCGATTAGTTTTTTGTCATAAAAATCGAAATTTTCCATATTTTTTGTTAATTTAAACAAAGGTTCGGTAATTGTAAAAAATACTCCTCTTTCACCCCGTTTAGCACCATCTGCCAGAAACTGCATGGACAATGTCGTTTTGCCCGAGCCGCTACTTCCAACCATAAGAACTGCATTTCCTATAGGAATTCCACCGTCCAATTTAAGATCTAGCTCTTCTATTCCTGTCTTGCATATTTTATGTTCTGTCACAGGTTCACTCTCCATCTTTCTCTCTCCGTGCTTTTTACTGTATGCATATGCACCATCTTCCTTCATGGGGCACATCTCTCAGCATTTTTCTGTTATATCTACATATGCAATTGTTAGATATAAAACTTAAGGTTAAACATTGGCAGTAGCCACAACACTAAACCAACTGTTAATCGTCAAGAAGATAATGGACATAATCTTTATATGGATTAGTTGCATGCACAACCAATTTATCTAGATGCAATTTATATTGAAAGGGAGAAATCAAAATGGAAAACCAAGAATCAATTGGAAGATTAATATCATGCATCCATAGATTCAGTCAGATTCACATTGCAAAAGAATTAGGGACTTACAACATTGGAAGTGGGCAAATCGGTTTTTTAATGGCATTATACCATAATGATGGGGTCAACCAAGAAAGTATTGCCAAAGCTCTTAGGGTGGATAAGGCAACAACAGCACGAGCTGTTAACAAGCTGAAAGAAAATGGATACGTGTATAGGGAGAAGGACTCCTCCGATAAAAGAGCATATAAGGTTTTTTTAACTAAAAAAGCAAAAAAAATCAAGCCAAAGATAATTGGAATATTATCAGAATGGACCGGGTTCCTGCTGTCTGATTTTACCGAAAAGGAAAGAAAACTATTTACAAAATTGTTAAAAAAGACTGTTGATAACGCATCGTCAATAAAACAAGATTAAGGGAGAATCACATGAATGATACAACAGTCAAAAAGATCAATTCTGATAAATTACACCGCATGAATGATACGAAAGGAGTTAAAACTTTATTAGGAGAGCCAAAGAAGGCTGTTATTAAACTTGCAATACCAATGATTATTGCGATGTCAGTTACAACAATTTATAACTTTGTTGATACTCTCTGGGTTTCTGGTTTTGGAGCCAATTGGTTTTCAGCATCTGGCATTGCCACAGTAGGAGCTGGTGCAGTTGCTGCAGTTGGATTTGTACTGCCGTTTTTTATGATGATTATTTCAATATCAACAGGTCTTGGCGTAGGTTGTGGATCAGCAATATCAAGGCGGATTGGTGCAAAAGATAAAAAAGGTGCAGATAATGTTGCAATACATTCGATTATTCTTACGATATTAACCGCCATTATTTTTACAATTCCACTTTTTATTTTTTCTGACAAAATATTTACTTCAATTGGTGCAATAGGATCAGCAGGCATGGCAGCTTCTTACGGTAAAGTAATTTTTGCAGGTAGCATCTTTTTGTTTTTTTCATATATGGCAAATGCTATACTTAGAGGAGAGGGAGATGCCAAGCGAGCAATGTATGCTATGATGTTTGGAGCTGGTTTAAATATATTTCTTGACCCCGTTTTTATTTATATTTTTAGGTTAGGTGTAACAGGTGCAGCATATGCAACAGTTCTCTCAATGGCAATAACGTCATCCATATTGATTTATTGGCTGTTTCTCAGAAAAGATACCTATGTAACATTCAATTTTCATGATTTTAAATTCAATAAAGAAATTCTAAAAGATATTTTCAGAGTTGGTCTACCGGCATCGGTTCAGCAATTATCTATGTCTTTTACAATGCTTTTACTAATTTTTATTATAACTCTTGTAAGTGGTGATAATGGGGTTACTGTTTATACGATAGGTTGGAGAATATTATCAATTGCAATACTTCCTCTTCTTGGAATGGCGACAGCCATTATATCCGTAAGTGGTAGTGCTTTCGGTGCCCACACATATGAAAAACTCAAAACAGTCTTCACATATTCAATTAAAGTAAGTCTTATCATTGAAATCACAGTAGCAGCGACAATATTTGTATTGGCTCCGATAATAACAGCAGCTTTTACAACTTTTGACCCGGGACTTAAGCTACTTTCTGAAGATATTGTATTGTTTTTAAAAATTTCATGTTTATTCTACCCAGGAGCTGCTTTTGGAATAATGTCTTCATCAATATTTCAGGGCACTGGAAAAGGATCCTATGCCCTTATTAGCACTCTGTTAAGAACTATTATATTGGCACCAGTTTTTGCTTTTTTATTTGCATATGTGCTAGATTTAGGACTTGTGGGAATATGGTATGCACTTGTTGTTGCAAATCTAATAGGATCAGCGGTATCATTCACTTGGTGTAAACTATATATTCGCAATCTTATAATGAAAAATGAAAAAACAATAAACGTCTCCTAATCATGAATTATTAGTTCTATAAAAAATGCAGGGGAAGGGATTTGAACACCAATTTAGTCATAAAAAACAAGAGGTTTCTCCTGTTGGTTTAAGTTATGAAAATAAAAATAGAAATATTGTTCGGTTTTTTCCGAACATAAAAACACTATTTATATATTGAAAAGTAAATAAAGATAACTGTGATTAAAAATGAAACATAAAAAAGTCGTTATTTGTTTAATAACAATATCAATAATTATAGCAGGAATATCAATATCTGCAATAGGCAAAAAATCTAACAATGAAAATAATGAAGGTTCAACTGTAAGGATATTTTATATTAGCCAAAATAGCCCTACTTGCATTAGTGGAATTGTATCTGGTATTTTAAGATTAGAGTATAGTATTGCTCTTTCAAGTAAATCGATTGCAATGGCAAATCATACAAAAAGACTGAGTATTGATAGGGTTTTTCACAGCCAAAGTGTAAAAATTCCAAATTCAAGATGTGACCAAGAAACAGGGTTATGCATTATGAGTTTAGGTGTTGAATCTTATAGTTTTAAAGTAGATACTGCGACATTGGAAAACGGTCTTCACGAATTAAAAATATTAAACAATGACGGCAGCATATTTACAAGCATGTTGATATTTATACAAAATTAAAATAGTGCAGGGGAAGGGATTTGAACACCAGTTTAGTCATAAAAAATCTTTTTACTTCTTCTTAAACAAATAGAAATTTGCTGATTTGACGTATCCTACACCTTTATTTGTTTTTTCAAGAAGCTCTTTTGTTACAACAAGTTTTTTCTTTGGTATAAAATATCCCTCAAGGTTCTCTTTGTCTAAATAATACTTATTATTTCTATAATTTATTACGGCATAGAATTCAAAATCGTTATCCAACTGAGCCATACTTGCATCACCATGGCTGTTATTTGCCAACAATAAACCATTCTTTTTTAATATATCTTTACAATATTTAGAGATAAAACCTGCATAAAGAGATATTAATAAATCTGAAGAATTTATTATTTCATCAAAGTTGTTTCGATAATCTTCAGGATAATATTTTAATTTCATATCCTCAGTATATGTTTTATTTTTCTCAATATAGTCCAATATCGCATTTTCATTTTTAAAAAATTTTTTTGCATTTTTATCGTTATCAATATAATTGGCAATGGGAAAGAAAAACGATGGAGTAATATCAATGTAACTACCTGGATAAGTTACATTTTTAATGGAAAAATTATCTTTCAATATTTTAAAAAGGTTATATCTATCACCACTCTTTGCAATATACTCTTCATAATCTTTAATTGATATCATTTCTTAAAATGAATATTTTAATCTGTAAAAATATGTTTGCCCATAATAAACTCATTAGGGCAAAATTTTAAGTTAATATCCGAAGGACATCCAAATATTATTATCCATGTGAAAATATAAAAGTATGCAGGGGAAGGGATTTGAACACCAGTTTAATGGCAAAAATAATTGTTTAATAGGAGTGAAATGCTCCCGTCGAGAGTCTGCGCTAAGGGTGTAATGCTCATCCATTGATTTTTAGAAATCAATAATATAATAGATAATCAACAATATTTTTTCATCAACATCATAATCAGCAAGTAATAATCCTTTTTAAAAAGATTTTATTTGAAAATAAATTTAAAGATTAATAGTAAGAAAGCCATACAAAATTCTACTATTCCAAAAACAGCTAAAGGCATTATTGTTTGAACTATTGCATAAACTATCCATAAAAACAAGCCTGACATGAGTACGATAGCCCATAATGTTGAGATGTCTTTTGCAGATTTTGTCTTCCAAGTTTTTATAATTTGAGGAGCTAATGCTGTTGCAACGAGGAGTCCAGCTATATAACCAACGATTTCAATTTGGTCCATTTTTATTCACCTTATAGCGTCTTCTTAATTATTTTGCCATTAAAATAGTGCAGGGGAAGGGATTTGAACACCAGTTTAATGGCAAAAAACCATGTGTTTCTCCTGTAAAAGTTCCATTCCTGAAAGGAACTGCAATTTGCTGGTAAAAAGGATAGGGGTTATATATCTCTCCTTATCCTATCTTTCCATTTAAGTATCTGCCGATGAGCCTATTTTCTTTTTTTTGTATACATCATAAATTTCTTTGTATCGATTTTTTGTATTTGAGATGATTTGAGTATAAGTTTTAATATGAACATCTCGAAATCCATCCTTATTTTCCTGCAAATCCTCACTCATTTCGCCTCCAATAAGAAATGCTTTAAAGGACGAAAAGGGCATATATTTCTTTGACACAGATTTGTAAATCATTAGTTGTGTTACATCATTCAATTTTAATGAATAACCTGGTTTTTTAATTTCGATTATCATAAGGGTTTTATCCAAAAGATTAACTAATGCGAAATCTGGTCTTTTGCTACCGTGTTTTATATTAAGTTTCTTTCCCATTTTTTTTGCAATATTTGTTTTCAATGTTTTATTTGATGTATATAATTCATATTCTTCTCCAAGTATCCAACTATTATCCTCTAAAAATAAGTGCATTGATTCCAATTTACCTTTGATTTCATATGTTTTTTTATTAACAATCAACTTGTGAAATATTTCCAATGCATCTAATCGTATTTGAACCCATTTTGTGAAAGCATTTATTTGAGTTAGAGAAAGACTATCGAGAAGATTGTTCATTTCTTTTAGAGATTCAGGGGTTTGTTCTGTTAGTTTTGAAAAAATTGTTAATAATTCTTTATCTATTGAGTTAACAATTTTTAGGGCATTGATAAAATCAATATCATCCTTATCCTTTTTTCCAACATATTTTTCAATTTCATTTAGGAGTTTTAACACTGTTTTTGGGTCTTCTTTCAAGGATTGGACAACCAGATTATAAAATTCAGGTTTAATTGGTGGTTTTGTGGTTCCTGATTTCCACTCCTCTATTTTACCATCATATTGACTTAAAGCCCCTCGTATACCTGAAAATTGTTCTTCATTCCTAATATTAAAACCACGAGATGGTTGAAAATAAAGATTGTTATTTTCATCCCTTCTTCTACGCCATCGCTTTAATGATAAAATTGGCTTATCTATAATTTTACCTTTATCATCCTTTTCATAGACAAGGCTTAATGTGACACAATAGGTTCGGTTTTCATTTAGTTTTATATTCTTAATAGGTTTGAAATGCTTTTCATTCCAACGAAAATGCGTACAAGCCTCCATTTAATATGAATAAGAAAAAGCCTTACTTAAACATTTTTAAAAAGAAATGATTGGCTTCGGGATGTAGAATGAAAGTATTCATTTTTTAAAATACAAAACTATACAGAATTGATGTCATCAGGAAAAACATGTTTGATGTGGTACATTAAACAAAAGAAAAAATTAGGGAAAGGGTACATATCAGAAGAAGAATTCAATGAAATTATGGCTCGAAGTATTGATAACAGAGATATGCCACTAATTATCTTTCCTAAATGTTAACTGTTAATGATGCAACTTTATATCAGATATTAATCATATCTATAATGGGGGTATCAAATATACGAGATGATATAAAAAAATTTCTTGAAGAAATGGATGACTTAACAAAAAAGGGCATATTTGGTGACAAACCAAAAATGCATGCATTATTAAAGGAGAAAATAGACTTAAATTCATACTTTATCCAGATTTTTTTAGATTGGTTAAAAGATAAAAGACAAATTGGTAAAGACAATGTTCATAAAACAATATCATTGCTATTACAACTGTATTTTAATGCAATAAAAAATAATTCTGAAAAATCAATTGAAATACTTGGTTATTTTATTGATGGATTTCCTGACGTAAATGAATCAGAAATTGTAAAGCATTTATACACATGGTATGAATCATTAAACACATGGAGAAATAGCCTACCAACTGGTAAAAATCCAGGGGATGATTATCAGGTTGCACAAAATTCAATAACAGTATATCAAAATGGAATTGAATTAGTTGGAAAAATATTACCTGTTATTACATGTTTAAGAAAAGTCTCACTAAATCAAGATTTCGATGCTAAAAATATTTATCAGAGATATCTTGGACCAAAAATTGAAGAATTTGAAGAGTCATTTAATGATAATACTGAGTATTTGTTTATTACAAATCTGATTGATAAAAAATTAAGGAATGCAGTATCTCATCTGGATGTTAGATATGATAGAATTCGAAAAAAGTATATCTGCATTTTTTCAACAAGGAATAAGCGGGAAACAAATCACATACCTGCGAAAGACTTTTTAACAAAATATTTTCCAAATCCTGGTTATGTAATTCAAGGTTACATCTTCTCATTAATATTGATTGTTGCTTTGGCACAATCACGAATTGCCGATTTTGGAAAAATAGCCACGAGTTTAAAATGAATAAAAAATTTAATTTGAAAAATATTCATAGTTCATTATTCATAGCATTATTACACAGTTTTGCAGAAAAATAATAAGGTCTTCTCCTTTTAGACTAATTTACATCAACACTATAATGAATATCTTTTAAAAGATTTTCTTCATTGACCTTAATCACTCCTACATGGTCTTCAAAATCCACAAAAGCCAATACATCACCTACTTCAAGGTCCATCATCTGGCGTATCTGTCTTGTCAGCGTCATCCTATTTTTTGACACCAATCTTACTACATCTATTATCATAAACCAATCCTCCAAATATTTTAATATACATATCCAAATCTTGATTAAAACATGAACCAGTCAAAAAAGCATGATAAAAAAAACCAACCAGATACAAACAAGGATAAAAGCGTAATACTCTGGGGCGGAGTATTGGTAATGATGGTCTCCACCATCATCATACATGTTTTTTTCAAAAACGTTCTCGGTTTTAGTATTGATTACATAATATCTGGTTTCTGGGTGTTCTCAATATTTCCACTTTTCATTTACCTAATATTTTTTCTTAACAAGAATAAAATATCTTTATCTGACATAGGGTTTAGACGAGCAGGATTCTTAAAAGCATCAATTTATGGAATAATCTTTGGAATAGTTATCGGCATTGTAGGATGGGTTATAACATATCTTATCGGCTCAACTGTTTCACAATTACCTGATGACCTGATTAATCTGTTTATCATGCGTTCCGTTGTATTTGCACCCATCTATGAGGAAATACTTGTAAGGGGTTTGCTCTGGTCCGCATTAAGTTATACAGCATTAATCATGTTCAAAGGGGAACATAAACCTGGTTTTGAAAAAAAGAAAGACATCGCTATAATTGTGGTTATTTCATTGGTGTTCCTGTTTTTCCACTATGACAGGAACATTAATTTGTTTTTGACTAAGTTTGTATTTGACTCCTTTGCCTATTCTATATTATATTATAAAACAAAAAATCTCATGACGCCTATACTGGCTCATTCAATAGCAAACCTGTTTGTTATGTTACAAGGGATTTTTTTGCATGTTTAAAAAAATATTCTCAATTTTTCTCCTATAAGCACCAAGTGTCCTTATGATATAACTATATCGTAAATAGAGGTCTTTACGTATACGCTAAATCGCATAACTTTTTATGTTTTGATAGTATAACAAATAAATTGTATGTTTGAGAAAAATCAGTTGGAAAAATTTGTGGAAACAACAAAAAAATTGATGTCTGATAATCCACTCATGAATGAGCCAAACACAAAGGTGAAGGTCATTACTCCCTTCTTAGAACTACTTGGATGGGACATTAATTTTGATGTTGAATTAGAATATCCTGTTAAAGTTGGTTCAAAAACTGCAAAGGTTGATTATGCCTTATTATTAGAGGGAAAACCTACTGTGTTTGTTGAGGCAAAAGGATTCGACTCAGACATAGGTGAAGATGAATCATCTCAAGCAATAAGTTATGGTAGAATTGAAGGAGTTACATGGGCTGCGGTGACAAATGGTAAGTCCATGCATATTTTCAATACAGAGTGGGGTAAGAACCCTGAGGATTGCTTAATTGCTAAAATAGGTGTAAACCGATTATACTGCTAAGAAAAAAACATTGTGGTTGATTTCAAAGCAGTCTATTTTAACTGAGGAAATTGATGTTGCAGCCAATACTATTAGGAAAACACGGGATTTTATAAATATAATAAACAAGGAAAAAGAAAATCTTACAAAAGATATTGCTAATGTTTTCAAAAGATATAGCGATGAATCGTTGAAGAGAAGAATTGAGCAATTAAGCGAAGAGATAATTGTTGACATGACAAACAGGTTAAGCAGTGGACCAAAGGAAGTTACGACCTACGAATCTCCAAAACCAAGTATTGCAACAGACATAGGTGAGATAAGCAGGAATGACATAAACGGTAGCCCTGATGATGAAATAGCAGTATTTCCATCCCGTGAAAGCGGTGTAGAATTTCTTAAAAAATATAATGCTTGGGGTTATGTTAGAATTAATAGAAAACCAAAATATCTTGCTCTTTATGTGAGTAGACCGTACAGTAAAGTTGTATATTTTGGTGAGATAGATTATATTACAAATCCTTTTGAGAGCAAAGATGAAATTAAAAACATTGAAGAGGCTGATAAAACTACTTTTTCTCCAGGAAAACAGGTCGTGTATTTGAAAAAAGATTCTTTAGTGAAATTATCAGACCCTATACCCGCAGGACCTCGTGGTTCTGTCCCTTTTAGTTTAAGTTATTCAACATTGGATAAACTTAAGTCTGCAAGAAATACCAAAGAACTCTGGCATTAAGCGAGTGTTTTCTCAATAATCTTTATTTCTTCTGAACTAAGATTGTATAAATCATATACTATTCGGTCTATTTGGTTGTTTATTGCATCAATTTGTCTTTTAATAATAGTTATTTCCGTTGGAGATTTCATCTTTAAAAAACGATTCTGAAATTTAAGAACATTATTTACCAAATCAACTATCTTATCATGTTTTTCTTTTTCTTTTTTATCTTTAAAATTTATGGTTTTAATGGGTAACTGCTCAATATATTGGCGATTATAAGCAAAATAACCATGAGAAAAACGACTGCTTATAGTTTTCAGATACATATCAATTAATTTTGAATTTAATAAACCTAATATATATTCATATGAGACACCCACATCCTCTTTTAATGTTATGCCATAACCTCCTCCACCACCGCCTCCGCTACCTACAAAATAATAAACACCTGTTTTATCAATTGTAAAAGAGGCTGAATTTGCAATACTTGGAGTCATTATTTTCATCTGTTCCATAGCATTAAGATTTTGTGAACGACCAAAGGCACACCATCGACTATTCTTCCATTTTCCTCTTTCTCTTGATTCAAGAATTTCTCTACATTCAAGTAAATAACTCCATATATGCGGAAAATCGTTTTCAAGTTCTTGGGCGTCAATTAGATGTGCTTGACCATCAATTATTTTGTAAGGGAATAAAATAGATTTTGTAATATTTCCAATGTGGTATCGTCTAATGTCAAGAGAACCTTTACATAAAGGATGCAGCAAATTTTTTTCAAGAACATATTCTTTATTTGTAGCATTTGAAAAATAACGACCATCTTTTAGATTTTCCAAGATAAAAACAGAATCAGCACCAGTTATTAATCCCTGAAATATTTTTTTAGAAATATCTTTTAATTTTATTGGCATTTTTTCCAAATTATTAAACAACTCAGCCTTTTCGCCAACAACAAAATTCCATTCTTTTTCTGTAACATCGTTTAGACTAATTTTACCTTTTTCTGCCCTGCCTTTTAACTTCCATTCAACAAGGTCTTCAACTTTATGAAATTCTAATTTTCTCTTAACGAGTTTATCAAGAAATAAAAGACATGTATATGTAGTAGAACCAGAGAAAATTTGCTGGTCACCAAAATGAACAACCTTAGATAAATTTCTACCATCAGCCAATAACTTACGCAATGATTCCCCATATTTAGCGTTAAAAAACTTATGAGGAAGAATAAAACCGAACCGTCCAGTATCATTTAACAAACTAAGTCCTTTTTCAACAAATGCTACATATATATCGTAATTACCCTTACTGGCAGACACATATCGCTCCTTATAAAACTCAACTTCTAAAGGTGCCCATTCCTTCATCGCTTGAATTCTAATATATGGAGGATTGCCAACGACTGCATCAAATCCACCATTACTCATAATTTCAGGGAATTCTGCACCCCAATCAAAAGCGTTAACACGATATATCACATCATCATCAAAAAGCGTTGTCTGAGCACCACCAACATAAAACTCTGGACCAATAAGTGAATTACCACATTTGATATTATTTCCCAAATCAGGTAATACTCTTTCTTTCCATAGTTTCTGCTGTTTTTCAAAAACATCTCTGCTTTCTCCTTCAAGAACCTTTAGCAATAAACTTAGTTTTGTCACTTCAACTGCTTGATTATCAATATCAACACCATAGATGTTGTTTAAAAGAATGCGTTTCTTTTCTTTAACTGTTAAAAACCATTGATTGTTTTTCCCAAGATATATCTGGTCTTTGTATCTTTTCGGATTTTTTAACTTAGAATAGTAATTCAAATGATATTCCAATAAATAAGAGAAAGCACCAATCAAAAATGAACCTGAACCACATGCAGGGTCAAGAAACCTATATTTTTCAATCTGTTTTGGAGATTTACCTTTACAAACCTTTCCAACAGCATTTACAACAATATAATCAACAATATACTGAGGTGTATAAAATACGCCACCTGCTTTTTTAACCTCTGGTTTTTCCTCAATTTTTGCTCTATGCCCCTCTGTTAAACGAATAACTTTTCCTAAAAAACGCTCATATACGTTTCCCAATATCTCAGGACTTAAAACAGAAAACTCATAAGGGCTATCAGGGTAGTAAATATGTTTTATTATATCTTTTAATATCTTATCATCAATAATAAGTTCTAATGTAAACTCATCAGGAAGCGTATTCCTCCCTTTCTCCTTTTTAAAATGAAAAAGTCCCGAGTTATATTTATCATCCGCATCTTGATAAATCTTACATAAATTATTGTATATATCCTCTTTATCAAGAAGAGACTTAAGTTGACCATATTTTTCAATTCCCCTATCCTCACATAACCTAAGAAAAATAATCCTATCAATAGTCCTTTGAACTGCATAGTTTAACTCACGAACAGACAGGGCTGGATTACGAATAGCGATATTTTTTGCAAAAACATCTCTCCAACCCTCAATTTCATTAAGAAAAACATCATCTACCTCTTGTGTTCCACGCTTTTTCTTCGCTGACTCAATAAACCTATCAAAAGCCCCATGTAAAACAGCCTTTTTAGAAAAAATATTAGCAATTTCAGACCATTTTTCAATATACTCATCAAAAGTAAGATACATGATTCTCTCAGTACTCGCCCTTTCACCTTTTTCAGGTGGTTTTCTTGACTCATAAACAGCAAATCCCTCAAAATCAGTAAGAATAGACAACGGAAGTTTAGCACTCCAAGCATATCTTCTAAGTTGAAACGCAGGACTAACATCTTCCTTAATATTAACAGATGGCTTCTTAGTCTCAACAAAAAACATCCTTCTACCAGCAAGTGTAAAACAATAATCAGGTGCCTTTGTCCCACTTGCCATCTTTATAGAATCCTCATGTATTACGTCCCGATAAGCAGGAGCAACACCACTACGATTATATATGTCCCAACCCAGAGCCTCAAAAAAGGGATTAATGAACTCCTCACGAAGTTGTGCTTCATTATAACCATGGCTTTTATAAGCAGATAAATCCCGTTTAAATTTATTAACTAAATCTACAATTATATTGGGTGTTTTCTCCTTATGTTCAACCTTTCCCTGACTTGCTTCCATTATTTTGAAATCTGATAACACTCATTTAAGTATTGCTGGAGACGATAATACGGTTCCAACAGTTCAAATAAACGTCCCTTTTTTTATTTCGGGTTTCTTCCCCTATGAATTTTCATAATTTATAGGGGACCCTTTTTTACAATATCCGTTAATCCAACAAGTTTCACATAAAAGGCGATTAGAACAGAACCTTGAACCTATATACCAAAACAAATCAAATTCTATCCTTGGGTAATGGATTTCTGAAAGTTCATCTTGGAATGGTTTATTTTTATAATGGGAGTACCCCTATAGAATGTATATTATCTTAAATCAAGAAGGAAATAGGCCAATTTCTTTTTTCCCTCTTGATTTTTCAAGTAATTCACGAATGGGTCAGAAACATCCTTCATTGGACCTAATACTGGACCAATAATTGGGATGAAGTTCAAGCCCATATTACAGACGGCTTTGATTGAATCAGACAAGACTGAACCTCTTTCTGCTTCCATTACATCGAAAAGAACGTTCTGAATTTTATCCTTGGCAATAGTCTGGTATTCGACTTGTTCCTCTGAACATGGAATTTCATGTGCAATTCCACTCAGAACCCTCATTGCCCCCTTCCAAGTTCCATTTTTACGAATTTCCAAGAGTTCCTTAAAGGAAAAATCCTGAATGGGTTTTTGATTTACTAATGGTAGGATTGTCTCGGCTGCTCGAATTGTTCTCAAAGCATTATAATCACGATAACCACTTAACTTATACTCGTAAAATTCTCTCTCAGAAGCATTGATATGGACTGAATAACTTGAGCAGAATTGGTCAAATATCACTTCATTTCTATTTTGAAAATGATGTTCGTCTAAAGGTCTTTTAAGGTAAAAACTCAATTGCATCTGATATATTTTTTCGATTTCCTGTCTAAATCCTTCCTTTTCTTTTGGAGTAAGAACTGGAGAATTGATGACTTGTTGATAAGAATCCGTAGACCAATAATCATCTTCAAAACGCTTTCTGAATGCTTTTAACGAAATATCTTTCATTATCGGATCTTGAGCATCTTGTTTAGAAGATAATGCTAAACTCTCTTCGTATCCTTTAGGGTATTTTGGAGGGTTTGCTAATTTTGGTATATTTCTATAGGCAAGTTCATGTAATTCTCGATTGGAACTGTAATAAATCTTGTCTCTGAGGTCCGATTCTAATTCCTCTTTTGTCATGACAATTTTCAATAGTCCATTCTCGATTAGCCACCTGACCATATCATGATATTTCGAATTATTTTCTTGAATCCAATCACAGAGCAAGTAAGGATAAATGTTAATATGATTAAAAACAAAAATAGATTTTTTTATTAAGTTTTCATCACAATCCCCGCCGATGAAAATATCAAAATCTTCCCAACTCATGTTCTAATAAAGCTTCTTGATATTTATAAACCATTTGTTGAATCATTGGTTGGAGGACAATGTCACAGATAAATCTTACGACCTTCACCCTGTCATTTACTCCATCTCTGATAATATCCAGACCTTCTACGTCTCTTTTTGTCAGGTCCACGCTTACCAACGTTCTTGGCATGTTTTAATCCTTCCTTAGTGCGTTCTGATATTATGTCACGTTCAAACTGTGCAAATGCTGAAATAATGTTGAACTGAAGTGTACCAGAGGCACTGGACAGGTCGATGTTATCAGTCAGTGATATGAACTTTACACCTTTACTATAAAGCGTTACGACCTCTCTGCTCAATTCCTGAGTGCTTCTTGCCCATCTATCTATCTTCCAAACAATCACTGCATCAAATTCTTTTTTGAGGAGACGTTGATACAGTTCGTATTTTATAGGTCTGGTCTTTCTTGTACTCTCCTTCTCTTCAAAAAGTTCATATTCCCATCTTTCTCTTTCTGTCTTTTCAATTAAAGCCTTCTTTTGCATCTCTGGATTTTGGTCCTGTGTTGAAACACGTGCATAGAGTGCAACCTTCATTTTAATCCCAATCTAACGTATAAATCCATAGAAAAAAAGAGCGGACACCTATTTCACATTCGTAGTGTCGCAAAATGTTTTGACATCATCCCAGTTTTTCACATTATTGGTCTTCGGGATGATTCTCTCCTTGTTTCTGCAAATCAAAAACATGTCTTCGAGTTCATTGACCGCCTTTTTGCGAATCCGTGTGTTCAACGTGCTTTTGTATCTATCAGTTGGGGTATAACTACCATCGAGATATTTCTTCTCAGTCTCACTTAACAATTCATTCACCTCCTTCACTCATGCAATCCAAGAACGGCATAAGGCGTTCTCCCTTGCAATGGTCCTTTCTGACCCTCTCAGAACACGCATGAGCCATGTCTGAGAATTCCTCAAGATGCCTTTCCATCTCAGGAGTCGCTGGACGGATAAAAATTCCATCACAAAACAAGTCCTTCTGCCCCTCAGATAAAAAACCCATAACACCCTTCGTATAGCATAAAAGTGAACCACTGCTCAGTTTAAAGCAGGAGCAGGGTGTATTTTTAGCGTCTTCTTCATCTACCAATATTCCGATTCTATCAATCCTCCAAATCTTTTTTGTTGAAAAGGGGAAACATGGCAACAAGAATAGCAAAATAATGACTTCAAGTTTTGATTAAACCCCTTTTCATTTGATGATGCCATGAGGCTATTACGCCTATTTGTAACAAGCCTTTACCAGGTATATAACATTTTTTTGGGTGGCGACCCGTGGTTCCCTCAGATGGGACGTGTTTCATGTTTCTGCAACTTAAGTTGCGGATACAGAAAACCACTATAACAACCAGTTGGGGGGGTTTAAAACACCCCAACCGCCAAAAACAGTAATATGAAAACAACAAAAAACAATGGTTTTCGACATGGTTTAATGACAAATAAAGATAGTAAAACATACAATAGACAGACATTTATAATGAAAAACATAGGCTTGCAGTTACTTCTGACAGAATGTCGGGTAAATGCATGCAGATGACGGTTATTACTACTGTCGCTACTTAATCTTGTAGTTTTTTTCTCTGCATTAAACCTTTGATATAGATAACGCTACCACAGGCAATACAGTAACTAATCCTTCCATCTTTCATCCTATCTATAACAGCACCAACGACAGTAGAGGGTATCTTTAGTTGTTCACAAATTTTGCTTTCTCTTGTTGAAACATGTTCCTTTAAAAAATCTTCGATAACAGGAAAACATGTTTTTATAATATCTTCTCGGTCAATGATATACTGATTATAATACTCCTGAGTTTGTTCATCTAAAATCTTTTTTCTCTCTTCATATTTTTTAATATTTTCTGATGATTCTTCATCTATATGTTCATCCAATTCAAATTTTGAAAATATATCATCTATCTTATGTTTCAATTCAATGGTTTCCTGATTTAAATCAAACCATTTTGTTAACGATTTTTTTGTTAAGTTCAACCCAACACCTTTTGATTAAATTCTTTCTTAACCCTTCCTTACCTGGTCAATCTTCTCAGACAACTGCTCCTTTGAATAACTTCCAGGGTCCTTGATACCCAGTTTATGAGCATAGGCGACCTGCTTCTCAGTCGGAGGCTCCCGCTTCGGTTCATCTTTCCCGCAGTTCTGCGAAAAATAATGATGTGGGCTGCAAGATAACTTGAAAATCGTTTTAGCAAGTTGGAACTGCAAATCCCTATCATCCCTGCCAATCAGTTTCTCTGCAACTCCAGTTGCGAAATACCCGCCTTCGTTCAGATGTTTTTTATATTCCTGTTCGTTTTTCATATAATTCACTCCAAAAGAAATATTCTAATCTCACTTGGTTGTCTAATAACAACAGAACGCCCAAGTTCACAGCCATAAAAAATATCATATGTTCTTATTCGTTTGAAAATACTCTCTAAAGTACTACGTCTATGTTTACCTGTTGCTTTTACAATAAGATGTAATAATTCTGCCTTTGAACATTTTCTATTTTTCTTTTTTTCAGCCAATAAAAGAATGCTTCGTGCACATAATCGAACATCATTATTATTAATCAACATGCAAATCTCGTCAATCTCCTCTTTAATATCTACAATCTCATCGGGTAATAATTTGGTCTGTTTTCCACCAGTTTCTTCTGTTTTATCTTTCATTATTTTTACATTCCTTTAAAATTTGACAACGTTCTAAAAAAATCCTCTCAGAAACCCCATCCAATTTACTGATACGAGCCTTTATCCAATTCTTATCTTGTTGTAATGGTTTTTCAACAGAGCGTCCTGTATTTATGTATAGTTCACATAATGAGTCTAATTCCGATTCAATCGTATGTGCATTGTCCCTACATTTCTCAAAATTGTCAACACATTGTTCATACAATTTTCTATATTTTTCTGACTGCTCATGTAATAAATTTGGTAATTTCCTTATCCAGATTTCGTAACCAATCTTCCATATTTCTGAAAATTTCGACCCATATTTTTTAACATTATCATGTTCTTTTTTAGATACACGAATATTGATTGACTTTTCTTTTGCAATCAATCAAAAAGCCCCCTAAAAAATTGTTTTAAAGAAATAAGGTCACTATTATGTATAGACAATGCATTGTCAATACAGAGGTCTATTACAGTATCCATCGTTAATTTCTTTTTTTTCATTTAAATTTACATCCATCGTATTCATCTCCTCACAATTCTTATTGTATAATCCCCATCGACATTGATGATACCGATTTTTCTACCTATCAAATCCTTAAGTTCTACTAAAGACACTGCTCCTTCAGGTATCATAATCTCCTTCTGAGCAGAGATTAAAACCTTCATCTGTCCATCCTCGGATATGATGTCGGTCAATGTCCCGATAATCTCATGAGTGTTCTGAATTATCACTTACTATCACCCTTTGAAGGAGGCTTTATCACAATCCTGCGGTTTGAATAAACCTCGATGCTATCACCATATTCAAGCCCGTAATAATCCAACCATGGTTTAGGGAGGATTACTGCAAGGCTTGATTTACCGACTCTTATGAGACGTCTGTTTTGAAATTGCATATTGAGTGTAGTTAAGACTATAGCAATATTTAAATATTATCCGATTTATACGATTTATATCGGATAATTGGTGATTATATGAAAAAAGAAGTATCAAACTATCTAATCAATAACGAAAAACACAACAATATACTGAAAATATTATATGCCTACCCAAAGGGTCTTAGTCTAAGAGAAATCGTTTATGCATTACTCGGCGAAAAAATAACAGTTGAAAGAAAAGATAATCCATATCTATCAGAAGCAACTGTTAATAATATCAGGATTAAACTTGAAGAAGACAAAGAAAAAGACTATCTAATTACTGGCGAAATCCCATCAGATGAAAAAAGGATTTGGGAATGCTTGAAAAGTCTTGAGAAAAAAGGTTTCATTAACCAAGAAGAAGGGGCAAAAAAATATACTCTAAACCTTCATGTAAGAAATGCTCTCAACAAACTACTGCCAACAATGAAAAACATAAATGTTTTAGAAAAATATGCTGAGAGTATAGAACTTATGGAAGCCAACAGCCATATAATATCTGCAAGGAAGTTTATTGATATATATCTCTCAGAAAAAATCTCTAAAGAATATAAAAATTCGGAAGAAATACAGAAGAAGATAAGAAAAATCTCTAAAGAATGGGAAGAACTCCTCATCGATTTAGGAGGATTATTCAAAGACGTAAGAGAAGCCATAGAAAAAGATGATTGTGAAACATGGTTGAACCTTGAACCACATATCACTGTTGTAATGCATCTACCACCAATAAACATAGAAAAATTACTATTTGAAAAAATAAAATAACAATATCAGATAATCCCCAACTTAGGGATATGGACCAGATATGATTTCCTCAAATCCTCATGGTCAATATGGTTATAGATATCCATTGCTTCTTTGTTTACATCGCCACGAAGTTCTTTGATGAACTCCCGAGGCATACCATTACCCCCACTTGAAAGATGTGTCGTGAACCAATGACGGCAACAATGAGGCGTGAATTTATCGCCCAACTTTTCAGAGGATACATCATGAAGTCCTGCCATCTCTGCCCATTTAACAAAGACATAGGCAACCCCATTCCTATTAAGACGTTTTTTCCTGTTGATATAAGAGACAAACAATGCCCTGTTGCCCTTGGATGCATAAGTTTCTCTCTTGTTTATCCAACGCTTAAGGATACTTGCGGTCTCATAATCAAAATACACGACCCTGTTGCTCCTTTTATTGGTAGGCTTCAGGGTTATGCTCATCTTCTCCCAGTCAATGTCATCTAAATCAATACGAACTAATTCCCTACGCCTTATACCCGTCTTTGCAAACAACAAAGCAATCGCTTTATCCCTGACGTCTGGTATCATGTTTATGAATCTTGCCATCTCCTCGACAGAGATGATTTTTCTTTTCTCCGAGTTACAATCTTTATATTTGGTGAGATAGCGTTTAGAGACATCTTTAACGACTTTTTCTTTTACATGACCTTTGTATTTCAGATAATCATAGAACGAGCAATAGGTGGAAAAACGGTTTTTTAAAGTAGAATACGAGATACCCTGCCTGTTAAGATAATCAATATATCCAGTGAAGAGTTCTTTATCGGCATTAACAAAATTGTATTGTGTTTTTTTCATGTATTTCGATAGAAGATTTAAAGAGGATTTATAGCCCTCAATTGAATGATTGCTCATCCTCCTGATTCTACAGTCGGTTATGAAATCCTCAATCAACTGAGAATTATCTATAGAGTCCATCTCCAAAACGCCCCTGTATCTTTGATTATGCCATAACTCTCAAGGGTTTGTATCTGCTTCTGGATAGCCGAGACAATAATTGCATCCATGACATCGACATGTAATTTTTTGTAAATCTTTTCCTTACGAACATCGTTTTCTTTTTTGAATAGGTTTATCAAATCCTTTTCAAAACCCCTGTCGCCTTCAAAATCTTGCTCAAGAAACGGTTTTGTGTTTTGTGAACGTGTCTCTTTTTCCCAATAGTCAGCGAGTTTTTCTTTATCCTTTAGTTGTTTCATCAATTGCCTGTTCTCATTTTCCAGTTTTTCCTTTTCCTTGATTAGGTTTAATCTGGTTTCATAACTTGGGTTTTCTTTTTCATGGTTCAATGAGTTTGTAACCTGTTCTATGACAAATTTTGAAAAAGATTGATTTCTACTATCAGCAATACTGGTCCACTGGTCTTTCATCTCCTGTGTTGGGAGATAGATATGCATTGACCGTTTCCAGATGGTTTCTGTTTTCGTTCCATATTTCTTATTTTTAGCCATGATATCAGATATGATAATTATTATCTCATATATATAATTTTATGACTAAAATAGTGCAGGGGAAGGGATTTGAACCCTTGGACTCCTTCGAGACAGGATGTCCCATCGAACCCTTATTTCAGACATATGCGATCTTAAGTCCTGCGCCGTTGGCCAGGCTTGGCTACCCCTGCAGATAAATGTGTTTTATCAAGTGCGGACGCCGGGAATCGAACCCGGGCTGAGGGCTTGGAAGGCCCTAATCATAACCTCTAGATCACATCCGCATATCATTGGTGTAATAGACAGCTTTTTTGATGCTTGCTCTTCTAGACATACACAATTCATTGATAATGTTTTCTTTCCTTTGAGATCGAAATGTTATATTTTTAGATGATTTGTATTTTCCCATCTCTCAAATTTTCAGCATCTACCTCCTGAAAATAAAACAATAATTTGTCAATGTCCTAAATTGGTTTAATTTTGTATGAACTAAAATATACGTGGGTTAATGATCAGCTCTATTCAATAAATTCTATTTCTGCTTTGCCTATTACAAGATGGTTCTCCTCCTTTTTGATGTAAAGATAGTCTTCGTCGGATATTCCAATCTGTTTTAGCCAGTGCTCTTCTATGCGATCCACGGCGTCTGTAGCTAAGGCTATTTCAATATCACTACTGTACAAAACTTCTTTTTTTTCTACCATATTTCTATTGCATCCTAATTATTTAATCATATTTTTAAACATTTCCTTTTTGAATCAGTTTGTTTTCACAGGCGGTATGCAGAAATTGCTAGATTTCATTTCCCTATGTAAAATAGTAAAAGGAAATCTTCTAAATGGAGAATATCACCCAAAACCAATAAAAAACTATAGAGCCTGACATTCCATAAATAACTGCAGCGTCTAATTTTTTTTCAATTCGTTTTGAAATTTTCATGGTGCATCTCATCTCCTAATCTCTTTCAAAACAAAGTACTTTTAATATGCCTTGTTCTCTGGTGAATAAGTAGTTGCATATGCACTAGTGAGGTATTTTCGTTACAACCTATTGTTTAGGAATTTGTGCTTCTGTTAGCGTTATGGTGTCTATAACGCCATCTATGATTCTAATCTTATTAATTACAATCTTCCCAATAGCTTCAAAGTCACCTGCCACTATCTTAACAAGAAAGTCATATTCCCCAAAAATAGGGTATACTTCTTTGATTTCCGGCTCGTTTAAAAGTCTACTATATATCCAAAATTCCTTCCCTGGCTTGTTCTTTATCAAAATGAAACCAACTGGCATTCTGCTTTCACCTTCATCTAGTCTTTATGCTTTTGTTCAATATAAACTTTGAGAATATTTTCCTAGTGACTGTCCTCATTTTACCATAGCTACTAGATGGAAGTGATTTTAACATTAAAAAACAACTAAAAATAAAAGAATAGATAGATTTTGTACATTTGACAATCTATCCACTTTCAAACATAAATCGTTTTAATCTTTTTTCTTATCAGTTTTCTTTTTCTTATCTTTTACCTTGTATTCTGCATCTATGGTTTTGTCATCGCCCGAAGGCTGTCCCCCTTCTCCACCGGAGGTAGCCTGTTGCTGTTGTGCTGCCTGCTGTGCAGCTGCAGCTTGCTGATATATTGCAGTAGATGCTTTTTGGATTGTACTTGATAAGGCATCGGTTTTTTCTTTTATTTTATCCATATCGTCGCCAGATAAAGCCTCTCTTAGCTCTTTTAATCCCTTTTCTATGCTTTCCTTATCTTCCGAAGAAAGTTTTTCCTTAAGCTCATCAAGCGTTTTTTGCGTGGTATGTACTAGTGCATCTCCGTTGTTACGTATCTCTACCTTTTCTTTTCGTTTTTTGTCTTCTTCCTCGTGTTCTTTTGCCTCTCTTTTCATCTTTTCAATATCATCATCTGAGAGTTTAGTTGAACCTGTAATCCGAATAGACTGTTCTTTACCTGTTCCCTGGTCCTTCGCTGTGACGCTTATTATCCCATCAACATCAATATCAAAAGTCACTTCTATTTGAGGTATTCCACGTGGGGCAGGAGGTATTCCATTAAGATGGAAACGTCCGAGGCTTTTGTTATCTGCAGCCATTGGCCGCTCTCCTTGCAGTACATTGATATCAACGCTTGGTTGATTGTCTGCAGCTGTGGAAAATATCTTGCTTTTTTTTGTTGGAACTGTCGTGTTGCGTGTTATAAGTTCAGTTGCTATCCCACCAAGAGTTTCGATGCTGAGTGTTAAAGGGGTAACGTCAAGAAGTACTATGTCTTTATCAATATCGCCGGATAACACACCTGCTTGTATGGCTGCCCCTATTGCTACGCATTCCATAGGGTCAACATTGCGTTTGGGCTTTTTGCCAAAAAGTTCTTCTACCTTTTTTCGTACAATGGGCATCCTTGTAGTTCCACCAACAAGTACAACATGAGTGATGTCTGCTGGTTTGAGCTTTGCATCTTTTAATGCCTGCTTACATGGTCCACTTGTTTTGTCTACTAAGGTTGAAATAAGTTCCTCAAATTTGGCACGTGTGATTTTCATCTCAAGATGTTTAGGTTCTTTATCAATTACTGTTATGTATGGTAAATTAATGTCAGTTTGAAGTTTTGATGAAAGTTCCTTTTTTGCATCCTCTGCTGCTTCGAAAAGTCGCTGAAGGGATTTTGGATCCTCCCTTAGATCCATGTCGTGTTCTTTCTCGAACTCACTAGCCATATAATCTACAAGTGCCTGATCCATGTCTGTTCCACCGAGTTTGGTATCTCCATTTGTAGATAACACCTCAAAGACACCGTCACCGACCTCCATAAGGGTGATGTCAAAGGTCCCACCACCAAAATCATACACAGCCATCGTGTGATCGCCTTCTTTATCAAGACCATAGGCAAGGGCTGCAGCAGTAGGTTCGTTGATAATCCGCTTTACATTAAGTCCAGCAATATCACCTGCATCTTTTGTAGACTGGCGCTGATCATCATTGAAATATGCAGGGACGGTAATTACTGCATCAGTCACAGTTTCTCCTAAAAATTCTTCCGCATCTTTCTTTATTTTCTGCAAAATAAACGCAGATATCTGCTCTGGGGTATATTCCTTGCCGTGAAGTGTAACTTTTTCTCCTGATCCCATCTTCCGTTTTATACGATGGACAGTGCCTTCTGTATTTGTAACAGCCTGACGTTTTGCAGATTCGCCAACAATCCTTTCGCCGTCTTTTGTAATTGCAACAATAGATGGGAAATAGGTTTGTCCTTCAGCACTTTTGATAATAGTTGGTTTACCTGCTTCCATTACGGCTACTTCAGAGTTTGTGGTACCTAAATCAATACCAATTATTTTTCCCATATTCATCTCACCTCTTATCTATTTTCATTCCTTTTGGCAACAATAACCTGAGAAGGTCTTAGGAGAGTATCATTCAATAGATATCCCTTTTTTACCTCCTCCACTATTGTTTCATCTTCACAATCATCTTTTTCTATTGTATTGACTGCATGATGGATATTGTGATCAAATGTTTTTCCAATGCAGTCTATATATTTTATTTGTTCTTTTTCAAAAAAATTATCCAAATTACTTATTATAAGTTTTAAACCTTTTTTTGGATTACTATCTTCATAAGCACTTATTAACAATTCTTTAATATCGATCAATTCCGTAAGATATTTTTTCTTAAGTTCCATTTTGTTTATCTGTAATTCTTTTCCTACCCGCTTTTGATAGTTCTGAAGATCTGCATAGCTGCGCAGTAATTTGTCTTCTTTTTCTTTTAAATCCTGTTTTATATTCTTTAATTCTCCATCTCTTTTCTTTAGTTTTCTTTCTAAAGTATCGATTATTTTTTCAGAATTTTGTTTCCTTGTACTTTTAGATTTTTTAGTAGTCATGGCCCCATAAAAAATAAAAAAAGAAAAGGTGTGATGTATTCTTACATCATACCTGGCGGCATACCGCCCATACCTGGCATTCCACCTTCAGCACCAGGTGGTGCTCCTCCTCCGCCTCTTGATGCAATGACATCATCTATTCTAAGTATCATCGTTGCAGCCTCTGAGGATGCTTCGATTTCCTGAAGACTTACGCGAAGTGGCTCGATTACTTTGTTTTTAAACATATCATCTACTTTTCCATCGAGCACATTGACCCCAGCATGCTTGTTACCTTTTTTGTGCTGACTTCTTACTTCAAGCATCATGTCAATTGGGTCAAGTCCTGCATTTTCTGCAAGTGTCTTTGGTATAATTTCTATTGCCTTTGCAAATGCTTCGATTGCCATTTGTTCTCTTCCACCGACTGTTGGTGCATAGTCTCGAAGGGACATTGCTATTTCTATTGCAGCTGCTCCTCCACCAGCAGTCATTTTACCATCTTCAAGTGCCACTTTAACAACTGAAAGTGCATCGTGTAGTGCTCTTTCGAGTTCATCGACGACGTGGTCTGTTGTTCCACGTATCAAAATAGATACTGCTTTTGGATTCTTACAATTTGTAACAAATGTCATCTTGTCATCGCCGATTTTCTTCTCTTCTACGCTTCCCGCGTTACCAAGATCTTTTGAGGTTAGACCATCAAGATTTGCAACAATTTTTCCACCAGTTGCCTTTGACAGTTTTTCCAAGTCGCTTTTTTTAGCACGTCTTACGGAATAGATGCCTTCTTTTGCCAAGAAATGCTGTACAATATCATCTATGCCCTTTTGACAAATGAGAACATTTGCTCCACTCTTTTTGATTTTTTCGACCATCTTCTTAAGCATTCCCTCTTCTTCATCAAGGAAAGCCTGTAATTGAGCTGGGTCCTGTATCTGAATTCTAGCATCTACTTCTGTCTTTTTCACTTCAAGCGCTGCATTTACAAGCGCTATCTTTGCATGTTTAATGTTCTTTGGCATTCCATCATGTACTCGTTCTTTGTCCAGAATAATGCCCTCGATTATCTCAGTGTTTGCTATGCCTCCGCCCTGTTTCTTCTGTATTTGGATGTTGTCAAGATCGACAAATATTTTACCGTCAATCTTTTCTTGAACACTTGTCACCGCCTCTACAACAACTTCTGCGAGTTTGTCTTTCTCACCACTGGCACCTTTGCTTGCCATGGATGTTATAGCTATATTTATGAGAGTTTTTTTGTCATCTGCTTTTACCGTCATGGACATCTTGTTTAATGTTTCTATTGCTTTGTCAGCTGCTAATTTATATCCACCACATACAACAGTTGGATGGATGTTTTGTTCGAGTAGATCCCCTGCATGTTTTAGGAGCTCACCTGTTAATACTACTGCACTAGTAGTTCCGTCACCACATTCTTCATCTTGCGATTTAGCAACTTCAACTATCATTTTTGCAGCCGGATGCTCCACATCGATTTCCTTCAAAATTGTTGCACCATCATTTGTTATAACAACGTCGCCCATAGAATCAACAAGCATCTTGTCCATTCCCTTTGGGCCAAGGGTTGATTTCACAGCGTCAGATATCGCTCTTGCTGCCATGATGTTGTTTGCTTGAGCTCCTTTACCTCTTTCTCGTTTTGTTCCTTCTTTTAATATTATTATTGGCTGTTGTCCATTCATCATAATTTTCTTACACCTCCTCCTAAATCTTGCTTTAAGAGTAATGTCGCAATACAAACACTTCTATATAAAGATTCCTACGGAGGGTACTGTGTAATATGAGTGTGGGAATTTTAGTTTGGGAAATTTGGTTTGATAATTCCAATATAAACAATGGAATCGATGATATTTTATATGTAAACGTTGTTATCTTGATTTATAGGATGGATGCACCAGATATTTCTATATTTGTACAAAATAGATTGAATCAGAATCAATTAGAATATTTATATACTGTAAATAAGAAATTGGAAGATGTAATACAATGGATAAGTAACAAATCATGTACTGTCTATCATTCAAATGCCAGTATCAGTATTGATAGTATTATTGTTTGTGAATTAAGATGTAGATATAACATTGGCAATGAAATATCTTTTAGGTTACAAACAAAAAAATATAGTCAATTAATTAGAATGTTTCATCATCAGCCAGGACAAAAACATGAAAATCCTGATGGCATCGTCTATATGGATGTAGACCATAAACACTACAATAGAGAAGAAATAATTTATCCTGTTTCTAATATTGATACGTTGAACATTAATGATGCGCTATTGGGATTTTTAAAAGAATGTAATATTTCCTCCGATCCTATCCATGATATTATTCCGTTAAGAAGACCATTTAGATTTTTGACTACTTTGGATTATTTTGTGGAGGAAAAAAATGGTAGATTGTAAAGAAATCAAGAAGATTATAAATGATTACTTTAATAATCAATTAATTATCAGACAACAACCCTATGGATGCCAGATAATAACACCTTTTTTAGACTACATTAATGATTCTTTGAGTTTTCATATTTTTGATGAAGGATATGATAAGTATAGATTAACAGATTTGGGAGACACATTAAATAGAATTGAAAATTTGGGGATTGACTGGAAAAGTGGATTGAAATTAAAGAATTTAATATCAATTTCAGATAGATTAAAAATTGGTTTTGACGATGAAGGAATACTAACAATTGAATCTAATATTGATGAACTTGGACATGATGTAGGTATTTTTATAACAGGATTACAAGAGGTTGGAAGTTTTTATTTACTTGCTAAACAAAGAACAGTATTTGATTTTGAGAAAAAGGTCGGAGATTTTTTTAGGGAAGGTAAAATTAGACCGATTAGAAAAAAAATTGTAACTGGAAAACATAATAGGGCGTATAAAATATCTTTCTCTTTTAATGATGATAATTTGCTCTGTCAGACTTTACATGCAGAACATAAAGATTCTGCTTCAAACATTATAACGAGATACATAGCAGAATTTATTGATATAAAAGAAGCCCACCCAAAAACAGAATCAATGGTTATTTACAATCATGAAGCACCAATAGAAAAAGCTAATTTTTTTGATTTGATGGAAGAAAAAACCGATTATGTTTTACCATTGAGGAATAAAAGAAAAATTCTAAGTGTAGTGAAAAGTCAATCATCCACACTTTAAATTAATTTATCTTTTATATTTTTGATAAGCTAATGATGTTTTCATAAGTGTAATCCACTTGTTATCCCCTTCTATCGTTATTCCTGCTTGTTCTGATGGTGTTAAACCATTAATCCCTTCATGTGGCTTGATGAAATTGTAGAACAACCTGTGACCTTCTACAATGGGCGTATCTTCAATTTTCAAACCCCTCATAACCTTCTCACGCTGACGAATAGTACCATGCAGTCTCTCAACGTGGTTATTGTTTGGATGGTGTTGTAAACCGACATTGTACAAATGCTCTGTCTCATGGTAATTAGTGGGGAACTCCTTGTTTACTGCTTTTTTATATGCTTGCAGTCCATCGGTAACCATATATTTCGGTGTTCTACCGCCACTATTTTGTTTCGCACGTTGAAAGACCATACGTGCATCTCTTACCTTGCGTTCCTTAGAAACAACCGATGCCAATTGAAACCTTGTACCCTCATCCATGGTATTCCACAGGTATTCCCAACTACCATCTATCTTAACCATCATTTCATCCGTGTGCCATACATCACCAACATCGGGAGTAATAGTATCAACATACTGGTTCATGATGCCGATATATTTTTTTATCCAGTTATATACACTCTTATAACTCACCTTGAGATCGTAGAACTGTCTGAGATGGTGAGATATTTTTCGTAGGCTTAACCCTTGAAAATATAGATCGAGTGTTAAAGCAATTATCTTAGGGTTGTATTTCATGTTTTCAAAATCTATGTTATCAACAAAACACCGACCACAATCCTTGCACATGTAGTTTTGCTTACCGTTCTTCTTACCATATTTTGTAATGTTTAGGCTATTGCAGAACTTACAGCATATTTCAGGTATTCTCTTGTTAATGCCTATGCTTTGTTTTACATGTAGGTTAAGTTGTTCAAACTTGTCGTTTAGGTTTTTCCATATTTTGACCGCACAGATATGTTTACATTCAACACCACGCTTTAGATAGTCAGGACAAGAACATTTCCAATGACGTTGGAAAACATGTACTTGGTATGTACCGCAACCATTTTGAGATGGTACAATCCATGTATGTGGGTTTATCTCATTTGGTTCAAAACCCTGTTCTAAAAGTATCATTCCACGTGCTTTTCTAGCGTTTATCATTTCTTTAATACTACTATTTTTTTCACTCATTGCGTTTGTCACCATATATAGTATATACTGTATGGTATATATACTTTACGGTATACCACACGATACTTTTATATACTACACGGTATATACTTTATAGTATGATAGCTTTATATACCTTACAGTATATTCCCAAAAGTGGTGGTGAGTTGGTAAAATGTCCTAAATGTGGTTATAATTTTAAGATAGAATATAAGTGTCTTAGATGCGGGTATAAATGGGTTCCACGAAATCCCAACAAAGAACCAAAGGTATGCCCTAACCCTAAATGCAAATCCCCCTATTGGAATAAACCAAGGCAAAACAAAAATATAAAGGGGGATAAAAAATGAGTGCAAGACAAACAAAATTACTTGAATCTGCTACTCGAAAAAAAATAGATAGACTTCTTGAAAATCTTGGATGGAGTACCGATGAAGAATCACCAGATTGCAATGTTTTTACTGAAAGACCAAAAACATTATCGCAACAAAAAAAGTTAAAAGGAAAGCAACCAGATTATGTGTTATATAAAAGTAAATCCGATATTCCAATAGCCATTATAGAAACTAAAAAAATCGGTAAAAATCTTGATGAAGCATTAAATGATGGTATTAAAAAATATGCAAAACCACTTGATGTTCCACTCGTTTTTGCATCTGATGGGATATTTTTCAGTAGTTGGCATCTAAAAGAAAATAAAGAACTTTCTATTGATGATGAACCGCTAAATGAATTAATTTCAGAAAAAATACTCCTACGATTTATAGATGAAGGTTCAAATATTAGAACCTTATCTGAAATTGTTAGATATACAAGAAGCGAACTAATTAAAAATTTTGAATGGGCAAACAATCTTCTAAGAAAAGAAGGATTAAGAAACCTTGATAGGTTTGTAGAATTTTCCAATATTTTGTTTTTAAAACTTATTAGCGAAATTGAAATAGATAAAGAAAAAACAGGAGAAAAACGAATATTGGCTGAGAAATATTGTTGGAATACATTTAAAGATTTATCAGCTGAGGCATTATATGGTTATATCAATAATACCGTTTTACCCTATTTAGTTGGAAAATACAATAAAACAGGTGATGTATTTCAAGAAAATCTTAAAATTAAAAGACCTGAAAATCTTAAAGCAATTGTTGATAAATTATCTCCTTTAACATTAATTAATACGGATTCTGAAATAAAAGGAGATGCTTTTGAATATTTTTTAAAAAGTCTTGTAATGGGAAATGATTTAGGCGAATATTTTACCCCACGCCATATTGTAAAAATAATGGTAAAACTTGTCGATCCTAAATTTGGTGAAATAATCTATGACCCAGCTTGCGGGACTGGTGGTTTTTTAATAGAGACTTTCAAGCATATTAAAAAATCTTGCAAGTTGACTAAAAAGAATATTGAAAAACTGAAACATAAAACTGTTTTTGGTGTTGAATTAACAGATACTGCACGTATTGCCAAAATGAATATGATTTTAACAGGTGATGGTCATACAAATATAAAACAGTATGATTCACTTGAAAATCCTGTTAAGGATAAGTATGATGTTGTTTTGACTAATTTTCCTTTCAGCCAAGACACAGATTTTGGAAATTTGTATGGTTTTGATACAAGTGATGCAAATCCTATTTTTTTAAAGCATATTATGGATTCTCTCATTGATGATGGCAGGGCAGGAGTTATAACATTTCAAGGAGTATTATATGACAGTACTAAAACTTATGTTGATTTAAGAAAATATCTCCTTACTAATTTTAATTTAGAAGCTGTTGTAAAACTTCATAATTTTGTTTTTAGACCATATACGGGGGTTCATACAAGTATTTTAATTTTTAATAAAGGTAAATCTACAAAAAAAGTATGGTTTTTCAAAATAGACAATGATGGGTTTAAAAAAACCAGTAGTAAAAAAGGTCGTTCACCAATAAAAGAAAATGATTTGGAATTATTGGAAACAATTTGGAGTGAAAAAGAAACAACTGAAAAATCTTGGGAAGTGGATTTTGAAACTATCAAAACAAATAACTATATTTTAGATGTAGATATGTATAATCCTAAGAAAAAAAGAAAGAAACTCTCAAATTTTGTGTCAATTTTAGAAACAACTGATTTAATAAAAGATACAGTTTCTCCTTTTGAAGAAGTAAAACGTTATCTCAAAACAGGCAATCTTATTGAAAATAGGATAATTGATTTTGATATGGTAACTTACAAAAATAAACCATCAAGAGCGAATTTGCTTGTAAAAGAGAATGATATTATCTTTGCTAAGATGGAAAGCACTAATAAATATCTATTGATAACTAAAAATTTAGAAGATATAATTGTTTCAACTGGTTTTATAGTTTTACGGATTAAAGATAAAAACATTTTGTCTCCTGAATTTTTAAAATATATTGTTTCATCAGATATGTTTCTAAGAGACAAGAACGATCTTGCTCATGGTTCTACTCAAAGAGCAGTTAATGAAACAAATGATTTACCCAAATTGATGATTCCTTTACCATCAATTGAAGTTCAACAAGATATTATTATGAAATTTAAAACTAAATATGAGAAGATTAGGAATATTGGAAGATTATTGGAATCGCTCAGTAAGGAAAAAATCGAAGGTTCATTTTTTATTGATGCTGAAAAAAAGGAATTAGGAGATTTATTAACAGATGGCCCTCAGAATGGGATTTATAAACCTCAGAATTTTTATGGAGAAGGAACACCGATTATCAGAATAGATAATATCTATGATGGTGAATTAATAGCAAATAACATAAAAAGGATTAAACTCACGAGTAATGAATTAGATACATATCGTCTTAATAAAAATGATATTATCTTAAACAGAGTTAATAGTGAGGAGTATATAGGTAAATGTTGTATTTATAATAATGAATTTACAGATTGTGTTTTTGAATCCAATATGATGCATTTCCAAGTAGATGAAAGTTTAGTTAATCCTAAGTATGTTATGTATTATTTATCTTCGAAACATGGGAAGAAACAAATTTTAACTAAAATAAAAAGAGCAATCAATCAGGTTAGTATCAACCAAAGTGATATTAAATCTTTAAAAATTCCTATTCCACCGTTGAAAAAACAAAAAGAAGTTGTTGAAAAAATTGATTTGCATATTAAAACTTTTAATAACCTTATAGAAATGAAAAACGATTTAAAAAGTGAGATACAGAAGGAAATCAATAAGCTATACACATGATTACAATAAACTTTTTTATAAATTTTGTTTTTGGTCTCCCCTTTTTGGTAGAAAACTCCTGTTGTCCTAGTAGTTTTGTTAGTCTCCCCGATGGGAATCCTTCTGTGTGACTCCCAAAAAGCGTATGTTGGTGACAAACGCAACAGGGGAGACCAATCAATGCTTATGTAATAGGTTTATTATAACTGTTTGTAAAACTAAAATACACAAAAAACAACTAAATTATTTTTTCTTCTTTAAATAATTTTTAACAGGTTTAGAAATAGTATTTTCATTAATATTTCTCTCTATACAATATTTTGATTTGAACCAATCCTGTAGTTTCTTTTTCCCCCTACTTGAATTGCATTGAAAACAGCATATTGCAATATCATCTAATTGTAGCCCATCTTTCCAATTAAATGGTCCATTATAATTAAGATGTTCTATTGTTGCGCTATCTTTTCTTTTTTCACTATTGAATGGGTAAACCATATTTTTATGACAATAGACACATTTTTTATCTCTTGTACGGATTTTTCTCAATTCATTTTCTGAAATCCCAAATGCATTAGTCATTAGTTTATACCTAAATAAGATATTGATTATTTCTTAAAAATGTATTCATAAGTAGAAAACAAACTAAATTTCCCAAACTAAGTTTCCCACACTCATATTACACAGAACCCTACGGAGGGTTCTGTCACATGTGGGGGGGTGCACGCTAGTGGTGGCGCACCAGTGGTGGTACCTTCTGAAAATAATAAATGTGAATATAACGAATATTTTGAACGTGGTAAATATCAACCCCTCAAAAAAAGATTTTTTGCAGATTTTTTTGAGTGGTGCCACACTTATCGTTACAATACTAAATTTGATTTTTTGAAAAAACAGAATTACAATCTTATAGGGGGTGTTTTTTGATTGAAAAAATATGAATGGGTATTGTTATTTATTATATTGATTTTTACAGGATTATTAATTTATCAAATTTTAATTAAAGATATGCAGAATAATAGGTTTAGTTTTTGTAATCTTTTTTTATTAATTATTGTAGCAAGTAATGCATTTTTACATGCTATTCTACTTTGGTTTTTTGAGTATTATAATCGAGGTGATCGTGGAGATATACCAGTAAGACCAAAAGTAGCTGCGTTAATTGCAATTAATAAAATTGCAACGATGGTAAAGCTCAAAGTAGAAATATCTCCTTGTTTGATTGCATCCATATTCTGGAAAAAAATAATTACCATAACTATCACCGTAATAAAATCTGCTATAGCAACTACTAAACGGATCGCATTTTTTATATCATCAAATAAGCCCATTTTTGATACACCACTAATGGAATCAAAATATTTTTTAAAACACTTATGGGGATGTAAAAAATGAATAAACCCCCTCTAATCTGTTATAACATACTGATTTTATTCATAATAATTTATTCGATCTCTCTATTTTATTTTGGATATATTGATTTTTCATTTAAAAATATAGTTGCAAATAACTTGATTATTTTTTTAGGCGTTATTTTCAATATTTATTTTTTATTCAAGTTGGAGGGGGAAAATGAGTAATGTTATTGTTTTTTCTTTATTAAATTTTCATAGTTCCATAGCATCCAAGTACCGAATAATACACCAAAAACACCAATTGCCCATTCTTTGTCAATTATCATATTTACAATCATTACACCAAAAAGACAAAATAAACCACCTATTGATGAGAATACAATTTTTTTATAAAAATCGGTTTCCCTCTTCGTTGCTAAAGAAAGACCCACTGAATATTTTCTATAGTTTTGGCCTACAACTTGGTTTGAATTTGTTTTCGAAATATTTAGAGAGATGTAATAGAATACTAAAGTCCAGAGAGACACTAATAGAATTAGAGAGATATATGCGAAAAATTGGCCATATATGTAAATTTGGATATATACTAGAGTTGAAATGTAAGTTATTAAGAAAATACGAATTAATTCTAAATAATTTAAGTTTCTTCCTTTCTTCATATATTTCCCAATACCATATTTTTTTAAGAAATTGGAAACAAAATTATCTTACACCAATAAAAAGTTCAATTATGTATATCATTATTCCTAGTACAATTAAAATTATTCCAAAACCAACCATATCAGTAGCATTACTAAAGATCATTTCTGCAAATCTACCACCTGTGTATGCGATAAATCCTAATACAATCAACAAGGCTGGTACTCCATATGCAATTACTCTTGCAATTATAGCTGTTGCCATCTTGATACACCAATTTACGTTATTCTGTAATCATTTAAAATTGTTTTGGGGTTCCCTGTTTTCAAAAAGGTTTTTTTTAAAGAAAGAATTCCACCTGGTCTATAGCGAACGAAGTGAGCGTTGACCGGTGGTAGGGGAAAGCAACCCATAAAAACCTGTTTTTCATAGAATACTGATGGTGGTGCTCCT
>Ga0307431_1000218_pt1 | contig 44308 bp, 44 predicted proteins | sample SalMarWE160170MG_FD_202155 | JGI IMG/M metagenome (GOLD analysis project Ga0307431, IMG submission 202155) | Salt marsh sediment microbial communities from the Plum Island Ecosystem LTER, Massachusetts, United States - WE1603-170 | ecosystem: Environmental > Aquatic > Marine > Intertidal zone >...
CATTAGGGTCAGTAATGGTAATGGTGGCAGAGTAAGTGCCAGCAGTCCTGCCAGAGATATTGACTGAAAGAGTAACATTATCATGTTCTCCAGTTGAGCTACCACTGGCTGGTGATAAAGTAAGCCAGGCAGCATTATCAGAAACTGACCAATCCAAAGTTCCACTACCTGAGTTCCAAATCTCTAAGGTTTGGTTGGTAGGATTGGAACCACCTTCAGTGGCACCGAATGAGAAAGTAGTTGGCTGGAAGGCAATGGTGGGAGCAGCAGGAGAAGGTGTGATAAATGACTGTTGGCCGCCGGAGGCAAGGTAAATTACCACCTGCTTTTCTCCTCCATACCCCCAGCCTCCGCTGTTGTAAGCTTTGGCTCGGTAGTAATAGATAGTTCCAGGATTTAATGAAATAGTATAACTGAATTCTCCAGTTCCTCCACTTCCGCAATCATGATTGTTTGGATAACTCCCAGAAGAAGTTCCCCATTCTAATACTCTTTTACTTGGATTTTCCCCACCAGTATCAGTTACATTACCTTTTAATGTGGCTTGATTGTTTTGGATATCCACAGTAGCAATATCGGTGGTTACAGTGAGAGGAGTAAACGTATAACACATACATGAAACATAAGTATTGCTATCAACTTCAAGACAACCAGTTCTACAAAATTTATAACTTGTTCCACCTATAGTACAATTAGAGGAACAACTAGCAAGAGTATTACAAGTAAGAATGGTTAAACAGTAAACTGAATACCCACCGGTTGAATATCCAGAGTCTATACAAAGATTATTGCAAAAAGATTCTACATCGCTACATTGTCCCGTAGGCTTAAGTATATGGCGGGCTGTTCCACCTCCTGTTTCACACTCCAGATAAACATCTGCCCAAGCTTCTTGGACAGAAAAACAAAACAAAACTCCGACAACAAAAATAAATAAAATTGGGAATAAAATTTTTTTCATATACCGAGTTGGTATTTATACCAGCGAAGGTGAAAATGAGATTTATCTCATCGCCTACCAACTTCCTCCATTTCTAGCGAAAGCCTCAAAATAATAAGTTTTATTAGAAGATAAACTAGAGAGAATAGCAGTAAAAGGGCCAGGAGCAGTCATTGAAACTGGGGTAGTGCTATTCCCGTAAGAAGTGGTAAGGCCCCATTCAAACCAAACTAAACAAGAATTAGCTCCACCTAAATCGTAGAGATACCCATTAAGGGTAATTGAGGTCTGAGTAAGATTGGTGTAGCCCACTGTTTCAACATCAGGAGGATTAATGCCTGGTCCTGCTGGAACATCTTTAACATGGACCACCATTGAGTCAGAACAATTACCTCCTTTTCCATCAGCCACACTTAGAGTACAGGTATAATCTGTGTCCGCTCCAACTGAAGGGGCATTATACACTGGCTGGAGAATTGAAGAATTGTTCAGTGAACCTCCAGTACAAGACCAGGCGTAACTTAAACTATCTCCGTCTGGATCGGAGGCAGAACAATCTAATTGAACTGATTGATTCTCGTTGACGGTTTTGTCTGAGCCAGCATTACAGGCAGGAGGATTATTGGGAGTCCCGCTACAATTTACGGCGTAATCACAATGACCTGAGCCGTCGCACATTCCCTGACAACTATCACTTCCTCCATCTCCGTAATGATTATTCCCTGGCCCAGAAGAAGGCAGATAACTTGAGCCACATAACGTAGAGCCAGTAGTCCCGCAACTTGAAGTTAAGCTGTGGGCTGCTGAAGCATAAACATCTTTATGATAGGCGTAAGTATTGTTTGTTCTGCAGGAGCCTGAACCATTACAGGCTCGGTAGTATTCATCTGCTGAACAGTCTCCACTACTACAGTTTTCATAATAATCGCAGTAATATGATTGAGAAGGAGAAACTTCACTACAATGTGACGTTAAAACTTTACCATCGCTAGCAGTTACACCTTCAATATAAGCATCAGTTTGGTCAGAAGGTATCCGACAAGAGCCTGAACCATCACAAGAAGTCCACCATTCACTAGCTGAACAATCGCCATTACTACAATCTTCACGATAATTACAGTAACGGCCGCTAAGGTCAGAAACATCAACTAAACTGCCATTGTAACAAACCTTGCCCGAAGGAACATTTGACCAAGAAGTGGGACTTTTTGGAATATCGCAGTATTGACATTTATTGCTTGGATTACATTCCCCATCATCATAAGGAGTGCCGCCAATAGTACAACCGGCTGAAATACATTGACAATTATTGTTGCAGGTTCCACCACTACAGGACTCAAGAGGATATCTTCCGTCACAGGCTGAAGCGGCCCCGCAGGTAGATTCACAAGCTCCATCAGAAGGATTACAGTTGGCATCGGCACAATCTAATCTCTTTGTATTTCCGTATCCACATTGAGTCGTAGAACAGCTCGACGGCGTAAACTCATCGAGATAGGCATTCGCTCCACAGGCCGATTCACAGAAACCATTGCCAACATCACCATCTTGGTCTCCACAATGAGCACAAACACCATAATTGGTGTCGCCATCTGCACATTTACCTTTCGAGGCATAACCCACAACTCTATCTTCTAATTTTCCATTACAAGTAACACACTTAGATCCATCATCATCCGAAGCATCCCAGACACCGGACATTGAATAATCAGTATCAAAACAACCAGCAAGAAAAGTCCAACACCTATCTCGAGCAACACAAACCTGCCCATTAGTTCCTGTAGGAAAAACATCCACGGCACATTTTCCATTAGAACGAGAACAGTAGCTTGTGGGCTGCCCTTCAAATATATCCTCCCGCTTAGCAATGCTTGGAATGGTCCCAACTCTCTCACCCGTGCCGTAGCACTCATAATAAATACAACTACCGTGTCCCCAGTAACAGTTGTTAGCTCGATCTGTACAAGTTATCAGACATCCCGCCTTCACCAAACTCGGCAAAAGAAAGAGAAATAACCCAAAAATGAACAATAGAATAAAATTCTTTGATTTCATAATCCTGTTAATATTATATCAAATCAAAAGGTCACGGCAACTGTGGATAACTTGACAAAGAACTTTAGTGGAGGTATAATTTAGGTAGTTCCTGAAAGTTTCTTGAAACTTTAATAAGGGAAGAAAAATACAGAAAATCACTGAAAGGAGGTGAAAAGAATTGAAAAAGCTGATAATTGCCGTTTTGTTAGCAATAGCTCTATTTATGGTAATCGGTAAGCTCAATTTAGATGTCCCTACAGCCCATCCATTCTCCACCCAGGATGATTCCAACATTTCTTCTGAGGTTCTTTCTGGCTCTGATAGCGACGGCTTCTCAAACCAGTTTGAAGAGAATGTCGCCTATTACGACCCGGAGATCCCCAATGATAGATTTATTATATTATACAGAGCCTGGAAAAAAACCGATAATTTCGGAGATGCAGTTAATGAGGAGGTAAATTGGTGGTTAACGAATGCAAAAATTCCTGCTGAAAATATAATAATCTTAAACAAAGAAAACGCTACTGGCTATAATCTTCAAGCAGCGATCGAGACGGTAGCTACGAAGGCAAAAGAGAATGATATAGTTTTCATAAGTCTTCAAGGTCATGGAGGCAAAACGCGGATCACCACTTATTACTGCAAAGAAGAGGATCCGAATTGGCCTTCCAATCCTGGTGTAATATATTATACCGATATCGACCATTGGCTTGATGAAATTAGTGCTAAGGTAGTGGTAGTTCAAATAATGGCTTGTGGCGTGGAGGCTGCGGTCCCCGTATTAAAAGAAGGACCCTGTCCCAGAGTTCTCTTTGTTTATTCATCTAGAGAGTTTATTGGAGCACTTGGTTTAGATCCCGAATACGCTACCACCGCTGACACTAAATATGGTAACGGCGATGGTTATGTTTCATTAGGAGAAATCGGCAACTGGCTAGATAATGATCCTAGGTGGGGTCCTGACTGGGGCGAAATAGCCACCGGAAAAATTCCGTATGAGGATGGGAGAAACTTTGTAGAAGCGGAAGGGTACTCCAAAATGTCAGATCCTTCCAATATTGCCTACGAAATTTATCTCACCGATTACAAAATCCCAGGCTAACTTGTTTAACTCCAGCCTGGGATTTTTTATTTATCTCTACTTTTAGACTCTTGAGTTAGTTACGGCAAAATATGAATGAATCTACGTCGTCAAATTCGGTTTTGCCGGCGATATGCCTTATTTATAAATTTTGTGAGTGCCAATATTAAGAAAAGCCACCTTGGTTTTAGTGGCATTTAAAAATTGGAACATTATTCTATAAGATTTATCTACTGAAAAGGCCCAATAATCCTTGTGCTTTCCGTGAAGACGGTGGGTCTCTAATTGAGAATTAAACGGACCTTTCCGAAAAACCTTTTCTTTCTCTTTTGCTTTTTCTTTTATTTGTTTTGGTAGACGCCTATAAGCTTTCTTGAATTTCGAGGTAAGGTAAATAGTCATAAAAAATACTTCAGTCAAGCTCAGCCAATGATTCTACTTTAAGAAGTTTCTTCTCTTTTTTCTCTTTTTTAAAAATCCTGATTGCTTCATCGGTATCTTTTTCTTCCCATTCTTTCTGCCGGCGCAATTTCAAAAATTCCTCATATTCAGAACGAGGAATCAAAACCAACTCACCTTTCTTAGCTATTTCTTTTGGAATAGTAATAATTTTTTCCATACATTATCTATTATATTCTCTCCGAAAATAATGTCAATTTTTATTAAGGCAAGATGTGAATAAAAATGGGGGATGAAAAATGGGGTCAACTCTATTTTTCTTCTTTTGACTTCAGGAATCGAATAAACCCCCTTGGTAATAAAATAATTAATTTGTGACTCTCGGCGAAATCTAAAACTTCCTTTTTGAAAAATCCTTTATCTAAAGTTAAAAGACAATCGGCGTACTTAGTCGCAGAAACTAAAATTGGAGTATCTTTTTCTTCAATTAAATTTTTAACCTTCTCTAAATTTTTTTCCTCAGGATTTTTTAAAATAGAAAAGTTACCAATATTTAAAAGTCCAAAAAACCTATTCCTTAGTTCTGAAAACTTCCTTTTAAATACATCTATGGTTTCCTCAAAAACCATCTCGTTGATTAAAAGCTTATACCCGGCTACGGGAGCAGAGATTATACAAAAATAAGAAGCGCCGCTTGAAGATAAACAAGCAGCGACTAAAACGCTTGAATCAACAAAAACCCTCTTATTCCCCATAAACCCTTTTGAAAACTTTGGCCCTGGACTTTTTTAATTCTTTGGAAATCTTTTGCCAATTTTTTTCATCAATCAAAAAATCAATCTTTGGTAAAAGAGTACGCCTCAAAACTTTAACTTCTCTTTCTAGCCTATTTAATTTTTCTATTACGCTAACTTTATTCATACTTTTATTATAATCCTTTTAAAACTTCTGTCAAAATTTTCAGCTAAAAGCTATTCAGTTCACGGCAAGGTTAAAAAATGTGTACGTCCCTAATTTTTGGAACAATTAATCCCGAGCTAACTTGTTAAATCCAGCTTGGGACTTTTTATTTATAGAAAATTTAGATAAAATTAATATTCTCCAATTCAACTTTAAGGCAAAATATGGACGAAATCGACGTTGTCGAATTCTGTTTTTCCGGCGATGTTTTCTTTGGCTTTAATAAAGACGTTGTCTCCTTCCTGGAAATCGGAAATTTCTATTTCAGTCTGGATTGGGGTAAAGGTGGCTTCTTCAGGAGGATTCGTTGGGTCAAAAGGAAATTCCACTTTAATCAATTTTGTTGTGTCTGACAAAACGACTTTGATTTCTTTTTCTTCTTTAGTCGGTTTTACCATCAAAAAATTATTTTCGGCATCCACACTTAAAACGGTAGCGGTAAAGCTGAATTTTTCCTCAACTTCCTCTTCTGGGGTAACTTCTTCTCCGATGGGAATTTTTGATTTTTTAACTAAGGCCCAACCAATAATCCCTCCAAAGATTAAGACAACAATAATAACTAAAATAATAATTTGATTTTTTTTCATATTATTGAAATCAGATATCAATAATTATTTGTCCTCCGACCTTTACCGAGCACATAACGCTTTATGTGCTTCGGTGAATTTTATTATACCTTATTCTTTTGTCTTAATCACTTCATCGATTATCCCATACTCTTTTGCCTCATCAGCGCTTAAATAAAAATCCCGGTCAGTGTCTTTTTCTACTTTCTCTAAAGGTTGACCAGTATGTTTAGCTAAAATTCTATTTAATTTCTCTTTAATTTTGATAATTTGTTTCGCCGTAATTTCAATTTCCACTGCCTCCCCGGTTACTCCCCCAGCTACTTGATGGAGCAAAATCTCGGCATTGGGCAAGGCAAATCTTTTCCCTTTAGCTCCGGCTGCTAACAAAGTTGCCCCCATTGAACCGGCTAAACCAACGCAAACTGTTGAAATGGGACATTTAACATATTGCATAGTGTCGTAAATGGCTAAACCCGCCGTGACTGAACCACCGGGAGTATTAATGTAAATCTGGATATCTTTATTTGAGTCTTTGGAAGCTAAAAATAACATCTGGGCAATGATTGAATTGGCTACGATATCGGAAATTGGACCAGCTAAAAAAATAATTCTTTCTTTAAGAAGCCTGGAATAAATATCGTAAGCTCTTTCCCCAAATTGACTTTTCTCAATGACTGTTGGAATTAAATTCATGTTTATACTATACCAGAAAACTAACAATAAGCAAGGCGACGATATTTAAAACTTTAATCATTGGGTTAATAGCAGGACCTGCAGTATCCTTACTGGGATCCCCGACCGTATCGCCAGTCACGGCGGCGGCATGAGCAAAGGAACCCTTTCCCCCCAGATTTCCCTCTTCAATATATTTTTTGGCATTATCCCAGGCTGCCCCCCCCGAAGTCATTGAGATAGCAATAAATATTCCGACAATTATACTGCCAATTAAAACCCCTCCCAAGGCCTCGGGACCCAAGATAAAACCAACTAAAATTGGGACAATTACTGGCAGCAAAGCTGGTAATATCATTTCTTTTAAGGCAGCCTTAGTAACAATATCAACACATTTTCCATATTCCGGTTTAGCCTCACCAGTCATTAAACCTTTAATTTCTTTAAATTGTCTTCTCACCTCTTTAACTACCATTGTCGCTGCTTTTCCAACGGCTGACATAGCCAAAGCGGAAAAGTAATAAGCGACCGCTCCACCAATAAATAAGCCAACTAAAACTTTAGGGTCTTGAAGAAAAAACTGGATTTTCGCCCCCAAATTTTCCAATTCTTGGGTATAGGCAGAAAACAAAACTAAAGCGGCCAAGCCGGCCGAGCAAATAGCGAAACCTTTGGCGGTAGCCTTGGTTGTATTGCCAACAGCATCTAACTCCTCAGTAATTTTTCTATTCTCTTCGGGCAGGCCAGCCATTTTTGATATACCTGAAGCATTATCAGTAATTGGTCCGTAAGAATCCAGGGCAATAATTAGAGCAGTTAAAGATAGCATTGAGACTACAGCAATTGCTAATCCATACATTCCTGAAAGCCAGAAACTGATTAAGATGCCTACCGAAATTAAAATCACTGGTAAGATGGCTGACTTCATTCCAACCGAGAGTCCAGCAATAATATTAGTAGCATGACCTGATTGGGAAGCTAAAGCAATAGATTTTACTGGAGAATATCTTTTGGAAGTAAAAAAATCAGTAATTAAAAAGATGAAGCCGGCAATCAAAAGACCGATTAAGGCTGGAAAATAAAGATTAATTACCGGTATTTGAAAATCTTTGGCGACTTGAAAAAATATTGGCAAAAAACCTAAAGCTGATAAAATTCCAGCAATAATTAATCCTTTAAAAAGAGTAAAAATAATATTTTTGTTCCTCAACCTAACAAAAAAAGTGGAAATAATTGAAGCTAAAATAGCTAAAGAAGCTAAAATTAAAGGCAGAAAAACTGCCTGGGGCAAATTGGGAAATAAGAGGGACCCTAAAACCATGGCGGCGACAATTGTTACAACATAGGTTTCGAAAAGGTCAGCTGCCATTCCGGCGCAATCTCCGACATTATCTCCAACCTGGTCAGCAATAACTGCTGGATTCCGGGGGTCGTCTTCAGGAATTCCCTTTTCGATTTTGCCAACTAAATCAGCTCCGACATCAGCTGCTTTGGTGTAAATTCCTCCAGCCAATCTAGCAAAAACTGAAATTAAAGAACAGCCAAAACCCAAAGCAATCAAAGCTTTCAAATCCTGAGTCAAAAGATAAAAACCAGAAATCGCTAAAAGGGCTAAGCCGGCCACTAAAAATCCGGTAACCGAACCCCCTTTAAAAGCCAAATTTAGAGCCGGTTTTAATCCCTTTTTGGTAGCTTCGGCTACTTTTGAATTGGCCTGGGTAGAAACCATCATTCCAATAAAGCCAGCTAAAGCTGAAGCTACTGCCCCGATTAAAAAACCAAGGCCGGTTTTAAAACCTAAAAAAATAGAGAGAATAAAAAACAAAAAAATAGCTACTATGCCAACCGTCTTGTATTCTCTTTTTAAAAAAGCAATCGCTCCTTCTCTAATTGCTAAAGAAATTTCAACCATTTTGCCTGAACCAGAAGGAGCTTTTCTAACCTCACGGATTAAAAAAAAGGCAAATACTAAACTGAAGGCTGAAGCAATGATGGGAAGAAAAAGTATATTCATTTATCAAGCGATAGCGAAGATGAAGATGAAATAAAATTTCATCGACTTTTAACTGTTTTTTTAGTTTTAGGGGCCCGCGAAGCGGGAGGACGCGGTGGGCGGGTTGTAGTCTTTTCTATTGCCTCTGGGCTTCGGACATCTATTTTCCAGCCAGTTAATTTAGCAGCAAGTCTGACATTCTGACCATCCTTACCAATAGCTAAAGATAATTGATCTTCAGGAACAATAGCCAGAGCCTTATTTTTAGGCATAATTTTTACTTCCAGAACTTTGGCTGGAGATAGGGAATTAGCAATGTATTTTTCTGAATCTTCAGAATATTCAATAATATCGATTTTCTCTCCCCCTAATTCATTAATTACTGCCATCACCCTCGTCCCCCGCTGTCCAACCATAGATCCAATTGGATCGACTTCTTTTATATTTGAGGCTACGGCAATTTTTGATCTGGATCCCGCTTCTCGAGCAATAGATTTAACAACTACTGACCCGGCCGAAACTTCGGGAACTTCTAATTCAAAAAGTTTTGAAATCAATTTTGGATAGGCCCGGGATAGAAAAACTACTGGGCCTCTGGGGGTTTCCTCAACCTTCAAAACAAAAACTTTTAACCTTTGCCCTGGTCGATAAAATTCTCCGGGAACTTGTTCTTCTTTACTTAAAATCCCTAAGGTTTTACCGATATCTAAAAAAACATTTTTACCTTCAATTCGCTGAACAATACCAGAAACAATTTGGCCTTCTTTTGATTTATACTCTTCAAAAATACTCTCCCTTTCGGCTTCTCTGAGCCGCTGCATTATTACTTGTTTGGCGGTTTGGGCCGCAATTCGACCATAATCCTTTTGAGCTCTCAGGGTGATTTCCAACTCTTCGCCAGCTTTAATTTTAGGTTTAATTTTCTTTGCTTCTTTCAGCATAATGTGTTTTTCTGGATTGAACCTAACCTTCTTATCTTCTAGTTTGTCTAACACCTTCGCTTCCACAGGAAGCTCGGTTTCAGAGTAAATCATCTTTTCATCTACGACCAATTTTACCTGCCAAAATTTAACTTCACCTGATTCAGAATCAAGCTTAGCTTTAATCACTTGCCCCTTTTTCCCATAATCTTTTTTATAGGCAGCGGCAATTGCCATCTCAATTCCTTCCAAAACTTTTTCTGAAGAAATTCCTTTTTCTTCAGCAATTTGGGCAATAGCCGAAGTAAAAGATTTTAAATCTATGCCTTTTTCCTTATTGGGTGGTGGGTGGGTGGCATCCATAATTTTAATAAAAGTGTCCGCTCGGAACGGACTATTTATATTTTATCAAAGGTTAAGTTTTTGTCAACCTTTTGAGCAATTTCTTTATTCTTAGATCTAAACAGAGAAAATTATTATCAAAGATAAGTCGATTTCTAATCAAAACTGCCTTATTTTGAGCTTTTTTAATCTCTTCAATTGGGCTCAATCTTTTAATCCAAATTGGAACTATAGATAAAATTGAGAAAATTCCAGATATATCAAATTGACTAAAATAAATTGAAAGAAAAATGACCGTAATAAAAAGAAAAAAAGTGCCGATGGCCGCATTCCAAATTAAACTCAAAAGGACAAAAGGAATTAGAGAAAATCCTATAATTTTTGGAGCCAGGACTAAAGCAGCGCCGATAAAAGTTCCTACTCCTCGACCTCCGGCAAACTTCAAAAAACAAGACCAGTTGTGACCAGTAACCGCCGCCACTCCAGAAAAAATCTGAATTTCGCTTGATAGTCCTAATTTTTGAGCTAACCAGACAGCCAAAAAACCTTTTCCGACATCTAAAATCCCAGTCAGGCTCCCTTGCCATTTACCAACATTTCTAAAAACATTGGAGCCAGAAGTTTTTTTCCAGCCGATTTTTAGAATATCTTTACCGGAAAACTTAGAAATTAAGAAGCCAAAGGGAATAGAACCCAAAAGATAAGCAAAGATTATGTAAAAAATACTCATAATGGAAGGCATCCGGCTAATAAAGTTCCGGGGCCAGAGTTTGCTCCAATAATAGGAGGAGCTAAAGAAATAAAAAGAACCTCTGCCCCCAGTTCTTTTTCTACTTTTTCTTTTAATTGATAGGCTGAATCAATATTATCAGTATAATTTATTCCCACTTTTATCCTCCCATATTTTTTAGTTTGATGTTCCAATTGATGAAAAAGGGCTTTAAAAACATCCTTGGTCCAAAAATTAAAACCGGTTAAACCGACCTTGCCTTTTTTAATCCCAATCATTGGCTGAACCCCTAACCCTTTTAAAATCTTAAAGGCAGTTGCCTGCCAAGGACTCATCCTCCCGATTTTCTCTACCCAATAGGTTGTTTCCAGAAAAGCAAAAAGTTTAACTTTTTCTCTTAAATTTTCCAGAGTTCTAGCAATTTCTTCAATATTTTGCCCCTGTTTAATCAACTCGGCGGCTTTTAATACTAAAAGTCCCTCTGAAGCTGAAGCTTGTAAGGAATCAAAGATTTCAATTTTTGAATGATCTGACATAAATTCCTTAGCCTGTCTGGCTGAGTTATAGGTAGCCGAAAGTTTAGAGGATAAAGTGATAACTAAGACTTTTTCAAAACTCTCGAGAACTTTTTTGTAGGCTTTTAAATAATCTCCAGGTGAGGGAGCAGAAGTCTTAGGATGGGCTTTTGTTTCTTTCATTATTTGATAGAGATTTTTTTCTGGGAATTTTTCCCATTCTCGAAAAAACAATTTTGTTTTGACCATTTCAATTTGATACTCTTCGGTTATCTTTTCAGGCAAAGAGCAAATGTCATCTATCACTAAACCAATATTTTGATTATTGCTTAGCATAAATTTTTTAAAAATATCCTTCAAATAGGGAAATGCTATTTCACTGTTGAAGAGGATTTTAAGTTTTTGAAATACCCTTCAAATCGAGGAATATTTTTTATTAAGAGTAAAATTGTTCCAGCAGCTAGGGGAAGAAAAATCTGAGGATTGTAAAAATAAAGCGGGATGGGAGCCAAAATTAAACCCGCCATCCTTCCTGCCATTTGTTTTCCAATGACCATCATTAAAATTTCAAAAGGTTTCTTCCAATTTATTTTTTCTACCTTCCCCATTTTTTCTAAAATAATTTGGGCTGGAATTGCGCAAAAAAGAACTGGCAGCCCCCAGACTAAAAGCGAGACAGGCTCCAAATAAACTAAAATCCCCATCAAACAAGCAGCTCCCCTACCGCCAGTAAATTTCAAAAATATGGAATAGTTATGGCCTAAAACTACAAAAAAACTAGTTAAAATTAAGATGGGAATTAAATTTTCAGGAAAAAATTTCTGAGCCAAAAAAATAGAGCCTGCTCCTTTGGCCATATCTACAATCAGAATTATTAAAAAAACGATCAAAGCCAATTTCTTTTTACCTGCTTCCTTTAATGCTCGAAAAGCATTCGTTGCCCCAATATTTCCCGAGCCAATCTTTCTGATATCCTTGCCAGTCAATTTTTTAGTAATTAAATAAGCAGTGGGAAAAGAACCAATGAGATAGGCAGTAATAAAAATTAAAATTAAATAGAAATTAATCACTGAAAATTGAAAATTTTTAAAGTGGCATGTTGCCGTGCTTTTTAGCAATCTTACTCTCTCTTTTATTCAAAAGTGATTCCAGACACTTAATTAAAATAGCTCGAGTATCTTTGGGATGGATTATCATATCAACCTGACCTAATTTTGCCGCCTGGTAAGGATTAAGAAACAATTCCTTTAGCTCTTGAATTTTTTCCTTTTCCAGTTTTTTGGGTTCTTTGCTCTCGGCTATTTCTTTTTTATAAATAATTTTTACTGCCTGCTCTGGCCCCATTACGGCAATCTGACTTGAAGGCCAGGCAATAATTTTGTCGTAGCCAAGATAGCGGGAGGCCAAAGCAATATAGGCTCCACCAAAAGCTTTTCTTAAAATTAAACTAATCTTAGGAACGGTGGCTTCAGCAAAGGCATAAAGAACTTTTGCTCCATGGCGAATTATCCCTTGGTGTTCCTGGTCGGCTCCAGGAAGATAGCCAGGAGTATCAACCAAGTTGATTAAAGGAATATTAAAGGCGTCACAAAACCTAACAAAACGGGCCACTTTATCTGAAGAATCAATGTTAAGGGTGCCGGCCATAAATTTTGTTTGGTTAGCAATAATCCCCACTACCTGACCAGAAAGTCTGCAAAAGCCTGTGATGACGTTAGCAGCAAAACCGACCTGGATTTCAAAAAAGGAATTTTTATCAAAAATTTCCTGAATTACTTCTTTCATATCATAACCCTTCTCTTCTTTTTCGGGAACTATTTTTAATAAATTATAGTTTTCTCTTTCAAATAGTTCGGAAAGAAAACTTTTTTGTTTAGGCGGGTCTTCCAGGTTGTTTTGAGGAAGATAAGAAAGAAGTTTTTTAACTCCCGAAAAGCAATCTTGTTCATTTTTAAAAACAAAATGACAGCAACCGCTTTTTAGACTATGGATAGTGGTACCGCCCAACTCATCAAAAGAAATCTTCTCACCGGTTACCGCTTTAATTACTTCAGGGCCGGTAATATACATCTGAGAAATTCCTTCAATCATAAAAACAAAATCGGATAAGCCCGGAGTATAGGAAGCCCCACCGGCTGAGGGACCGGCAATAACGGTAATTTGAGGAATGACCCCGGAAGCTTTAATGGTGGAGCGAAAAATAGCGGCATAACCATCGAGGCTCGAAATTCCCTCCTGGATTCTTGCTCCACCGGAATCAATTATTCCAATAACAGGCGAGCCAGTCTTTTGGGCAAGTTCAATAACTTTGACAATTTTATTACCGTGCATCTCACCCAAAGACCCTCCCATTCTAGAAAAGTCTTGGCTATAAATATAAACCTGGCGATTATTAATTTTACCAAAACCAGTGACTACAGCATCACCAGGAAGCTTTTTTTGGTCCAAACCCAAGACATTAAAACGACTTTCAACAAAGAGGTCGAGCTCGGTAAAGCTTTCTGGATCGAGAAGTAAATCAATCCTTTCTCTGGCCGTAAGTTTCCCTTTTTGATGTTGCTTCTCAATAAATTCGGGCTTTTCCAACTCGGCTCGTTTTGAATTTAATTTTTCGATTTCCTTTTCGGAGTCCATAGATTTACTCACTGATGGTTTTTAATTGTTCTTTTAATTCTTTAACGATTTTCTTTAAAATCTTTTCATTATTCACCATCACCTCCCTCCCTAATTCTATTTTAAGCGATGTGGCCATATCTTCCAACTCTTCTGAGAATTTTTCAACATTGGTATTTAAACCAATCCCTATCACTGATAGTTTAACATCTTTCCCAATAATATTCTCGGTTAAAACTCCAGCCACTTTCTTTTTACCGATTAAAACATCGTTGGGCAATTTAATTAACGGCTCTAAGGGGAAATTCCTTTTTATAGTTTTAGCTACAATAAAAGCGGCTAAAATAGTTAAAGTTTGTAAATCTTCAATTTTACTTTTTGGTAAAATAATTGAGAAATAGAGCCCGCCTTTAGGAGAGAACCAAGGAACTTTTTCTTTTCCATACCCTGAAGTTTGTTTTTCAGCTACCACTACTAGCCAGGGTTTAGCTCCTTTTTTTGCCAATTCTTTTGCTTTTTGATTAGTTGAAGGAAGAGTTTTAAATTTTTGAATTTTCATTTTGGACTTTGAACTTTGAACTCACTCCAAGACAATTAATACCTCACCGGCATCGACCGATTGATTTTCTTTAATTTTGATTTCTTTGATAATCCCGGAAATTTCCGAAATTATTTCATTTTCCATTTTCATCGCAATTAAAGTGGCAACCTTTTGGCCGGGCTTAAGTGCCTTTCCTGGTTTTACATTAATACTGGAAATAATTCCGGCAATCGGGCTTCTAATCTCCTTTTCCGCCAAGGTCTCCCAAAGTACTTCGCCTTCTTCAACTAAAACACCAAAATCCTTGGTCCGGGCGTCAACGGGAATTAATTCTCCAAGATTATTTTTAGTAAAAAAATAATCTTTATCATCCATCCTTACTTTAATCAAATTCTCCTTTATCTCTGAAATTTCAACCCGATAGACTTTCTCCCCAATTTTAATTTTTGTTTTCATAGACCAAGCTAGCATTTATGCCAGCGAAGGTGAAGAAGAGAGCTTTGTTCTCTTCGCCTTTATTACTCCTCAAATATTTTCATTCGCTCGGCCATTCTCCATTTATTAATTTCTGGCTCCTTTGGCTTTTCTTTTTTTAATTCTAAATAAAGTTTAGCCACTGCTTTGGCCAATTCTTTCGGGTCTATCTCTGTTTTTATTTTAATTTTTTCCACCTCTCCTTTAGGATAAGTTTCTCTTAAAGTTTCGATAATTTTTTCCTCTTCGATAAAAGAGGTGGAAATCCGACCCTCCAAAAATCTCTGGTTTTCAAGCAAGACCTTATAAAAAGAAATCAGAGTCGGCACCCCCTCAATGATAAATTCGCCAAGAGCCCTTTTCGCCCGTTGAATAACCGAATTTCGGTCTTTTCCAAAAACAATTAGTTTGACGATTAAGTTATCGAAATAGGGAAAAATTTTTTGCGGGGGGCGACAAAAACTATGAATCTCAATTCCTTTCCCGCCAGGAGCTAAATATTGAATAATAGTCCCAGTTCTTGGTTGAAAATTATTTAGGGCATCCTCAGCATAAATTCGAAATTCCATTGCCCAGTTAGAAAACTTAATGTTTCTTTGTTTTAGGTTTAATTTTTCTCCGCTGGCAATTCTAATTTGCTGTTCAACTAAGTCAATTCCAGTAATTAGTTCGGTTATGGGATGCTCTAATTGAAGTCGGGGGTTAACTTCTAAAAAATAAAATTTTTTATCGTCTGCAACTAAGAATTCAATTGTTCCTAAACTTTCATATTTTAAATATTCTCCAAACCTGACCGCCAACTTTCCCATTTTCTTCCTCATTTTTTTGTCCAATAAGGGTGAAGGAGCCTCTTCAATCAGTTTTTGGTGCCGGCGCTGAATAGAACACTCTCTTTCGCCAAAATGCAAAACTTTACCTTGGCCGTCACCTAAAATTTGAAATTCAATATGGCGAGGGTTTTTTAAAAATTTTTCAATGAAAATCTCCTCTGAACCAAAGGCGCTCTTTACCTCCCGTTTTAATTTCCGAAAAGTATTTAACAACTGCTCTTTATTTTCTTCCTCAATAATTTCTATCCCCACTCCTCCTCCTCCATTAGCGGCTTTTAAAAGGAAAGGGAGTCTAACTTTTTTGGCAATTTCCAGAAACTCTTTTTCATCTTTTACTGCTTTTCCCGTACCGGAAAGCAAGGGGAGACCAACCGTCCTGGCAATTCTCTTCGCTTCTATTTTGTTGCCAAGTTTTCTTAGAGTATCTCCGGTTGGTCCAATAAATTTAAGATTATTTTTTTGACAAAGGTCAGCGAAATCTCCATTTTCAGCTAGAAATCCATAGCCCGGGTGGATGGCATCCGCCCCGGATTTTTTGGCAATTTGGATTATTTTTCTTTGATCGAGATAACCTAAAATCCCTTCTTCTTCTAAACAATAGGCTTCGTCGGCAAATTTAGTTTCCAAAAATTGATCGCTATCTTCTGGAGTAGGATAAAGAGCCACGGTTTTAATTCCCATTTCTTTGCCGGTTCGGATTATTCGGAGAGCAATCTCCCCTCTATTAGCAATAAGAATTTTTTTAATCATAACTCTGCGAATAAATTGTTGATTTCTTCCATTGTTTTATTAGTGATTTTTTGAAGGATTTGTTGATATCCTTCAGAATTTTCTTCCAATTTTTTTGCTCTTTCTAATTCTTCTTTAAAAAATAAGAGTTTTCCAATATTAATTTTAACAATTCTTTTTATTTTAAGTTTTCCTTTGGGCGGTAATGACTCAAAGGTCCCTTTAATTCCAACTGGTAAAACTGGAACTCCAGTTTTTAAAAAAATTTTGGCTACTCCTGGCTTCCCCTCTTGAATTTCGCCATTAGTTGACCTTCTTCCTTCAGGATAAATTATTAAAATATCTCCCCTTTTTAAGACTGAAATTGCTTCTTTTACCACTTTTTCTCGGGAGCGCTCATCTCTCCTGTTTAAAGGAATGACTCCCGAAAGAAAATAGAGGCTGGCGATTAACCATCTTAGAGGAACTTTGAACCCTTCAATTTGGCCGATAAAATGGAATCTTCTTGGCACACAAAGGAAACTGTCGATTATTATATCAAGGTAACTCTGGTGATTTGAGACTAAAATAAAATTTCTTTTAGGGATATTCTCCAGCCCTTTGATTTTTTTAATGAAAAGCCTTTTAGTTAAAGGGGCAAGAAAAATTTTACAAAACCAAGAAAATAGAGGATTCATAGCTTTTCCACCTCTCTCATAATTTCTTCTATTATTTCTTGGCAAGTCTTAATTTCGGAAATACCTCCGGCACAAAGCCCGCAAAGCAGGGGAACCTGGTCAATGTTGCCGGCGGCCACTTTTGAACCGGCAAATTTATCAGCTTTTACTTCTTCCGGGAAAGGATTCTTTTCCTCAAGTTCTTTAATTTTTTTTGCCAATTCGTTTTCTATTACCCGGACTGGTCGCCCAGTAAATCTGGCTACGACTGTAATATTTTCATCGGTTGCCGAAATGACCGCTTTTTTATAATTTTCGTGAACCTGACACTCTTTAGAAGCTAAAAATCTGGTTCCCATTTGGACTCCATCTGCTCCCAGTAAAAAAGCAGCCGCCGCCGTTTTTCCGTTATAAATTCCCCCAGCGGCAATTAAAGGTATCTCTTTCAAGATTGCTTTAGTTTGAGGGATTAAAGTAAAAGTGGTGTTTTCTCCAATGTGGCCACCCGATTCCAATCCCTCAACCACCACCGCATCAGCTTTATTATCTTCCATTTTTTCAGCTAATCTGGTAAAAGCAACAACCGGAATAATTTTAATTCCGGCTGCCTGAAGATAGGAAAAAATAGGTATGGGGTTTCCGCCACCGGTAAAGACAATCGGCACCTGATATTTAATTATTACTTTTATTAATTCGGGGATTCCGGGATTCTGCATTAAAAGATTAATGCCAAAGGGTTTATCGGTTAATCTTTTGGTTTTTTTAATTTCTTCCTCAAGCCAAGAGGGAGGGAAAAAACCAGAACCAATTACTCCCAAACCTCCGGCATTGGAAACAGCCGAAACTAAATTTGATTCCGAAACTCCAGCCATCCCTCCCTGAATAACCGGATATTTAATCCCTAAAAGTTGGGTAAGTTTAGCACTAGACATATAAATATAAATTTAACTTAAACTAATCTGCTTTCCTATTCCCTTTCTTTTTGCTTTCCAATAAACGAGGCTAGCCGCATATAAATCTTGAATTGCCAACCCAGTGGAATCAAAAATGGTAATCTCTTGAGCGTTTTTTCTCCCTAACTTCTTTTTAGCAACAATTTCCCCCAAAGAAGCGTATATATCCTTTTTCTGGATAATGCCTTTCTTTAAGGGAACATTTATTTCTCCCGCATGACTTGCCTGAGCCCAATCATCAATGACAATCTTCCCCCTTTTTAAAATTTGAGGGTCTATCTCTTCTTTCCTGACCGCATCAGCACCAATCGCATTAATATGAGTTCCCGGTAAAATCCATTCTTTTTTGATGAAAGGCTTTCTTGAAGGAGTAGTAGTTACTAAAATATCTTGTTTTACTGCTTCTTCCAATGCTGCGTTCTTGATTTTGATTTTTTCTTTGTTTAAAATCTCTGCTAATTTTTTAACGGCTTCCCTGTGGATATCAAAAACAAATATCTCTTTTATGTTTCTGACTTTGGTTATTGCCGCTATTTGGTATATTGCTTGTTGGCCAGCCCCAACTACTCCTAAGGTTCTTGCCTCTTTTCTTGCCAAACATTTTGTGGCTACTGCTCCTGCAGCTCCAGTCCTTAATCCAGTTAAATAAATACCATCCAATAAAACCAAGGGTAGGCCATTTTCGATATCGTTTAGGACAATAACCGCCCCCACTGTTGATAATCCCTTTTTATGATTTTGAGGATGAACATTAACAATTTTTGTTCCAGCCATTTTCAATTTTGGAGAAAAGGCTGGCATTATCCTTAAATCTCCATTATATTCGTTAAAATATAAATAAGTCTTTGGTGGCATCTGAATATTTTTATTTTCGTAATCATAAAATGCTCTTTCCACCCAATCAATTACTTCTTTAATTTTTCTTAAGGGGATAAGTTTTTTAATTTGTTTTTGATTTAAAACCAACATAAATTTTAATAAGCAGTTAACAAAGGCTGACGTTTTAGAATTTCATTAGCTTCACTCACTAGTTCTTGGATTAGTTCTTTAACCGGAACTATTTTATTAACTCGCCAGACATTGGAACCAGCAAAAACTAATCCATTTTCTAAGTCACCCTTGCGAGCATTTTCCAATGCTTCTAAAATGCAATAGCTTTTATCACAAACCATTCCTATACATCCTTGGCAAAGTTTAGGATCTGGTTTTGGCGCTTTTCCTTCTAAAATTTTTTCAACTAAAGGAGTTTTAATCGCTCTACCTGGTAAACCGACCGGGGAATGAATAATAACCACATCTTCTTTCTTGGCTTTTAAATGGGCTTCTTTAAATTTTTGGTGAACGTCGCACTCCTCAGTGGCAACAAACCTGGTTGCCATCTGGACTCCTTTGGCTCCGGCCCTAAACATCTCAACAATATCCCGGCCATCAAATATGCCGCCAGCCGCAATTACTGGAATTTCCACTGCCTTTACTACTTCTTTGACAATATCAATTGTTTTTCTAAAGGGGTGAGTTTTGGGAAATCCAAGATGACCACCAGCCTCCTCTCCTTCCACAACGATGGCCGCCGCTCCTAGTGCCTCGCCTTTTTGGGCAACCCTAAGAGAAGAAGCCATGGAAAATATAGGAACATTATATCTTCTTCCTAATTCAAAAATGTCTTCTCTAAACCCTGCTCCTTGAATAACTAAATCGATTTTTTCCTCCATAGCTGCTTTTACTAACTTAACAAAATGGCCAACCACCCCCATAATATTTATTCCAATCACTCCTTTTGGCCCGGCAATTTTTCTGGCCTGCCTTATTTCTGATTTAACCTCATTTGGGTCACTCATACCAGAAACAGCAATAATACCCACCGCCCCTTGCTTAGCCACATTTCCAGCTAAATTATGTAATGATACCCTGGTAGCCATTCCTCCCTGGATAATCGGGATAGCGGCAAAAAGATTTCCTATTTTTAAAGGGGGCAGTTTAGTTTGGGCTGCCGGTTTTTTCCCTTGTTTCTCTCTAAGGTATTTCGTTTTAAATTCATCTTTATCTATCATTGCCACGCTAAATCTCACTTCACATTTTCTTTCCTCACCTACATAAGCTTCTCCTTTAAAGTTAGCGGTTTTAAAGCCGTAAAATCCTAAAAGTTCAACTTTGTATTTTATTTTATCACCAGGAAAAACTGGTTTATAAAAAATGGCGCTTCTTACCTGATAAGCTAAAAGGTGACTTTTCTTATGGTCTTTACCAATTTTCTTCCTTAAAAGAATTGTTCCTATCTGAGCCAGTCCTTCAACAATCAAGACACCGGGCATTATTGGAAAACCAACAAAATGACCTTTAAAATAAGGGTCCTCAGGAGAAGTCTGCTTGTAGCCAACTATGGTATTGTCTTCAATACTTTCTACTTCATCCACCCATAAAAAAGGGTCATCATATGGAATAATCTCTTTAATTTGCTCTTTATTAAACTCCATAGATGTAGTTTCTAGTTAAGGGTTGTTGATTATTCAAACCATTATTAAAGGTAATTTGATATAAACGATTATTTCCTGCTTTAAATGAAACCGAACTCCCATTTAAATAAAGTCTCCACATTCGCAAAAACTCCTCAGCTCTTTCAGGGCCCAACGATTTTGTTATGACGTTTCTTATTTTATCAATGTTTCCTTCAAATCTCTCTATCCATTTATCAAGGGTTTTAGCATAATGTATTCTTAAATCCTCGATATCAAAAAAAACCAGGTCTTTTTGGTTCATAATATTGCAAATCACCTGGAGGGTCGGGATAAAACCACCAGGGAAAATATACTTAGTAATCCAAGGGTCAGAAGGTTTATCTCTTGATGACCCAATAGTCTGGAGGAGACCGATTCCTTTTGGTTTTAATAATTTTTTTACTATATCAAAAAAAACCGGATAAAAATTTTTGCCAACATGCTCAAACATTCCTATCGAAACAAATTTATCAAATTTTCCTCTTGCCTCTCGGTAATCTTTAAAATAAACTTTAATCCAATCAGCCAATTTTCTTTTTTTAATTTCCTCAACTAAATAATTATATTGTTCTGCGGAAAGGGTATAACCCTCAGATTTTACTCCATAATTTTCAGCAGCATAAAACATCATTCCACCCCAGCCGCAACCTATGTCCACCAAAGTTTCTCCTTTCTTCAATTGAAGTTTTTCCGAGATATACTCATATTTATTTAACTGAGCTCTTTCCAGGTTATCATTTTCTTTTTTGAAGTAAGCGCAAGAGTAGGTGAGGGTCCGGTCAAGCCAGAGAGAATAAAAATCATTTCCGACATCGTAATGATAACTGATATTCCTTTTTGAATTGAGAACAGTCCCCAGAGAAGTAATATAATTATAGAAAATCTTTAATTTATCTTTTAGGGAAAGTTTAAACTCGACCACATTCTTGCCCTGCCCCATTTTAATCAGTTCTTGAAAGTCGCCTTCAATAAGAATATTTCCTTTCATAAACTCCTCGCCAAACCCTATACTTCCTCCACTGAGAATTCTATTTATCACTCCTTTATTCTTAAGAACTAATTTAAATTTTTTAATACCTGAACCATACTTCTCTTTAGTCCCATCCCAGAATTCTACTTCAAAAGCAGTGGCCGGGGAATTTGAACTCAGGGTTTTAAAAAGATTATCCAAAGTTGACTTCATAGTTAGAGAGGTAATCCTCCGTCAATATTGACGACAGCCCCGGTAATGAAATCAGCTTCTTGGGAAGCTAAAAAGAAAACTAAATTGGCTATCTCTTCTGGCTTACCAAAACGACCTAAGGGAGTAAATTTTTTTACGGTTTCGATTACTTCGGACGGAAGATTTTCAGTTAATCTGGTTTCAATAAAACCTGGGGCAATGGCATTAACTCTTACTCCGAATCTGCCCACCTCTTTAGTTAAAGCCTTAGTAAAGCCGATAATGCCAGCCTTGGCTGCTGCATAATTGGTTTGACCAAAATTTCCCCTTAAACCAACCAGAGAAGAAATACTAACAATATTGCCTTGATTGGCAATGAGTAAGGGTAAGACGGCTTTAGAGCAGTTGAAAACTCCAGTTAAATCTATATCTATCACTCTCTGCCATTCTTCTTTGGTCATTTTGGCTAAAGTCCTATCTTGAGTAATCCCAGCATTATTTACCAAAATGTCTAAACGGCCAAATTCCTTTTTTATCTCCTCTACCATTTTCTCTACTTCCTCTAATTTTGAAACATCGGCTACGAACGACCGAAGGGCGTGAGTCGAAATGAGAGATTTGCTCTCATTGAGTTCTTCAACTAACTTTTTTAAAGCCTCTTCCGCCTGAACAATATCATTCAAGGCAACTTTTGCTCCTCCTTCAGCGAATTTTTTAGCAATGGCTTTACCAATCCCTCCCGAAGCACCGGTAATCAAAACTACTTTATCCTTGAACATTGAAAATTGAAATGAATTAAAAATTCATTGAACATAATTTTATTTTTTAATTTCCTAGTTTTTCTATATTATATTGAACTTCCTCGACTTTTCTGCCAGCGATTGGGATATCCTCAATTTTAATCTCTTTTAAGCATTCTGGCAAGTCCCCCAACAAAGTAATTTCAGCAAAAACTCGATCCAGATTAAAAGGGTTAAAGCTGGCTAAAGTTAGTCCGAGAAAAGTAGTCAAGCCAGTGGTTTTTTGAATAGTTAGACCATCAGCTATTGTTAAATAATTTGGCAGCACTTCTTGTAACTTTTTCATTATTTCAGGGGCCCCGCCTTTGGCGGGGAGGGCGGCGGGCGGGTTGGAGTCCTGACTATGAAGATACTGCAGGGAAAGATAAGATTCTTTTTTCAGAAATTTTAAGGTATTCTCTCTTGCCGCTCTTACTCCTAATTTTGAATCAAGTTTTAAAATTGGCAGATTAATTATCAAATCGGCATTAAAAACCTCTTCTGAAACTTCAAAAGTAAACCCGTTTTTTTCGCGTTTAACAAAATTGCCTTTAGCTAAATCTAAAGGAATAATTTGATGGCGGAGGCAGACGTCGAGGAGTTGAGATTTTTGAGCTGAGGCTTCAATTGGGATTTCATCAAAGCTTTGAGCGGCGACCTTGATACTTTTTATATCCCCACCTATTTTTACTAAGTAATTAATTAAACTTTCTAAAAATTTAGGATTAGTATTAACCGCCAAGTAAGGATGCTTGGGCGAAATTAAAGTTGGTAAAATCAATATTTTAGTCTGGGGGTTAATTTCCAAACCACCAATTAGCTCAACCACTTTCTCAATCGCCTCTAAAATATCATATTTTATTCGCCAAATAGCCACGGCGTTTTTGTCCTGAGTTGATTTAAACTCAAACTCATCACCAATTTTATGTTCCTTAAAGGACTTTTGGGCCCATCTCTTGCCTTTTTCGTCCTCCAAAACCAAAACAAAATAAGGTACTTTTGGATGCAAAAGAGTCGGGATATTAACTTTTGAGACTCCAATTACTTTAGCTGTTTTTGTTAAAAGTCTTTCTAATCCCAAAAAGCAATTGGGGCATTTCTCAATTGGGTATTGCCAGATTTTTTTACACTTTGGGCATTGATAAAACATGGTATAATATTTTGTATGATGAAAACCTATTTTTTGCCAAATGAACTCAGAAGGGAATTGAAAAAAGTTTGGGGTTTTCCTATTTTGGGGAAGAAAAAAGAAGTGGCTAAAAATTTTAAAGAATTTTGTCGAAAAAGAAAATTTAAAAAAATAATTACGGTTGGCGATTATTGCTCTTTAAATCTCCCCTCTGATGTTAAAATTTTTGATGGCAGAATAGGAAGAAACAAAATGGCTCCCCTTCAGGAATATTCTTTTTCCTGTTGGAATCCACCAGCTTCAATAAATAAAGAAGTCTGGAAAACTCTTAAAAAGGCGATATCTAAAAATGGGAATGTTTTTATTGATGGCGAAGAAGATCTCTTGGTCATCCCGAGCGTTTTGCTTTCTCGAAAGAAAACTGCGGTAGTTTATGGTTTTGCCAATAAAGGAATTTGCTTGATTGAGGTTTCTCCGGAAATAAAGAAGGGCTTTAGAAAATTACTTAAAAAATTCCGAAAAGGAAAATTCAAAAAAATTGCTCTAGGAGGAACATTCAATAAGCTCCATCCCGGCCATCGCTATCTTCTTTCCCTGGCAAAATACTACGCCAAAAAGGCAATAATTGGGCTTTGCTCTAATCAAATGGTCAAGGCCAGAAAAAAGAGTTTCAGAAAAATCCTGCCGTTTAAAGAAAGAAAAAGAACTTTGGAAAATTATTTTAAAAGAACTGGTCTCAAATCTAAAATTGTCGAAATAAATAATATTTATGGTCCAGCAATAAAAGATAAAGAGATAGAGGCGATTTTACTAACTGAAGAAACCTTCTCCAACGGAATAAAAATCAATAAAATAAGGAAGAAAAATAAATTAAAAGAGCTCCACTATATTATTCTTCCTTATCTTTTAGACAAAACCGGGAAAAAGATGGGTAGCAAAAAGTAAATTAAACCTTCTTCAGAATATGAACAGTGACGCTGCCGCCAGCCCCACCGACATTATGACAGAGACCGATTTTTGGATTCTTTACTTGGCGCTCTCCACATCTTCCTCTTAGCTGATTTACAATCTCATAAATTTGGGCTAAACCAGTTGCTGAAATAGGGTGACCCTTGGCTTTAAGGCCACCAGAAGTATTAACTGGCAACTCCCCGTCTAAATTTACTTTTCCCTCTCTAATTAAATCTGCCCCTTTGCCAATCGGGGCGAATCCTAAGTCTTCATAAGAAAACAGTTCTACTGAGGTAAAAGCATCGTGAACCTCAGCGACATCAATGTCCTGGGGTTTAATTTTAGCTTCTTCAAAAGCCTGTTCAGCCGCCAATCTGGTGGCCTTAAAATGAGTGAGTATCTCTCGGCCAAAAGTTAAAAGATAATCAGTGGCAAATCCTGAGCCAATAATTTCAACATCTGACTTCTCTTTAGAAAGAATAGTCGCTGCTCCGCCATTAACCGACAAGGAACAATCCATTAAGCGAAAGGGGGAGGCGATTATTGGGGACTTTTTAATATCTTCTAAAGAGACCGGTCTTTGATAATAATAGGCTTTAGGATTTAAAACGGCATTCTGATGGTTTTTGAAAGCAATTAGGGCCAGGTCATCCATGGTTGCCCCATATTTTTCCATATATTGCTGCCAAACCAAAACATTTTGAACTGGGAAAAGCATTCCTTCAGTCTGCTCAACCACTCTTTCAGCCGCTGACAGTATCCAATCAACAGTTACTTCGCTCGGATTATCAACCAACTTCTCTCCTGAAACTGCTAAGATATTTTTGAAACCAAGGCGATTGCTAACCCAAGTAGCCACCCCACCGCCAGCACAAACTGAAGGAAGTTCAATAATGGGAACATTGGTTTTGAATAAATCAGAAAGTAAAGAAATTTTATGAGTTTGGTGTTCTCCGCCAGCCGCACTGGAAACAGCTGATAGAACAATAGCCTCAATGTCAGAAATTTTCATTCCAGCATCCTCTAAGGCTTCTATAGCAGCTTCATAAACAAACTGCCACCAGGGTTTATCAGAATAATCAAATTTTGTCATTCCCACTCCTTTGATATACATATATTAAATTGCTTGCCAAGCCACAATTAAGGTTCCTGGACCAGTATGAGCACAAACTACTGGTGAAGCTAAACTAATAAAAGGAACTTCGGCTTTTATTTCCTTTAACATCTTTCTTAACTTCTCGGCTCCCTCAGGGTTATCGGCCTGGCCAATTATTACCCGAATTCTCTTTCTTTGTTTCCTGGCTTTTCGGCTTTCTTTTGATATTTTTTTGAAGAGAGCTTCAGCCATATCTTTAGCAAAAACTATTCCTCCTTTAGTCACCACCCCATCTTTGATGGTGATTAAGGGGTGGAGGTTTATTTTTTTCATTCTTCTGACCCAGTTGGCTTGAGATTTACTTGCTCTTCCCCCCGCCTCTAACCATTTGGGGTCTTCCAAGCTAATCCATAAATAAGTTCTGGGAATTAATTTTTTAATTTCCTCAATAACTTCAGCAATTTCTCTTTGTTCTTGAATTAATTCAATCGCCCGCAAGACCAAAAGAGCTTGGCTGGCCGCCGCTTGCAAAGAATCTAAAATATAAACTCTTCCTTTTTCCTCGGCCTTTAACATCTCTTTTGCTTGACAGGCCGAATTGTAGCATCCGGAAATTTTTGAGGTTATAGTAATACACAAAACTTTATTAAATTTTTCAAGCTGTTTTTGAAAAGCCTCCAAATAAGATTTAGGAACGGCCTGGGAAGTTTTGGGGAAAGTTTTAATTCCCCTTTTATCGGCTTCTCTCATTTTTTGATAAATATTTTCACCAGGGAGATTCTCTCCCTCTGGCCAATCAAGAATAACTTTAACTGTCTCAACTTGATATCTTTCTAAAATTTTCTGAGGTAAATCAGTAATATCTTCAGTAACAATTCCAATAGAAACCTTTCTAACTGATTTTTCGCCAACCACTTCTTTAGCCATATCTTCCTCTCTTAAACTTAGAACCTGACCAGTTTCCCGCATAATTTTCTTAACCTCATCTGGCAAATCAGTATGAATATGAATTTTTAGTTTATCTCCGATCTGAACCATATCTAGCGAGTCTCCAAGATTTTTCAATTTTTCCTGGATTGTTTTTTCGTCGAATTTAGGATTCTTTATTAAAGAAACCACTTCGTAACGATAAGAAAGAGTTTGGACGAATCTTCTGACTTTTTCTGAAGGTTTTTCTTCTTTTTTTTCTTCCTTTTTCTCTCCTTCTAGAGCTTCTAAATGACTTTCTAAAATCATCAAATAGGCCAAGCCACCAGCATCAACTACGTTAGCTTTTCTAAAAATTTCCATTTTCTCCCGAGTAGCCAGTAAGGCCTCCTTAGCTTTTTCCACTGCTATTTTGAAAATTTTGACCAAATCCTTTTCTTTCTCGGCTTCCTTTTTGAAGGTTTGGCAAGTAGCATCAATGACATCTAAAATTGTCCCTTCTTTTGGATTTTGGATAGATTGCCGGGCACGCTCAGCTCCTTTTTCAAAAGCAACAGCCAATTTTTTGGCATTGACTGGGTTTTTGTCAAGAATTGGTAGAAAACCAGCCAAAAAGCCGACGTAAATCACGCCGGCATTACCCTGAGCAGCAGTTAAGGCACCATCTAAAGTGGCTTCCGAAATCTCAGCCAAATCCTTAAAATTTCTATTTTCAATTACTTCTTTTACCCCTAAAAGGGTCTTTGTCATATTGCTTCCAGTATCTTGGTCGGGGACAGGGAAGACATTGATTTTATTAATTTCCTCTTTGTGTTCCTCAATCTTTTGATAAGAAAGGAGGAGCATTTTCTTGAGCTCCTCTTGAGTCAAATATTCCATATATTATTTAAACTTCTCTTCTAGCTCCTTTAGAATTTTAGCCGCCAAATCTTTTCCGCCCAAACCAAAAGCGATTCCCAAAGCGATTGAAATAGTAGCCACCATGCCAATCAGAACAGCTAAAATTAGCGAAGGGGTAATTCGGAGCTGATAGAGAATAGCTAAAATAGCGAAGAGCCAGATTGCCCAACGGATTGCTCTTCCTAAAAATCTGGAATAAGTTATTTTTTCTTTCTCGAGGGTACCAACCACAATTTTTTGAGAAAAATCAGCCAAAAAAACCGCCACTACAAAGATTAGAGCAGCAATAAAAACATTTGGATAATAGCCAATCACTTTTTCTAAAAATTGGCTAAATTGAGTTAATCCCAAAATTTCCGAAGCGGCCATCGAAAAAAGAATAACAAAAAACCATCTTGCTATTTCACCAAAAAATTTGGGAGCATTAAGGCGGGTGTCAATTTTAGTTAAAGCCTCCTCTAAACCCATCCGTTTCAAGACCTGATTTAATCTAATTTTGCTAAGAAAGACAGCAGCTATCTGACCTATCCATTTGGAGATAAACCAACCAACAAAAAAAACTAAAATCGCCCAAAAAACTGCGGGTGAGATATTAATAAGAATTTGGAGAAATGGTTCAAAAATATTTTCCATATTAATTTATCTTACCTTACCATTTGTTTTTGTGCAAGCGGAGTAAATAACCTACTCGGTTAAAAATTAGATGTAAAAAGAAGGTTAAAATAAAAATAGTTATCCAAATTAATGTATTAATTTTTAAAAAGGGTGTCAAGAACAGGGCCGCTCCAATAACATAATTGGTCTGGTCAAAGGGAATAAATCTTTGCCCGGGTTCCATTTTCAAACGCCGTTTGATAAAGGCAAAGAGCAGGTCGCCAAAAACTGCTCCCGCCGAAATTAAAAATCCAAAAGCTAAAATATTAATTTCTGAATAATCAAAAAAGCTAATTTCTTTAATAAAAGAAAATCGATAAAGCCAGAGTTGAAGCCCGGCTACTAAGATTCCAATAATTGAACTAAAAATTACTCCCCGCCAGCTTTTATTTTTCCCTAAAATTGGCTGACCTTTAAATTTTCTCCCAAAATCAACTGGTTTATCTAAAAAATTAAAGAGGCCAACTTTTCTGATTAAAGGTGGGGTCATATTGACGAAGTAAGCGGGGAGAAAGAAATAGAAACAGGATAGTAAAAATTGTAAATTCATGATAGGGTATTATTATGAAATGCGACCTGCATTGCCACACATCTTACTCTTACGATAGCACTACCCCCCCTAAAGAAATGGTCGAGGCAGCGATTAAAAAAGGAATTGATTGTTTAGCCATTACTGACCATTCGGAAATTAAAGGGGCCCTGGAGGCTATCGGACATGCTAAGAGAAAATCTATTTTAATTATACCTGGGATTGAAATCAAAAGTAAGGAAGGAGATATTTTAGGTTTAAACATTGAAAAAATAATTCCCAATGGCCTTTCAACTGAAGAAACTGTCAAAAGAATAAAAGAAGGAGGAGGAATAGCAATTATCCCTCATCCCTTTGGCTGGTTTTGTAGTTTTAAAAGAGATTTAAAAGAAATCTCAAAAGAGATAGATGGAATTGAAATTTTAAATGCTTCCATTTTTGGTCCTGGTAATAAAAAAGCCTTAGCTTTTGTCCAAAAATTCAATCTCCCCTTTACGGCTGGTTCTGATGCTCATAACCTAAATTTGGTCGGCCGGGCCTATTTAGAAATCCCTGGGAATAATTTATCTATTGAGGAAATTTTCAAGCAGATAAAAAATAGAAACGTGAAGATTGGCGGTGGAGAAGCTGGTTTTCTTGAGAAATTATTAGATCGCACTAAAAGAGGTATAGCTAAAATCCAGCATACTCAATGAGTCTTCGACTCATTTCGATCTTCAATAAATTTTTAATTTATCTCGATGTTCAATGAATTTTCAATTCATTTCAATTTTCAATGTTAGAAGAAAAAAGAGAAAAATTTAAAAAGCTTGAAAATATGACGGGGGAGATTTTTTCTAAATTTTTTACCCCAAATCAATATACTTTAATCTCGCTCCTTTTTGTTGTTATTTCTTTTTCTTTTTTAATTAACCTAAATCTTGTTTTAGCTTTAATCTTCTTTCTTTTAGCCGGCCTTCTAGATTTTATTGATGGAGCAGTAGCTAGGTTTTTACAAAAAGCAACAAAAAAAGGTGCCTATTCAGACACAATCTCTGACCGCTACGTTGAAGGAATTATTTTATTAGGTTTTTTGTTTTTACCCTTACCCGATTTTCTCTTACCAGCCAAGGTTTGGATTTTCCTGGCTCTTTTTGGCAGCTTCCTCACTACTTATTCCAAGGCAGCAGCTAAAGAAAAGGAAATAGTAGCCGAAGAATTTAAAAAGGGCTTTTTAACTCGGGCCGAAAGAATAATTTTAATTACTTTAGCAATACTTCTTGGCATTTTTAACCTTTCTTGGCTGCTCTACCCAATAATAATTTTAGCTATTTTCTCAAACCTCACTGCTCTCCAAAGAATCTATTTAGCCCTTAAGTAGACTCACACCAGGCTAGAATTAAAGCATCTGGCCCGGCCAAAACAGCAAGGACATTATCAATTAAGTTTACAAAAGCGACCTCGGTTCCTTCTAATTCTTTCTCAATCATCTCTTTTAATCTTTGAGCTCCCTCTATGTCATCGCCATGGGTAATTGCTACCCTGATTTTTTTATTTTGGTTCCTTAATTTTTTTGTTTTGGCTTCAAATTGGTAAAATAAGGCAGTGGGAATATCTTTAGCTCCAGCTTTAATACCAATAGGTTTCATCACTCCTTTTTTTATTCCCAGTATTGGTCTAAATCCGATTTTTTGCATTCTTCTTACCCAGTTGGCTAAAGTGTGAGATATCCGCCCCAAGGCTTCTATCCATTTAGGGTCTTCAAGTATTGCATAAAGGTAAACTTGAGGAATAAATTTTTCTAATTCTTTGACAATTTCCTCTGTTTTTTTGCCACTTTCAATTAAATCAATCGCTTTAAAAACCAGTAAACCTTCACCACAAGTGGCATTTAAAGAATCAATAATAAAAACTCGTTTTTGATCTTCCTGACCTAATATTCCTCTAGCCTGATTTGCTGAATTGTAAGTACCAGAAAGTTTGGAAGTAAGAGTAATACAAAGAATTTTATCAAATCTTTCCAATTGTTTTTTAAAGGCGTCTAAGAAATCTTTAGGAGAAGGCTGAGAGGTTTTCCCAAAGCTTTTAATTCCTCTTTTTTCAGCTTCTCGCATTTTCTGGAAAGTATTTTCTCCCGGTAAATTTTCTAAATCTGGCCAATCCATTTTTACAGGAATAACAGCCATTTGATGTTTTTCGATTATCTCTTGAGGTAAATCAGCTCCTTCATCAACAACTAAACCAATTTTATTCATATTATTTGCCAACCTTTATTTTGAGCAATCTCTAATAATTTTTTATCCGGCTCGACTACCACCGGGTTACCAACTAATTCTAACATTGGTAAATCAAAAATGCCATCTGAATAAGCGAAACTTTCTTTAAAATTTATTTTTAGATTTTTTTCAGATAAAAAATTTTTAATCTTCTCTGCTTTTCCTTCGCCAAAACAAAAAGGCGGTATTATTCTCCCGGAAAATTTATCTTTGATAACTTCGAGTTCTGTCCCGATAGCAAAATCAATATTGAGACGATTAGCGATAACCTCAATTAAGTTTTGGAAACTACCGGAAGTTAAAATGGTCAGGAGGCCTTCTTCTTGATGTTTTTTTAATCTCTCCAGAACATTCTTTTTTAGAGCGAGTAATAAATATTCATCGGTTAGCCGGTCAAAAATTTCTTTTCCTCTCTCTAATTTTATCCCCTTTATCAGTTTGGCTAAATCTTTGCCCCAACTTTGGTAATATTTTTCAGTTGAAATTAAACGCATCTTCCAAAAAGGTGCTAAGGACATATGGCTGGTTAAATACCAAAAAACCGAAAAGAGGTTTTCTTTTGTTCTTAAATGATGTTTAATCATCCCTAACCAGAGATGGGCATCTACCAAAGTTCCATCTAAATCAAAAAGGGCAACTTTAGTATCGTTGTTTATCATAAATTAAGCTGGGCTAATTGTCTTTTTTAACTTAAACTTTGACTCTCTTCCTTCTTTAATTCTTTGCAAGTTCTCTCGATGAGTCCACCAAATAAGAACAGCTAAGATAATTCCGAAAATATAATAAGCTAAAGAAAAAGATGAAAGCCAAAGAATTAAAGGAAAGAAACTTGCCAGCAAAAGGTTAGTAAAACTCATAATTTGGGAAACAGCTAAAACTAAAAGCCAAATTAAAAGTAAAATCAAAAAAAATTTCCAACCCAAAAGAATAAAGAGAGCCCCGAAAGTAGTGGCTACTCCCTTTCCCCCTCTAAATTTGAGCCAGACCGGGAAAATATGACCCAAAATTGGGGAAATGGCTACTAAAGCTATCTGCCAATCAAAAACTAAAAAATTTATTGCTAAATAGGCTGGGATTACCCCTTTTATAACATCTAAAATACTAACCAAAACTGCCCATTTTAAATCTAAAATCCTTAAAACATTTGTCCCGCCAATGTTGCCTGAGCCTACTTTTCGGATATCAATTCTTTTGGCTTTAGAAATTAAGTAGCCCCAGGGGATAGAGCCCAATAAATAGCCAAAGATGATTAAAAAAATTAGGTTAGCAGTAGGAGATGGCATTTTCAAAATGATTAATTTTAGCTTTTTTGTTCAAACTTAGTTCAATTGCAATTACATTAATCTGCCATTTAGAATTTAAAGGAATTTTCTTTTTCATCAGCCAGCTCTCGGCAGTTTTTACTAATTTTCTTTGTTTTCCAAAATCAACTTTTTCTTCCGGTGAAAAGGACTCGCCCTGAGCTTGTCGAAGGGTTTTTACCTCAATGAAACTGATTATATCATTTTTCTTGGCCACAATGTCAATTTCTCCTATTTTTGGTCCAGTCGAAATCCTGGAAGAATAATTTTTATCTAAAATTTGATATCCTTTATTTTTTAAGTAATTTTCAGCAATTTGCTCACCTAAAATTCCTAATTGTTTTGAACTCATGTGGACCCAGGCAGAATCGAACTGCCATTTCTACAATGCGAATGTAGCGTTTTACCATTAAACTACAGGCCCTCTGAAAGAGGGTTTGTAGAAGATGAAATTTATTTCATCGCCCACAGGCCCTAAATTAAAATTTGTTTTAGTTCGGTTAAGGAACTAATTTTTTTAACTGGGGGGTTTTCAAGTTTATCCCCCCTATCAATCAATATTGTTTCCATCCTAAGATTTTTAGCTGGCATTAAATCTCTTTCTATTTCATCACCAACCATTAGAGTTTCTTCTGGTTTAACTTTTAGTTTTTCTAAAACCGCTAAAAATGCTCTTGGGTTAGGTTTTAAAAATTTTGTTTCTCTGGGGGTAAAAATCTCAAAATATTTTTCTAAACCAAGATTAGAGAATAAAAAGGGGGCGGCGCTAGTTAAAATAGCTTTTTGATAAGGGAAAACAATTACTTCTTTCGCATCATCGTAAAGCTGATAAACAAGATTTTCTTTAAAAAAGTTAGCCAACTTATTAACTATTTCTTGATCTGTTTTTTGAATTACTTTTTCGAGAAGTTTTTTGCTAAAGTCTTGCCAGCCGGCACTCTGGGTCATTAACTGAGCGAAAATAGAAGTGAATGATTTTATATCTTCTCTTGTCTTGAGTTGAATTCCCAGTTTTTGATAAAAGGCAAAAAACTCTTCTGGCTTAAGCTTAGCCACAGGAGATACCAAAGTTCCAAACAAATCAAATAAAATTAATTTCGGTTTCATTCGGGGTGCCGAGACTCGAACTCGGGCTAAATCCTCCCGAAGGACTCGTGCTACCATTACACTACACCCCGGTTAAAATTAACGAGCTAAGTCACCCAATACTTTTGCTTGGTCATTTCGTCCCTTTTCATTTCTAATTTTTCTCTTTCTTTTCTAGATCTCTGGGCCAGATTTTTTAATTTTTCATCAGATAACTTAGCCAATTTTTTAATTTCTTTTTCTAAAAATTCTTTTTTATTTTTATTGGGTTCATCTAAAACGTAACTAAGTAGGATATCTAAAATTTGTCCTACCTTAGGCCCAGGCTGAATTTTTAAAATCTTTATCACGTCATTTCCCGACACCTTAAGCATTTTCACAGAAATTGGATCCTGAGCAACTTTCTCGATGATATATCTTAAATGCCTTAATTTATAAGGTTCAGCCTTGGGAACTCCGGAACCAATTCGATCTGCCATTCTAACCTCTAACAACTCTTCCATGTTTTCTGGCCCAACCTGACGAACTAGTCTCCTCACCGAGGAGTCACCAACCTCGTCAACATTATAATAAAAAAGGTGATATCTGACTAATTTGGTAATCTTTTCAATATCTTTCTTGGGAAACTTTAGGCGGTTTAATATTTTAATGGTCATTTTTGCTCCAACTATTTCGTGGCCATAAAAAGTGGCATCGGGACCTTCACCCCTTTTTGTTCTGGGTTTCCCAATATCGTGGAAGAGAGCAGCTAACCTAACATATTTATTAAAATTTCTTTTAGCCGCAAAATCTAAAGACCTCAAATAATGTTCATAACAGTCATAAATATGATGCTTATTTTGAGTAACTTTATATCCTTCTTCAAGCTCGGGAATAATATATTTTAAAAGCTTTAGCTGGCGCAAAAGTTCGATTCCGTCTGACGTTCTTTCAACCATAATAATTTTTAAAAACTCATCTCTAATCCTTTCTTTCGAGATCGCCTGCAGCCAGGGAGAATTTTCTTTAATGGCTTTGGCAGTCTTTTCTTCAATTTTAAAATTTAAAATAGTTGCCAATCTAACTGCCCTCATCATCCTTAAGGCATCTTCTGAAAATCTATCTTTGGCTTTACCAACTGCCCTAATTATTTTATCTTCTAAGTCCTTTTGTCCGTCGAATAAATCAATAACTTTTAACTTTTCACTTTTGACTTTTAACTTAGACGCCGCCGGCGTCGCTGCCATGGCATTTATGGTAAAATCCCTCCTAGCCAGGTCTTCTTCTATAGTTTTGGCAAACCGAATTGAGTCAGGGTGCCTTTTATCCGTATATTTTTCATCAATTCGATAAGGAGTAATTTCAATTTCCTTTAATCTTGGGTTTTTACTTCCAGTCAAGACCGTTACTGTCCCGAATTTATTATCTAAATAACTCCTTAAAAATAGCTTGCCAATTTCTTCTGGTTTAGCATTGGTGGCCACATCCCAATCTTGAGGTTCCACCCCCCCTAAAAAATCCCTGACACAGCCACCAACAATATAGGCCTCAAAACCCTTCTTTTTTAATTGGGAAATTACAAATTCTACCTCTTTAGGTGTTTCCATTAAGTTAATTTTAACTCGAAAGCTTGTTTTTTTCAACTGTTTTGGTAAAATTGAAAGAAGCCCTCGTGGTGAAATGGATATCATCTTTGTCTTCGGAACAAAGGGTAGAGGTTCGAATCCTCTCGAGGGCATATATATATGTATATGTTATACTAAAATTGCTATGAAAAAAATATTTTTAATTATCTTTTTGGGAAGCTTGTTATTTCCTTTAATCAGCTTGGCCGGTATCTATCAAGCTGATGGTACTGACGTCTGTTATGAGGGTTTGGTTCCCTGTGGGAAAGAAGTTTATATTGGCGGAAGTTGGGAAGGTGAGGAATGTGTTAGTGGAGTTCCTACGTTTATTCGTTGTCAATTTTGTCATTTCTTTGTGATGCTGGATGAAATGATTGATTTTGTTTTATTTAAAATAGTCCCTCCCATTGCAATTCTAATGTTAGTAATTGGCGGAGTAATGTTTTTTGCAGCAGCAGGGAGCCCAGAAAAATTAGGAACTGCAAAGAAATTAATAACTTCGGTAGTAATTGGCCTGATTATAATTTTTGCTGCCTGGATTATTATAGATTTATTCTTCTCTTTAATAGGAGTGGCGGAATGGACTGGCCTTCAGGAGGGCTGGTTTACGATTAATTGTACAGTTCAATTACCTGAATAAAATTTTTATGCCCTCATAGCTTAATTGGAAAAGCAGCTGCCTCTTAAGCAGTTGATTCCAGGTCCGAGTCCTGGTGGGGGCACAAATATGTTAACTCCTGAAGAAAAAGAAAAAATCATAAAAAAATATAAATTACATGAGACAGATACTGGCTCTCCCGAAGTCCAGGTTACTTTGCTTACTGAAGAAATTAAAAGGCTGCTTTTACATTTAAAAAAGCACTCTAAAGACTTTCATTCAAAAAGGGGACTTTTAAAAATGGTTTCCAAGAGAAGGAAGCTTTTGGGTTATTTAAAAAAAGAAAATGTCAGAAGATATAATAGCCTTATTAAGAAAATAGGGTTAAAAAAATAAGAACCTTGCTTCGCAAGGACCTTGATTACTTCGTAATTAAAATGCCGGCAATAAAACATACTGGTCAACGCATAGCGGTCCTAATTGACGTCCAAAACTTGTATCATTCCGCTAAAAATTTATATGGAGCTCGGGTTAATTTCCGAGAAATTTTAAGATCGGCCGTAGGCCAAAGAGGTCTAATTAGAGCTTTTGCCTATGTAGTTAGAACTAAAACCGGTGAAGAGAAACCATTTTTTGAAGCCCTGACTAAATTAGGAATTGAAACTAGAGTCAGAGATCTTCAGGAATTCTATGGTGGTCTTAAAAAGGCGGACTGGGACGTTGGAATTACCATTGATGCCATTAGAATTGCGCCGAGCGTTGACACCATTTGCTTGGCTTCAGGAGATGGTGATTTTATCCAGTTAGTTGAATATTTAAAAAACCAGGGGAAAAGAGTAGAAGTCATTGCCTTTGGAAGGTCGGCTTCTGGCAAATTAAGAGAGGTAGCGGATGAATTTATTGACTTAGAGAAAACCCCTGAGAAATATTTATTAAAGAAATAAACCCTACGAATTACGAATATTTACGAATATACGAATATGGAAAATCAAAATTTTAAGTTGGAGTTTGGAGAAAGAGAACTGAAAGTAGAAATTAAGAATTTAGCTGAGCAGGCAGATAGTTCTTGTCTGGTCCAATATGGGGATACTTTAATTCTGGGCACAGTGGTAATGTCAGAACAGAGAAGAGAAGGAATAGATTTTTTCCCCCTCACTGTTGATTACGAAGAGAGATATTATGCAGCTGGAAAAATTTTAGGTTCCCGTTATATTAGAAGAGAAAGCCGGCCTTCAGATGAAGCAATTTTAACTTCCAGATTAATTGATAGGGCCATCAGGCCTAGATTCCCTGAAAATTTAAGAAGGGAAGTCCAAATTGTCGCCACCTGTCTTTCCTGGGACAGAGAAAATGACCCAGATATAATTGGTTTAATTGCTGCTTCCCTGGTTTTATCTCTTTCTAAAATTCCCTGGTCAGGGCCGCTAGCTATAGTTAGAATTGGTAAAATAAACAATGAATTTATTTTAAATCCAACTTATGAACAGAGAGAAAAAAGTAATTTAGATTTGGTGATAGCTGGAGTTGAAAAAAATGGTGAAATTTTAATCAATATGATGGAGGCTGAGGCCGAGGAGGCTCCGGAAGATATAATTTTAAAGGCAGTGGATTGGGCCAAGCCCCACCTAAAAAAACTAATTGATTTTCAAAATCAAATTGTTAAAAAAGCTGGGGAAGAAAAAATTAAAATTGAAGAGGCCCCAGCTGACCGTGAGTTGGAAAAAGAAATTAAAGAATTTCTTGGAGATAGATTAGAAAAAGCTCTTTATCAAAAAGGCAAAGCAGGGAGAATGAACCAAGTAAATGACCTTAAAGAAGAATTAGTTTATTATATTGAAGGGAAGTATCCCGGGATGGGAAAGATAGGATATACCAGAGATTTTTTTGAAAAAGAAATAGAAAAGTTAATCCATCAAAATATAATTAATCCGCCAGCTGGCGGAGAAAAAAGGCCTGACGGCCGAAAATTAGATGAATTGAGAGAGATTACTATTGAAGCTGGCCTCTTGCCCAGAACTCATGGTTCTGGTCTTTTTTGTCGAGGGCAAACTAAAGCCCTTTCTATTTTGACCTTAGGAACACCAGGAGATGTTAAATTGTTGGAAGGAATGGAAATTGTTGGTAAAAAAAGATTTATGCACCATTACAATTTCCCTCCTTATTCTGTCGGAGAAGTCAAGCCAATCCGGGGACCAGGGAGAAGAGACATTGGCCACGGAATGTTAGTTGAGAAGGCCCTAATCCCTCTGGTTCCTAGCTTTGAAGAATTTCCTTACACCATGCGAGTCGTTTCTGAGATTCTCTCTTCTAATGGTTCAACTTCTATGGCTTCAGTTTCCAGTTCTTCTTTGGCCTTAATGGATGCTGGAGTACCAATGAAAACTCACGTAGCTGGAATTGCTCTGGGATTAATAACTAGCGAAGAAGGTAATTACAAAATTTTAACCGACATCCAGGGGCCAGAAGATCATCATGGTGATATGGATTTTAAAATAGCTGGGACTAAAGAAGGAATAACTGCTATCCAAATGGATGTAAAAATTGACGGTATCTCGCCGAAAATTTTAAAAGAAGTGCTATCTCAAGGGAAAAAAGCTCGGCTTCAAATTTTAGAAAAAATGGAAAAGGTTTTAGCGAAACCCAGGCCCGAGCTTTCCCCTTTTGCTCCTAAAATTTTAACTATTCAAATTAATCCAGAAAAAATCAGGGAAGTAATCGGACCAGGAGGAAGAGTTATCCATGAAATAATGGAAGAGTGTGAGGTTTCAATAGATGTTGAAGAAACTGGTAAAATTTTTGTTACGGCTGAAAAAGAAGAAGCAGCTAAAAAGGCAATTTCCTGGATAAAAAACATTACCAGAGAAATTAAAGTAGGGGAAGTTTTTCAAGGCAAAGTGAAAAGGATTTTAGATTTTGGGGCTTTTGCGGAGATCCTTCCTGGGCAGGAAGGTTTAATTCATATTTCTCAACTTGCTCCTTTTAGGGTGAAAAAGGTTGAAGATGTAGTGAAGATAGGTGATATTGTACCAGTAAAAGTAATTTCTATTGATGAACATGGCAGAATAAATTTATCACTAAAGGAAGCTAAAAAGTAATATGCCTGAGGAAATTGAGGAAAAAATGGACTCCAACCCTCCCACCACCCCAAAAGAAGAAAAATCAGAATTTTTGAAAAGGGAGGAAATTAGAACAATGGGAAAAGACATGGCTCGTCTTCGAGAAATAGAGGCTCAAAAAGAAAGAGAGAGAATTGCTGCCTTAAAGCTCGAGGAAGTAAAAAAAGGAGAACAAAAAGTTGCTCCTCCAGAAATCCCAGTCCGTCCCCCTGAAGCAAAACGAGCAGAAGAGACTTTGATTCCAAAACCCCTCCCTAAAAAACCCTCTCCTTTTAAAAAAGTTTTAGTTAGAGGGATAATTTGTGCTGTTTTACTTCTAATCTTTGGCTTTTTGCTTTGGTCTTTTATTCTCAAAAAACCAGCAGAGGAAGAAGAAATCATTCAGCCGGAGGAAAAAGAGGAAGAAATTATAGAAAAACCAGAAATCTCTATTCCTCCTTCTTTAATTTCAGTGGCGGAAACCAAAGTCTCAAAGATTTCCCAAAATGAAGAGATTCCCGGAGTGATTTACCAGTTAATGGCAGAGGAATTACCCTTAGAGACTTTTACTCGCATTGTAATTGAAAATACTAAGGAAAATAGATTAGTTTCTTTAGAAGACCTTTCTCAGGCTTTTCAAATAGAAACTCCGGAAGAAATTTTTCAAAAATTAGAACCAGATTATACCTTAACTTTCTATTCTCAAGAACAAGGAAAAAGAGTAGCATTTGTTACTAAAATTAAGGAGAAAAGTGGGTTGACTGAATTGTTAAAAGCTTGGGAGCCAAAGTTAGAAAAAGGTATTTCTATTTCCGGTCAGGAAATCCCAACTTTAGTTCCGTATTTTAGAGAAACTGGTTTTGAAGAGATAACTTTCCGCTATCTTACTATTTCAAAACAGGATTTGGGAATTTGTTACTTAATACTTGATGATTATTTTATCCTGGCTACTTCCTTTGAAAGCCTGAAAAAGACAATTGAAGAAGTGGAAAGTTTAAGTTTGATAAGGAAAATCGGCCAGTTATTCCTTGTTGGTTTTGAAGGAAAAGCTTTAACTCCTCAATTAGAAGATTTGTTTAAAAAATATCGACCGGGGGGAGTACTTTTGCTTTCTGAAAATATTGAGAATAAAGAACAACTTAAAAACTTAATAAGCCAACTTCAAAGCCTTTCTTTAAAAGAAACTGGCTTTCCCCTTTTTATTGCTGTCGATCAAGAAGGCGGACCCTTATCTCGGATCGAATTTCTTCAGGAGAAAACTAGCCAATCTGAAATTGAAAATAGTGAACAGGCCTACCAGATTGGTCTCAAAAGAGGGGAAGAATTAAAAGAATTAGGGATTAACCTCAAGCTAGCTCCTCTCTTAGATATTACCAAAGAAGGAGATTTCCTTTTTAACCGCTCTTTCCAAAAAAGTGTTGAGAAAACCGGAAACTTAGCTAAAGCCTTAGTTTTAGGTCAAAAAGAGGCTAAAATTTTAACTGCCATTAAGCATTTCCCAGGTTATAGCGGGGTTTCTTTTAATCCCGAAGAAAAATTAGCTACCATCGAGAAGACTCCAGAAATCTCTCAGTTTAAAAAAGCAATGGAGGCGAACCCTGAACTGGTCATGGTTTCAAATGCGATCTACCAAGAAATTGACCCTTCTTTACCTTTTGTCTTTTCTCCCCAAGCTATTCAATTTCTAAAAAATAATATAGGTTCTGAAATTTTAATTATTTCTGATGACTTATCTCAAAATTCTTTGTTAGAAAATTTCACCTTAAAAGAAATAGCAACTAAACCTTTTCAGGCTGGAATAGATGTTTTAATTTTCTCTGGTTGGCGTTCCCCGGTCGCCGAAGCTCTTGAGACATTTTCTGAAGCAGTAAAAAATGGGGAAATTTCAGAAGAAAAAATTAATCAATCAGTAGCAAAAATTATTCAAATAAAAAAAGAATTGGGTGAATAAAAAATTTCTCGAAAAATTAAGACAAAAATTAGACTACGACCCACCCTCCACCCTTTAACCCACCATCCCACCCTAAATATGAACAAAAGATTACTTCAAAAACTGAAAGCGAAACTAGAAAGAGAAAAAACCATAATTGAAGAGCAACTTAATAGATTTGCTAAAAAAGATGAGAAACTTAAGGGAGATTGGGATACTCGTTTTCCTCATTGGGATGGCGAAGCCGGGGGAGCAGGTTTGGAAAAAGCCGCTGACGAAGTTGAAGAATATGAAGCTCGATTGCCGGTTGAATATTCATTAGAGTTAAAGTTAAAAAATATTGATTTGGCTTTAGAAAAAATAAGAACCTCGCCTTCGGCGAGAACCTTGAATACTTCGCATTTTAAAAAAGGTAAATACGGAATGTGTGAAAAGTGCGGAAAAAAGATTGCGGAGCAAAGATTAAAAATTTATCCCGAAGCCAGAATTTGTCTAAAATGCCGGAAGTAGAACTTTATGTTATCTAAAGTTTTCTCTGCAGCAATTTCGGGTTTAGATGCCCAAATTATTGAGGCGGAGGTCGATTGTAGTTATGGCCTCCGCCATTTTGAGATCGTCGGTCTGCCCGACAAAGCAGTAGAAGAATCGAGAGAAAGAGTGGGAGCAGCCATTGAAAGTTCTGGTTTCCAATCACCTCATCATCAGCCAGTTCGAGTTTTGGTTTCCTTAGCTCCAGCTGACTTAAGAAAAGAAGGTTCTCTTTATGATTTACCGATTGCCTTGGGTTATCTTTTAGCTGCTGAGAAAATTAAATTTGACCCCAGAGATAAAATTTTCCTAGGGGAATTAGCTTTAGATGGAAGATTAAGACCGATTAAAGGAGCCTTGTCCTTTGCCTTGGCTACCAGAGAGAAAGGTTTTGCTAAATTAATCTTACCAAAAGGAAATGCGGCTGAAGCTGGTTTAATTAAGGGAATAAAAGTGATTGGCGTTGATAGCTTAAAAGAAACTATTGATTATTTACAAGGACAGAAGGAAATTTTCTCTCAAAAGACCAACCCTGAGGATTTTCTTAAAATTCCTAATTATCCAGTTGATTTAGGTTATATCAAAGGTCAAGCTTCAGCCAAAAGGGCTTTGGAAATTGCTGCTTCCGGTTCCCACCACCTTTTAATGATAGGACCTCCAGGAGCAGGAAAAACTTTGTTAGCCAAAGCCATCTCTTCGATTTCACCCCAGCTTTCTTTTGAAGAATCATTAGAGGTTACTAAAATTTATAGCATCGCCGGACTTTTACCAAAAAATAAACCTTTGATTAATTTAAGGCCTTTTCGCTCTCCCCATCATACCTCCTCAGAAGTAGCTTTAATTGGGGGTGGAAATCCTCCCCGGCCAGGGGAAATAACCTTAGCTCATCGAGGAGTTTTATTTTTAGATGAATTCCCCGAATTTCATCGAGATGTTTTGGAAAGCCTTCGCCAACCAATCGAGGAAGGGGAAATTACCGTCTTGAGAGCAAAACATTCTCTAACTTTACCAGCCAGGTTTACTTTGGTAGCAGCAACCAATCCCTGTCCTTGTGGTTTTTACGGAGATCCAGAAAAGAAATGTACCTGTACCTCTTCCCAGATTCAAATGTACCGAAGAAAACTTTCTGGACCCTTAATGGATAGAGTTGACCTTTTTATTAATGTTCCGGCATTAAAATATGAAAAATTGGCTTCTCTTGATGAGGAAAATTGTAGCCGCAAAATAAGAGAGGGGGTAACCGCCGCCAGGCACATTCAAAAAGAAAGGTTTAAAAGTGAAAAAAACTTAACTAATTCGGAAATGGGGATTCCTCAAATTAAAAAATACTGCCAAATAGACAGTAAATCCCAGAATCTTTTAAGGAATTATGTTGACTCTGGAAAACTTTCAGCTCGGGGCTATCACCGGGTTTTAAAAGTAGCTAGAACCATTGCTGACTTGGGTAATTCTGAAAATATTTCATTCAATCATCTTTCTGAAGCTTTAATGTATAGAGTCAGGGAAGACTAATATGATTTGTAAATATAACCTAAAATTCTGTAGTCACCAATTTTTAAACTTCGATAATTCATTTTCCCCCAACCAATATAATTCATTTCAGAAAAAATAACCTTGCCGTCCGTTAGCCTTTCAACATAGGCTACGTGGCCAAGTGAGCTCCCTTTGAGAGAGATAACTGCTCCGACTAGAGGAGTACAATAACTCCCTTTGCAGGCCGGAAAACCAGAGGCTACAGCGTTGCTCAACCAGTCTTTGGCATTGCCCCAGGAAGGAATCGCTCTTTGCTGAGCCACCCACCAGGTACAGTACCCATAGGGATATTTATGGCTCAATCCGTAAAAATTGTTTGTTGATAAATTAGTAAAAGACTTCTGCTCGACCCGTGGAGCTGAAGGCAATTCTCCGTCGGGTACAATCAAGGCTTGATTTTCAAAAATTTCATCCGGACTAAAAATTTCATTAATGGCAACAATTTTCTCTGGGTCAGCCTTATATTCAGCCGCTATGCTTTCTAAAGTATCTCCTTTTTCTACTAAATGAATTAAGCCATCAACCGGCAGAATAGCAAGCTCTTGGCCCGGCTGAATAATCGCGTCTTTTATGTCGTTTACCCAGATAACTGTTTCAATTTTAAGGTCGTATTTTTTAGCAATAGACCAGAGGCTTTCTCCCGGTTCAACTATATAGGTGGTTATCTCGTTTCTAATTTCATCTTGACCGACAATTTGAGCTAATACTTGAGGAGTAACCATAACCGGAGGTAAAGAAGCCTTGAGGCTACAATTTTCAATTAAAAGAAAGTCTGGTGATTCTAAAGAAAATTTTTGACCCGGACCTAAAAATAAATCTTGAGCTCCCTCAGTCTTGGCAATGCTGGCTAGATTAGAATTGGAAGAAAAAATAAAAAAAGAGAAGGAGACTAATCCAAACAAAACAAGGGTTCCTATTAAAATTGGGTTTTTAAACATACCTTATCTTAGGATATCCTAGCCAATTTATATGTCAACCCAGTATGGTATAGTAAAATAAAGCAATAAAAATGAATTTAGCTTCTAAAAAAGCTATCCAGAACTTACTTAAAAAATACCAACTTCGTCCCTCAAAGAGATTGGGCCAGAATTTTTTAATTGATAAAAGGGTAATTACAAAATTAATTGGGGCAGCTAACCTTAAGCCAAAAGATATTGTCTTGGAAATCGGCCCAGGTATTGGGACTTTAACCCAAAAGCTAGCCAAGAAAGTAAAAAAAGTTATTGCAATTGAAAAAGACCAAAAGATGGTGGAAATTTTAAAAGAAACACTGAAAGATTATGAAAATGTGGAAATTATTAAAGGAGACATTCTAGAACTAGCCCCTAGAACCTATAACCTAAAAGCTAAAACCTATAAGATTGTGGGTAATCTGCCTTTTTATCTAACTGCGCCAGTAATTCGAAAATTCCTTGAGGCTGTTGAGGTCAAACCTCGCCAGATGACTTTGGTGGTCCAGAAAGAGGTAGGGCAAAGAATTTGTGCTAAACCCCCTCGAATGAGCATTTTAGCAGTTTCAGTTCAATTTTATGCTAAGCCAGAAATTATTAGTTATGTCTCCAGAAAATCTTTTTGGCCCCAACCAAAAGTTGATAGTGCGATTCTTCGAATCACACCGCTGATTAACACTGACAGAAAACTGATTAACGCTGATTTATTTTTTAAAATCGTCAAGACAGGGTTTTCTCATCCTAGAAAACAATTAATTAATAATCTATCAAAGGGTTTAAAATTTAATCGAGAGAGAGTTAAAGATTGGCTTTTAAAAAATAACATTCAACCTGAGCAAAGATCGGAAACTT
>Ga0307431_1000219_pt1 | contig 44223 bp, 52 predicted proteins | sample SalMarWE160170MG_FD_202155 | JGI IMG/M metagenome (GOLD analysis project Ga0307431, IMG submission 202155) | Salt marsh sediment microbial communities from the Plum Island Ecosystem LTER, Massachusetts, United States - WE1603-170 | ecosystem: Environmental > Aquatic > Marine > Intertidal zone >...
CAGCAAACATTACCAGTTTTTTCCGCCGAGCGGGGATGCGGCATGACTGCAGCATGAAATGCAAAGGCGTGCCGAGGAAGCGAAGGTGGAAGAGGGGTTATAGGGGGCCTTTGCCCCCTATTTCACTCTGTATAGACCTGCCCTATCATGTACTGCTATCGTCCCTCTTGTTCCGCTTCGCCTTCGTTTGCTGAAACTTGTTGGATTAAGGATCGGAGACGGGAGTCTAATTGCTGGAACTGAGCTCATTGATGAACCATATGCAGTAGAAATTGGAAAAAATACGCTTATTGGTGGCTTTTCTACGATTTTTGCCCATATTTCCCATAAAAAATTGTTTATGAAAACAGTGAAAATTGGTGATAACTGTTTTATTGGCAATAAATCCGTCATCATGCCTGGTGTCGTTATAGAAAATAACGTTGTAGTACAGCCAGGTAGTGTTGTTGCAGAGGATCAATTGTTGAAAAAAGGGAAGAGGTATGCAGGGAATCCAGCAATCGAGATTAAAGGAAAATAAAAAAAATTATTTATAGAAAGCATTCATACAATATATGGTTAATGGGAGAGATGATATATTTTGCCAGATGATGTTGAAAAACATATTGATATGCTAGTTTCATTGGACGATGAAACACATTACGATATGACATATGCTGAAGTTAAAACATTTATTGAAGATGATGTCCGATCACTTGTTTCTCTTGGTTCCGAGGCAACGGAAGAACTCTGCTCTCTTTTACAAGACCCACATACTTGGAGTTGCTTTTTTTCCCTTAAAGCGTTAAAAGAAATGAATGATCCACGGGCGATATCGCCTCTTATTGAGTTTATCAAAAACAATGATGACGATCTTGGCTATGCTGAAACCGCAATGTTTGCCTTAAGTAATATCGGTTCTGAAGCAATTGAACCGACCATGAAGGCAATCACTGCAGATTTCAAAAAACACGATTACAATCCATTTTTGGTAGGTTCATTAACCAATATTGTTGATCCTAAGGTTTATTCATTTATGAAAAAGATCACTGAAGATTTCGTGTCGCATCCTCAAAAATATGCTGATTGGTTTCGAATCGATGATTTTACGTATGATTTCGTTGAGCAGGAAAATAAGGCAATTCTTCCTCTGCTAAATAAGATCCTTCAGACAAGCGACCTAGATAACTGGCAAAAAATCGAATTGCAAGATACCATAATGGCATTAGATGATCCCGAATGGTTTGAAGATCACAAAAAGCAAACTGAAGAAATCTTAAGATTATCAGGTCTCACAGATATTATTGCTGATATGGGAGTTGATAGTAATATAGATGAGCGTATACCTCGTGATGATGTCCCATTTACAGGGAACACTGCCATCTATGCCCTTGTGAACGATAAGAAAGATCCAATCAAAATCGAGGAAGACAACAGAGATCAATACATTAGGCTCCTGTATTCAATTGAAAAAAGTATTGTTAATGAATATGAATATGATTCATCGTTAAAAGATAGAGATGTCATTTTTATATTGAAACATGTTCGAGATAATCTGTTCAAAAAGAAGTATTCTCCAAAAGCAAATCTTGAAAAAGCAATTGTCAACAATCTGAAACTAGCTTTAACTGGAAGCGATTATTCAAGATTTGAAGTAAAGGCCAGTGTAAAATATGTGTATAACTCAGTAAAACGACATAAAAAGGTTGATGGGAAACAAGGATATGTGAAATTCATTTCAAGTATGATTGGTGAACCGTAGACGCATATATCGTTTGCATAGTATCAATTTTGCATTCTTAGTAACGTTGGATTCTCAGACTTTTTACGTGCTAAGAACCATCGTCTGATATCGTTCAATTAAAAAAAGGGGAGAACAATTATGACGATGGATTTGAACTATTGGTAATAGATCCTGCAAAATTTCTATTAATGAGAAAATCATTACGTACACTATTGGCAAGGCAAGGTCTATCTTACCTTGCTTTTCAAAGACTGATCAAACATTTAAGATAGGTGGGAATTTAGAATGAAAGGAAAAGAGAACAATAAAACGGAAAAAAAGAAAAGGAGAGTTGAGAAAGGTAATATCAAAAGCACCGATGCTTGGAGAAAAGCAGAATGGGACTATGCAGATATTTTATCCAGAAACATGATGCCTTCCCTTTTTGGTAATCCTCTGACCGAGCAAGATATGATAGAATGGTTCAATGATATTATCAAAGATTGCCCTGAATTTTACCCAGCATTATTTGATATAGGCGGCAGAATTCTAAAAGAAGGTAATGAAAAACTTGGGAAAAAATATCTCGATGAAGGACTGCAATCAATTGAGAAATATGGTAATAAAGAAGATTTGATCACTACCTATTATGACATCTGTGAGTTCTTAGAGAAACAATTCCAATTTGAAATGGCAATTGAATACTATGCCAGGCTTGAAAAAATTGAAAAAAATAAAGCAAAAGTATACGATTGCCTAGGTTATTGTTATGTCTACCTTGATGATTTTGATAAAGCATTTCAGATCCAAAAAAAAGCCTTAGAATTATGTGATACAAATAATAAATATTTTTCGAATATGGGCTGGATCGAATTACTTAGAGGTAATATTGATAATGCAAAGAAAATGTTAGATAGATCCTTGAAATTAGATCCACATGATGAATTCACACAAGGCAACATGAAAATGTTAACAATAATGCAGAAGAATAAAGATTTGAAAAATTGGGAGAAGGCCCTTTTACGAAAGAAAGATTATGAATATCTTGATAGATTAGAAGATGAAGACGACATGGATGAATACCAAAAACAGATCATTATTGATAATTATGGCAAATTAGATGCGTTTAAATTTGATCTTCTTCGAAATTCTAAGTATACACAAAGGAAAAAGTATGACATATGGTTCACAACTGGATATATATTGGATTTCATTGAAAAAATCTGTGATGACACATACTTTTCATATGATGATATCGATACCGTTGAATTTGAATTCAAATCGATTATGCACAGATTCATCATTAAAACAGGAGATATCGATGAAGAAATATTTAATGACGTGTATACTTCTCTATTCGAGTTCTATGGATTTCTATCAAAACATAAAGTGATATCAGGATATAAATCATTGAAGGACGAAATGCTTGGATCAAAAGAGGGACTTTTAGATAAGATGGAACAATATGATGAGATACGTCATAACGATGAATATACCCGAGAGGAAAAGGAGGAACTTAGGGAGAAGCTATTTGGAAGTGATGGCTTCTGGCAACGTTTATAGGAATGGATATATCGCACAAATAGCATCATCTCCTATTTTTGGAAACGTTTGCTTATTGGAAACAAAAAAATGGTTACAACTAATGAGACATATGGATAGCAGTAATATTTTTTTGTTACAGTTTAGTTATCCTGTGTAGTGGTTGGATGATCGATAAAACGAATTATTTGAAAAGATATGGGTTGCAAAACGATTATACATCACACTAGTGCAGTGCAAGATTATGTAGTTATCTCGTTTTTTGTTATGACGTTGATATGATAGAGATCGCGTGCAAGGGATGGTTGGTGAGGATCAGTGAGCAAACATCATCCATATGGTTGGCAAACTGCTGTTCTTCAGAATGATATTGGGATAAGAGCCTGCCGAGTTTGATATATGATTCGCATGCCGAGTTTGATAATAAAAAGGGTGGGAACTGCCGTCTTTGATATATGAAAGATGGCTGGTAGCGAATGCGGAAGGTTGGGAGGTAGATCAAGATAAAACGTTCTGAGGACACGGGATGAAATTGGATTTTTCTTCTGTTGAATGCATGGTTGAGGGGAAAAAAGAGTTCTAAGGAATGCTCGGTTTGATATATGAACGATGGCGGGAAAATGCTCGGTTTGATAATTATCAAGGATGGTGGTTTGTTAACTGTGCCAATGAAACCATAGGGTTTTTGAGAGCGTTAGTTCATCAATATTTGCTGCTAAAGTTGGCATATCGGTAAATGATATCAGAAAACCGATAATCTTTTTTGTGATGGGATGATTAGCATTCGTTAGTACTGTTGGTAATAAGATGAAAGAAAACACAAAAAATTTGATATGGACACTGGCAGTAATATCAATTATCATGGGCCTTTTCTTCTTATTTTTTTCAATATACCCATTGAATTTTGAAGCGACATCTCTTTCAACAGAAGAAATAAAACATTTAGGCTTCTTTTCAGCGATAGGTTTACTGTTGCAAAATGCCGGGTTTATAACTCTTTTACTTTTAAAATCTAAAAAGATAAGTTCTTTAAAAAATTTAAAGTAGCATTGAGTAATTTTAAACGATAGATATCAGAAGCAATACCTTTTTGATACCTATAAAACCAATGGGACTTTGGTTATATTTAAAAAAATTAAGATAAGGAGAATTGGGTCTTGGAAAGAAAACCTAATCCTCCTCGAACATAAACAAGTCATCAATTGTCGTCTGCAACGCTATCGCAATGTCATGTGCGAGTTTGAGTGAAGGATTATATTTTCCTTTTTCAATGAAGAGAATCGTTTCCCTTCGCACTCCAATCTTTTTCGCAAGGTCTTCCTGTGTTAAATCATATCGTGCTCTAAGCTCTTTGATTCTTGTTTTCATTCTTATTTCCCTTTCCAGTACATGTATAGATAAGATGCAACAAATACGAAACCTGAAAATAGTACCACAACTGCTGTAACTAGGTGCCCTGGTAGTTCATAATCAAATAAGATTTCAATAATAATTGGCCCGAAAGTTGCACTCATAATTGCAGCGATAAATCCATAAAGTCCTGCCTTGTAATTTGTTAGTATCAACCTTTCATCTTTTGCAGGAAGTCCCTTTCTAATATTTTTTATTTTATCCCATAGCATATATATTGCTAAAGCTACTACAATTAAGACTATCCCTATTAATGATATTTCATTTAATTCAATGTTTCCTGCATTTAGTAGATAAAAGGATAGTGTCACTAGAACCGCTGCTGCTATACCAATGCCTATTAAAATTCCTTTTTTATCTTTCATTTTTTCACACCTATACCTATACTAATTTATATTTTCGATTTCTAATTATGTCTATAACAGAGACAAGCACACCAGCACCCATGAAACTATAACTTATCAAACGACCCTCACTAATGAAAATAATACCAAGAACAACTAAGGTCATTCCAAGCATAGCTAGGCTAGAACGTGGTTTTACTTGCTTTTTCCTTACGAAGATTACAATAAGTGCAATAGCTAACAATACAACGATGGATATTGCAATGTAAACTTCTGGTGTATTAATCATTTTTTCACCTCCTTTTCTATATTAGTTAGTGATAACTTTTTATTAGCTCTCCCTAACTCTATATTTGTTTTATCAAACTTTTTATTTATTTTTTCTAACATTATGTTATGTATATGTAACATTTAGTATTTATAGTTTTCTGCCCTTCAAGTGTTTAAGGGGAAAAATAAAGCCGTATTCAAAGATACGATGGGGATTTCTGCCGTTATAATTAACAAGACACTAAACACTGGATTTATTAGTGAAGAGAATATATGCAAACGTGATTTGAAGGAGGTAAAAGTATGGAGAAGACAGGGTTGTCCGTAGGTATCATTGGTGGTATCGGACTTGGGTTATTGTTAGGAAGCGAATTTTCTGGAAGATATATAACCATATTAGGAGCCATTTTGGTAGTCATATCACTTGTCGCTATGGGTGTTCTATCTTACAAGTGCAAGAAATAATTTGTTCTGGAAGAAAAGGTAATAACTGCATTGTAATCAATCATCCCCACATCCATCAGACAAAAATTCTGTCAAAATTAAAGGAGGGCGAGAGCATCAAAAACATACACCGCCCTTTTTTGTTTAATTTGAATAGCTTGACTTTGCCAGATTTATTGAATTGCTTATACAATGCTATAGAAGAAAAATAGTAATTATTTGTTGTATTTAATTACTTGTTAAAGGGAGGATGTGAGAGTCCAATTAATGAAGGAAAAGGAGGAGAGAGAAAAAAAACTAGCGATGAGGTGGATGGGATGGAAGTTACTGTTTTTCCTTCAGACTCTCACAAATTAACAATTGTTAATTAGTTTATAAAGTTTTCCATGATTTTTACGACAATTGTCGAATTTTCCCATTGATTGACGCCCTTCTTATTGATATAGCAAGGTAAGTTGTTTTTGTATACGCTGGTATAAATTCTAAAATCTATGTTTTCCTATTATGATTAAGCATGTTAATTTACATCCATCTGTGACAAAAACAGTTTTCCGTATTGAAAAAAATCAAAGAAGGCCGATTTATTCGATTATTTGAAACCCCTTGGATTGTATGAGTTTACAAATCCTGCATATCTCAGAACCTGCAACCGTTTCTCCTTTTTGAACAATCAGTGCAGCAGAAAAATTAATCTCTTTCATGATGGTTTCATCATTGATTATGGGTATACCTCGTTTATGACATTTATACTGACTAATAGCTGCAGGCGTCAATCCCATTTTTTCAGCGGCTTCCTTTTGACTTAAACCAAAATTGTGGACAATACAGCATACCAATTCCTTTCGTATAACTGGAAGTAAATCCCATATTATATATTCACAAGGAGTTTTTTTCATAAATTTCAAAACCATAAAACTGACTTGTTGTATTTAGTGTTAATCTAATTTATCAATCAGTTGTTTGATTTTTAGATTGTAATAGGAATTTAAAATATAATCATTTCTAATTATCTAAATTCTATAAATGTGACAAAGTCAAGTTAAAAACTCATTGGAATATCATCATTATGAATCATACTAAATTTGCAGTCATCACAAATAATATTAGGATTATATGCTTCATTGACCCCACATATTTTGCATATCATTTTTTCTCCTTATTACTTATATATTTAATTGAACAAGTTGTATTTCTTCAGAATCATTATCATATATTCGTGGAAACTGTGGAATTTGACCTGCGAGAAAAAGCGAACGATAGTATGAATCTGTCTTACTTTTTTGTAAACAATACTGTAATGCATGAAAACAAGTTTTCCATCGAGCAAACATAAAAGCTTCCTCGGCAGAAACCCATCCATCTTCATTTACATCCCCATCTGATGTCATCGCCTGTAACAAATAATATGAAAAAATCCCAAGTTTAAGCTGTTCATCTTCTTCAGATAAGGAAAAAAGTAAAGCACTCGAAGAAGTAATGACGACTCGTCCTTTTTGAGATACTGTTCTCATTCCACCAGCATAACAGGATTCAACGATGAAGACAATATGGTCAGATGCAAGCTGAGAAAACCATACATCAAACTCTGTATCTGTGATTAATCCTTCACCACTACTAAAATTACCATCATATGGTAAGAGGACCATACTTCCTTTTTCATCCCATGGCGCTAACAGTCCACCATGTGCTACGGTATAAAAAACCACTACATCATTGTTGTCTGCCTCATCGTTCAACCAGCAGGTAATTGAATGGTTAATGGCATTTTTTGTAGCATTTTGATTGACTAATAGTTGTATATGATCCTTTTTCCAATTTTGACTTCTTAGCAATGTATTGTAAATTTCATAGGCTGTTTCTTTACCATATTTTGCTTCCATTGGAGGCTCATAACTTTGAAATGAATCAACAGCAACAATCACTGCATAAAACTCAGTAGAATCCGCAGAGGAGCCAACATCTGTTTTTAATACATCACAACCAGTAGTATAAGCAGAGAACATACTTAAAAAAATACATAAAACTACACCAAGGCTAACTGCTTTTTTTGATACCACTAATTGAACAGATAACACCTCCAGAATTTTATCGTTAGAAATAGAAAAATTAACAATGCCTATTAAAGATTGTCCCTTAACGCGTTATATATTTTGCATTCCATCGGGATTATCAGTTCCATTAACTCCACATATCTTGCATATCATTATTTTTTCCCTCTCTGATCTTTTGAATACTTGCTTGAGCACTTTCTCTATTATATTCTTCTTTATCTGTTCTCATTACATGTTGTAATGCTGGGAGTGCTTTTGGATCACCAATCTTTCCGAGTGCTTTTATGCCGTATTGTCTTATTTGTGGATAGGAATCTTGTAACAATCTTATGAGATGTGGAACTGCAGTGTAAATGTCTGGTTTAATATCTGAAAGTTTTCCCAATGCTGATGCAGCTAGCCTTCGTTGATTTTGTTCATTACTTTTTGTATAAGAAATAAGCAGTGAAATGTTTTCTTCTTTCTTTTCTTCCCCCAACATAACAATTGGATTAATTGATTTTTTAGCAACAGATTCTTTTTGTTTCCGAGAAAATGTGGAAGAATGCTTAATTGATGCTAACGCTAGTTTAATCTCACCATATGAGATTGCTTCTGGTAATTGATCTTTTATGTTTTTTAAACCAGCATATTGTTGATGTAGTAAAAAATCAAGAAGAAATTTTCTTTTTTCACGTGGAATAACTTCAGCTAAATCAACAAATTTTTTTAGTATCAATTCTTCCAGGTGATTATAGATTGTTCCTTCTGCTAACTCTCGAATTTCAGCGATTTCATGTAATGAATAGTGTTGTTCAAACAAAACATATGTTTGCTGTGTTGTTTTTTTCAATGAATCAAACTGGACAGTAGTCGATGGGATATATTGATCAACTGATTCATGGGGCCTTTTCATTGTCATTTCGTTTGCTACTTTTAGAGTAACCGCTTTCATTCCTTCACAATCAATCCGGTTATGATCAAGTAACTTTGTCCATTTCGCTTTAACTGTTGCTGTTAAATCCTCATAGGAATCTTTCCGAGATAACATGTCCATGACTGCATTTAAACGAGATGTTGATTTTTGATATCCTAAGTAATCCTTTCGTTCAAAACCAATAAATCGTAAAAATGATTTCAATCCCCAGTCATCAATCGGTTTATCAGGATATAACCGTTTTTTCCAGTGTTTTGCAATAAGATGAGCATTTGCATAAATCAGAGAAACATCACTATCGCAATAGGTTTTAATCACGTCATGCTCATGTTCAGTATAGGCAATTAACAAGCGATATTCCTCTGAACACTTTTTAATCAATTCTTTTATCGTTGTGCAAAGATCTGAAACAGCACAATTTTTTGCTTCCGCAGCACTGCGTAATGATGATTTGAAAACAACTTGAGTAAACGTATCATCTACTAAAATTCCAACTAAGGAGGGATCTGAGTTTTCAAATCCTTCAAAATCAATATATACTCCTCTCCTTGCCTGCTCTAAAGAAATAGTTCTTCGTCTCCTTAATTTCCTCTCTTCAGACTCACTTTGTAATCCTTTCATAGATACTTTCCCACATCTTATTTCATTTATTAATCAAAACGTAGGTGGAATATCATCATTACTAATTATGGAAAACTTACAGTCATCACAGATTCCATCTGAACTATCCCTTTTGTTCATCCTTGATTTCTTCAAATTTTTTATCCATCTCCCTCCAAACATTAATAGGCCCCTCATCACTTTTTTTCTTAGATCCAGACATTTCATGCATTCCTCCAAGCAATGCTCCTGCCACACCATACATGGCAAGTGCTTCTTCAGTATTATTCTCGATAAATGCCAATCCTTGTTTAGCAAATTCATAATCCGGTTGAATGAACAATGCTTTCTTAAAATAAAATTCAGCCTGGTCTTTTTGTCCTAAACGCGCATAGCATGACCCTAAATTACCCCAAGCATGATGAAACGATGGATACATATTCGTGATCTGACGGAATCGGTCAGCTGCACCGATAAGCGTTCCTTTATTAAACATTGTTAACCCTTCTTTATTCAGTTTTTCTGCCAGATTTCTATCATAATCCCGTTCCGGCTCAATTTCAATCTCCAAATCGATTTTTTCACTTGGATTGTTCAACTGTTCCCGTTCTTCTAATATGAGCTGTCGAGGAGTTTTTTCCTCAATTATACCCGACAACTGTGTATCTAACCATTCCTCCCGAAATGGATTGAATGCAACCCTCACCTTGTCAAGAGATGCATAGCTTTCTGGTTTGAACTCTTGATCCACCGTGAGATCAAATTCATTGATTAACGATTGTTCCGTTGGTCCGACTGGATAGGTTTCTATCATTGTTTTTCCATCAAGGTCCTTTCGAGGATAATTATCCCATACCTGTTGGAGAAGGGTCCTTGTTTCGTGATGGTCCCTATTGGTTAAAAATTCAAAATTAATGATTTCAGGAAATGCTTCTTCCAACGATTGATTACCATTGATTCTTGCCGACAACGTCCGGAAATCAATAGATAACCCAATATTTGTTAATTTTTCCTTCAACGCTTTTTTTGCTTCATCTACCGTTTCAGAATTCTTATCTTTTTTATAAAAGAAATCTAACACGTCAAATCCCAAGATATGTCCTTTTCTCCTATCTGCAGGATATTTGTAAAAATACTGATCTAGCAATGATCCAAATGATAAATAGAAACTGTCGGTAATTGGTGTTAACGAAACAAATCCATTTCTATACGGAGCGATTCTAGATAAGATGATATCATCCACATAACAATCAGTTTCACCATTTTTTACATATAAAGGTACAATTTCATCAGTGATTACATCTTCAACTGCTATCCCCTGATTGTGTCGGTCGATATCAGTTACTCTGAAAAAATTGAGTTTGTTACGACAAAAATCTTGATACACTTCTTTATATCTTGGTGGAAGATTGGCTTGTTGAACAAAATATCGAAACGGAGACATATCGTAATGATCCTTAAGTTTGTAATCAAACATGAACATGTTACGCAAGCATAACCCTAATTTCTCATTTAACTCGAAATCCGTTCTTGATGAATACGTTCGCTTTAATATTTCAAATTCAGTTTTCAACCTTTCACAAGACATAATCCAGTCTGCAGCATAATCCAGTAAATCTCCAACATTTTGTAACGGTCCAATTTTACGTTCCAACGGTAAACAACATTTCTTGTATTTTTTTCCACTGCCACAAGGACACAGATCATTTCGGCCAATCTTCCCCATGAAAATCCATCCAACTATATTATTTCAAAAATGATTATATTTTAGGGGGTTATTAATACTTTTTTTCTTATCGAAACATCGATGAACTCAAAGACCTTGGATATGTCAGTGTGGAAGATGGATTGAAACTAACAGATGCAGGTAAGATTGCAAGATTATGAAACGTCCTATGACATTATTCCAATAATCAAACATAACATAATACAAGGAGGTTTATGGCCTAGACCCAGCACTAATTAATATTATTTTTTTCGAGGCTTAAATGCAAGAGCCAATTCTCTTGTGCGATAAATTGTTATTTCTTTCCTTGTTTTAAAATAAGTGTCATTGCTCCAAATGCCATCAGCTTTTGAAGCAAGACATAGAGCAATAAATGGTACATCATCTATATCGTCAATGAGTGTTTTTGCAGCATCAAAAAATTCTTCATATTCTTCTTTTGGTATAATTGTAATCTTTTCAAATAGTAAATTAAGAATGATGTCAAATTCATTAGAGTTAATTTTAGCCTTTTTACATATCAATTCCTTATATTTTGAAATTTCTTTCAAGGAATGATCTGGTGTAATAAATTGAATTGCTGGAGAAACAATGATTCTTCTCGAAATTCCATTTTTAATAAGAGCAGAAATTATGCTACTAGTATCTATTACTAATCTCATTAAACCAAACCATGTTTTTTTGCTATTTCACGTTTAATTTTCCTTCCAATTTCAAGAGCATCTTTTTCTGTTAATTCACTTTTTGAAAGAAGATTATCCATGAGTTCAAGTTTTCGCGCTTGCTCCCACATGGCTTGCCTGGCTATTTCAGTCCATTTAATTTCCTTGTGTTTTTTAATTATCTTATGAAGTTCTTCAGGTATTGCAAGAGTCATATTTGTCATAATTATTACCTTAAGTAATATATGTATTTTTACGTATATAAGGTTTTCTACTTATTTTTACTAATTAGAACTGTTGTTCCTTCTGTCTTATAAAAAAAGAAAAAATACTATTTTTCTCCTGTTGTAAGGAGGCTTACGGCCTACACCCAGCACTCTTAGATCTTTTTATAAATATTTTTTCTATGACCAATTTTTATAACCAAAATGATAAGTTTATCTTTTTTAATATCAATAATTACTCTATATTCCCCAACTCTTAACCTATAACCAGGATCGCCAACAACTTTTTTTACATGTACTTCAGGTCTTATTCTAATTCGTTCAAGAGCTTTTACAATCCGTTCCTGAATATCTTTTTCAAGCTTTTTAAATTGTTTTCTTGAGGTGTCTGTAAAAATGACCTCGTAACTCATTCAGCCATCTCTTTTTTAATTTTTGCAAGAGTATATGTTTTACCTGCTTTATATTCAGCACGAGATTGAGCGATTTCTTTTTTTGTTTGTTCACTGAGTTCCTGATTGTCTTCTATCAAATCCCAAATTACTTCCTCATATGTTTCTTTATTGAAAATTTTTCTTTTAATTAGTTCTTTTTGCAAGTTTTTACTCACTTGGATCGTAGTGTCCATAGTATATTATAGTATGGTATAGCATATAAAAATTTCGGTTATTTTTGCAAGATTTGCTGCTTCTGTCTTCTATTTTTAGAAAAAATAAGGAGAAAGCGATGTTCTAAGGAGACTTACGGTCTACACCCAACAAATTTTTACTAAACCTCATTCTTTTTTTCAAAGAATCTGACTCAGTACTGTATTTATTGATCCTTCCGGTTCATTAAGATAATGTTCACATTCCTTCATAATCTCTTTATTTATCTTTCCTTTTAATAAATCAAATGATCTTGGTTCTAATAATTCAGATATTTCATCAATAATTTTATCTGGGGATTTATCAGCAAACCAAATCAATGCGTATAAATCACAAAGATCTTTTACCATTTTATGATGTTCCCCTCTTGAAGGTAATGCTAGTATTTTCATAGCACTTATCATTTCTCGAGTGGGTATAAATAAATATTTCGATATTTTTGGTATTTTCACTTGAAATTTTTCATTGTTATAGACATTTTCAATAAGTGGCACTTCAAAAAAACTATATCGATGAATATCTTGATAACTAGGTGGATATGAATTGACAAGAATATCTACATAAAGAGTAAACATTTTTTCTTTACCTTCATCTTTTAATAAACCAATAACTTCGAAAGGGATGTCTTTTTTATATCCAAACATTGAAGGATTATATCCATTTTGTTCCAATATATTTAACATCTTAAAGAGCTTTGTTGATTCTAAATCTGTTTTCCCCATCATAGGTTCTAGTGCAAAACCAATATCAATATCTTGTGAACCAATATAATTCATGTCTTTTTGTTCTTTAAAATAATCATTAACTGTAAAATAAACAGCCCAATCTCCGCAAACACAAATGTCAAAATCCACTAGATCTAAGATTTTTTTGAGCGTCTGAAAAGAGACATCGGTAATTCTTCCATCATATAAAGTCAGAATACCACTTCCGTATTAATCTGTTTGCTGCATCTATAGCTATCCCCCCCTCCATAAGAAGATCACATATAAGCTGAGATTTGGAAACAAGAGAATATCCACGTTGTCTAATAGAATTTTTTATTAAATGTGGATCAGCAATAAGTATCCGAGTGTTTCCTTTTCCTACCAAACCATTTGATAATAGATATCTATGCCATGAATCTAAATCCGCTCTTAATATATAAAAATCTGTTCTGGTTGGAAAAAGATAGTTGTGAATTATTCTATCTGCTTGATACGTTGTTAATGCATAAGGTAATTTAGAATTTTTAATAATTGAAAGAGGTTCTTTTTTCAAATGATATTCTGAATACTTTATTGAGGAACGTATTTTCAACCAATATTCATAGAGATTATATACATCAATAACTTTGGTATTTTTTATTAAATTCATACGTTCTAATTTTTTAAGATAGGTTAATGCCCAAGGTTGTGAACATTCAGCCCTGACATGTATAGCATAAGCGGTAAGATTGCCCTCAGGATTATCTAATAATATTCTCAGAATACGTTCACGTTTTTCACCTTTCATGTATACATAGCAACATAAACTAATATTTAAATATTTGCTATGCATTTTAATATTTCATCACATATATGTTTTTGCTATGTATATGCTTTGAATAATAATGTTTCAATCGCAGAAAAACTAATTCATTTTACAAGAATGTCCTCAATTATAAATAAACTAGTCTTCTTTCAAAACTTTAATAGTTTCATCAATAATAAATTACGTCTTCAACCATTCCAAATTATTCACATTTCTCGGAGAAATAAGGAGGATTATGGCCTAGACCCAACACAATTTTCACTGAATGCAGTCATTTGCCATGTTGGAATACAAATAGAAAAATCTGAAAAAAAGAGCGAAGAAAGAGTAAAATAGAAATCTATGTTGTTGATACTCTAGATTTAGGACCTGTTAAAACTGGTTCGTAGCGTTTAATTATGACTGTATCATTTAACCTGGCTCTAGCCTCTTCGATTTCAGCTATAGCATTCGCAATCTCCATATCAAATTTGATTATAGCTTTCACTAGCTTATTAGCTCTGTTTATCTGATAGTAAGAAGATTGCCCCATTTCTCGGGTCTTTATGATCAGTTTCTTTTCTAGAAGTATAGGCAGCATCTTATAGATTGTTGGTTTGCTTACATTCGATTGCTTTGATATTTCTGTGATTGTATAATCATATCTGGGGTAGTCTGCTAGAAAGTCTAATATCTTAGTTAGGGGATTATCCCCAAATGCTTCTTCAAACATCTTATCTCGTCCAATTATAGCTTATGTCGAATAGGTTAGATCCTGTTTTTTCTTACCTTTTTTCAAACCACATCCAACACATTTTGCCATTCTCTCTGTTTACAATATACTGTATGTCACCTATGGTATAAATAACTTTCCGAAAGCGTTAAATACTTAACGCCATATAATGTATATGCTAGGAAAAGTGGTATGGTGGATTTTACAGTAGAAATGCTCGATATATTCTTTAAATTATGGCGTAATCGCTGTTTTAATGCTAAAAGAACCATTTATGAAAAGAATTTGATGAAAGGTTTCCCTCCTAAAAAACTGGGTCAGATGCAGGGTGAATTAGATAATCTGATTAAGAAAGGATTTATAGTACGTATACCAAAACCGCATGGTAAAAAGGTATTTATCAACCCTTATGATAGAAACATTATTGAGAAAGCTTTAAAGAAGGCTGGATACTGGGATTAACATAATGGCAAGAAGTCACGGATAAACTTCCATACTTAATTGTCTTCATCAATTTTACGCTCATAATTACGTCTTGAAAACTTCCAAAAATATTGGATTTCTTGGAGAGACAAGGTGTCATGTAACACCCTAAATGTCATAGAAATGTAACTCTAAAATGTACTATCTATTTTCACAACAACCGCATCACTTTCTCCCAATTTAAAGATTAGCAGACGATTCTAACTCAGAAATGCTCTCAGTTATCTCTAATGGTTGGTTTTAACATATATGCCTTGAATAATAAAACCAGTCTTTTCTAGGAGAAAAAATGTGTTTTACGATAATGGATCACTGATACTGCCCATGAAGAGTATTGTCCCTGTTTGTTTATGACGAATGAGATAAATAAAAGGATGATCACAATTAAAAACGATCCTTGATGAACCACCATTCGCAGTTAATTCCATAATGACTGCGGTTGCAGCTGCTGCCTCTGTTCCTTCTTCATTGACATCTATAAACGCTTTATGTACGACCTGACTGATAAACAGATCCTTTCCACCAGTGATGCCTGAGAAATCTGCAGCTGAGGTAAATGGGGCATTCATTCCAAGCTCAACGAGATAATTTTTCAAAGTGTACGAGGTTTCAACCTGGAACTTAGGGAGATAGATATCCACCTTTGTCTCAACCATGGATTCGGTCCATTCTGATAACATGTCACTATCAATCGTATCAATGGTAGATGACAGATCATTGTTCTTAGGAAGCAGAATGATCATGGATATATCATCACCTGTATAAGGCAGTTCTAAGATCTGTAGACCATCGGTTTCAGTATAGTTGAAAACATTCTCGGTGTCTATGAGGCTCATTGTTGGAGCTTCAACAGATGTTTCTGCTGAGATTTCAAACGTTCGATTGGTCGTATTCACAGGGTCAAACTGGGTTTTCCAGATACCTTTGAAATAGATGGCATTGGTTAGTATCAACGCGGTAAGAGGACTTATTGCATCTGCTGTTATGAGGTCCTTTATCAACCTGTTCGTCTGGTTTTCTACCCATTGATTGATGATCGCTGCGGCTTCAGTAGGATTTGAATAATCGACCTCGGTGGCATCCCCACCATAATACTCTCGAATAACGTTAAGATACGCTTCAAGCAACTGAAGATTTTCTTTTACCCATAGTGCATTCGCGGTGCTAATGTTGTACTCTTCGTTTTTTGTATTGAGCACTTCATAGAGGTTTTTCATATAGGCATGAAAGGATTCGTTATCCTGCTCAACACTGAGCACAGCTGCCATTTCATCAGCTGTTTCGCCTCTGGCACCCTCATAGGTCATGGCAAGAGCAGTGAAGATACTGTAGGGCGAGATAAACAGATTGCCCTCATTTCCTTCATGCACCTCTCTAAAGATATCAAATGCAAACGCATTAACGGCATCACGAAAAGCAAGATTGCCCACTGGAGTTAGCTCTTCATCATCCGATGCTGCATCTTCATTGATGGAACCGGACTGGTTCTGAAGCAGTGCTACAAAAACAGCTGTAGATATAACAATAAATGCAACCAGAATTGAGACAATATATTTTAATTTCATTTTTCATTCACTGGTTTTCTGTATCACCCTTTATACTATTTAAAATTCTTGAATATGTTCGGAAAAAACCAAACAGGGCTGGGGTTGTTTTCCGGAGCAGATCACACAGGTTTTCGTTCTTGTTCTTCCAATATATTAAAAGTATCATCGGTTAGATCTTGCTGAGAGTGTGTTAGGACAGGACATATGTCCTGTCCCTACACATGTAAAAACTACAAATGATTTACTAAAATTAAGCTATAGGTTAATAATAGTATCACTAAAATTGAACTGTACTTTCATAAAAGTAAAAAATATGTTATCCCCCAAGAAAAGAAACCAGTTGAATTGTAACAGATGAAAATGTTTTATCTATCTTGTAAGGCGCACTTACAGCATCCACTCTTTTTTCAATTTTTGAAATGTCCCTGTTTCAATTGCCCCTCTTATTTCTCTCATTAGTTCAAGCATAAAATGTACATTATGAAAACTAAGAAGATTATATCCAACAAGCTCCTCTGTTTTTAGAAGATGATGGATGTATGCCCTAGAATAATTCTTACATACCTTGCATTTGCAGTTTGGGTCAATTGGTTGATCATCTGCTCTATTTTTTATAGATTTGAATCTAAATCTATACTTATTCTTCTTTGTTCCAATGGGTGGTCTTACATAGGCATATCCACTTCTTGCAACCCTTGTAGGAGATACACAGTCAAATAGATCAATACCTCTTTCTACAGATTCAAAGATATCTTCAACAACACCAATGCCCAATAGATGACGAGGTTTATCTTCAGGCAGATGTGGCACCACCCAGTCTAAAACATTATGCATATCCCTTTTTGATTTTCCAAGAGAACCACCTATTGCATAGCTATCAAAATCCAGAGATGAAAGATATTTTGCACTTTTTTCACGAAGATCCTGCCAATGACCGCCCTGAACAATTCCCGCTAAAGCTTGATCGGTTTCATGCAACTCTAAACATTGTTTTGCCCATCTATGCGTTCTTTTTAAGCTATTTGCAGTGTATTCTTTGCTAGAAAGAGGTGATGTGCATTCATCAAGAACTAACATTACATCTGCACCCAGTTTTTCTTGAACTCTGATAGATTTTTCAGGTGTGAGGAATTGACTCGAATTATCATAGATAGATCTAAATCTAATTCCTTTTTCATTAACAGAAGCTATTGATTTTCCTTTTGGTTTGCTTTCTGAATGACCCTCGTCTGGAAAATAAATTTTACCGACAGCATGTTCTTTACCAAGACCTAGGGAAAATGCTTGAAATCCTCCACTATCAGTGACCAATGGTTTGTTCCAGTTCATAAATTTATGAAGTCCACCGATCTCTTCAATAATATCTGCATTTGGTTGTAACATCAGATGATATGTATTGCAAATAAGGATTTGAGCACCTAACTTGTTTAGATCATCAGTGTTCAATGCCTTTACCGTTGCCTTTGTGGCAACAGGCATCAGATCAGGAGTATTTACAGTCCCATGCTTTAGCTTTAATAGCCCAGTTCTTGTTTTTCCATCTCGTGCTTTGACCTCAAACTTTAACTTGCCCATTAAACATAGAAAAATTATTAGCGTGTTAAATATTTTCGTATTTGGATGACAAATGAGTTATTGTGGATAGGTTCACTTCTTATTAGTTTATTAACGGTTATCCTAGCATACAGATTATTTGGAAAAACAGGTTTGTATATTTGGACTGCAGCAGCAGTGATTCTTGCAAATATCCAGGTCTTAAAGATAATTGAAGTTTTCGGATTGGAAACTGCCTTGGGAAATGTTGTCTATGCATCTATTTTCTTGGCAACAGATATTCTAAATGAAAATCATTCGAAAAAAGATGCGCAAAAAGCAGTATGGATAGGGTTCTTTGTTTTAATTGCAGCAACAATTCTAATGCAAATAACCATTTATTTTATCCCCTCCGAATCTGATTTTATAAATGAACATATAACAGCTATATTTTCATTGATGCCCAGAATTGCGCTCGCAAGTTTAATAGCATATCTTGTCTCACAGAACCATGATGTATGGTTTTATGCGAAAATGAAAAAAAAGCATGAAAATAAGCGTTTATGGCTGAGAAATAATATATCTACAATTACAAGTCAACTATTAGACAATACGATTTTTACATCGATTGCATTTGTTGGTGTATTTTCATGGATCACTCTATTTCAAATATTTATAACATCGTTGATAATGAAAGTAATTGTTGCAGCTTGTGACACCCCCTTTTTATACCTGGCTAAAAAAATAAAAGAATCGGGGAAGCTGATTGCCATATAGGAAAAGAGGGAAATGTGGGAGGCAACCTTTTTCTGAACCAGAAAGATGACAATCCAAATTGCAAGGGATATAATCCAGATTATTGATTCATCTGGCATAGATAGCTTATCTATTTTTTAAGGGATTTTTGTTTCAATGGGCATAATTCTTCCATTGGAATTAAAAATACCTATGAAACTGCCCCCGCATATCGGTTAATTTTATATAACCTCAAAAATATATCATACATACGAAAAATATTGGGGACATACTTATATGAAAAAGCAGATCCTTGCCATATTTGTCATACTATTCCTTGTTGGAATTGGTTTCTTTCCAGCTATAACTGGGAACACAGCATCAACTTCTATGCCGTCTGATCATTATGAAAGCCAACAACCAACAGATCTATTCTTTGATTTATACATTAAAACATTGATGAAAATAGGGCATAAACCATCAATTGCTGCTGCAATCATACACGACGATGAAGTTGCCTGGTCAAATGCATATGGCTACTATGACATTGAAAATCAGAAACAAGCAACCACAGAAGATACCCTATATCTACAGGCATCCGTTTCAAAGACAGTTACTGCAACAGCGCTCATGCAACTTTACGATCAAGGCCTTTTTGATCTAGATGATGATGTTAATGAATATCTTCCCTTTGAATTACGAAATCCAAATCATCCGGACATCCCGATCACCATTAAGATGATCCTTTCACATCGATCAAGCCTTGCAGATGATAACCTCCATTGGATCTGTTTATCATACTTGCCAGGAGACCCAGATGTTGAAGGATACCCTGACCCATGGTTAGAAGACTATTTGGTTCCCGGTGGAAGTGCCTATAGTTCATCAACTTGGTCAACAGCTAAACCAGGGGAAGAATACTATTATGCAAATATTGGTTTTTCAATTATTGGGTATCTTGTTGAAATCCTTTCAGGGCAAAATTTCAATGAATACTGCAAAGAACATATTTTCCAACCATTACAAATGCCAACTTCAGGATTTAGACTCAGCGATCATAACATAGAAAATATCGCTATACCATATGAATACAAGAACAATCATTATTTTAGACATCCACACTATGGCATTCATGTTCTTCATCCAGCTATAACATTAAGAACAACAGTTGAGGAATTCTCTCATTTTATTATTGCCCATATGAATGGTGGAGTGTGGAATAGAGTTCGCATACTTGAAGAATCAACAGTTGAAATGATGCATACTGCTCATTTCTCACCAAAAGACAAATACAATTATGGATTAGGATGGACAATCACCAATAAGTTAATCGGCAAAGACGAATACGGTCATAGTGGCGGCTATGTTGGAGTCCATATTCTTGTCACCATTGTTCCCAAAGATGACATCGCAGTGATCTTGTTTTCAAATGAACTTGATTCGGAGCTCATGGCGACAAAAACCGAACGAAAAGCATTCAACGCAATCAACAATGCCTTGTTCAGAAAGGCAAATCGAATCGCATCATAAACAAACTAAATTATATGTTTCTCTCCTTAGTATCTATATACTTAATCTAGATTTATCTGTTTTATCTTTTCTTGAATGATTTAAAAAAATTCGATTTCATGAATTATTTTTTCCGTTCGACTATCAAAAGATTGGGCATACTTTTGTAATTTGTTGTGGTCAAGCTCTTCCAGATACATATTATCCAAGAGGGAATGGATCTGTTGTTTTGTTAGTTCCTTATTTCGTGCATATCTAAGATAAATAAGATCAAGAAGTGCTTTTTCAGCATCAGCAATGTTAATGGTTCCCTGGGTTTGATATCCCCAAAATAGAGCTTTTTTCATTTGATGGAATTCAAAGATATGTGATGTTCTTTTATAGGTGTATGGAAGTTGTGTAGTAACCAATGTTACCAAATGAATTTGTTGACTGAGTATATCATTTTTGTAAAGAGCATATTCCATGGAAAGATAAGAAGGTGGACGAAGTACCATTGCTATTTCTTCGATTGAAGGTGTATTAAATGGGTTTTCATACCAGTTTCTGGCAGCTCTGTGCAGCATGCTTGCTCTATTCAGTCGACTTAATTGAACTGAAAGAGATGAGGTCGATTCTCCAGTTAAAACAACTAAATCAGATAAAGAAAATAGTTTTTTTTGTCTATATTTCTTGAAAAATGTTAGCCATTCATCAACTTTCAAATATACTTCCTCCATTGCTAGTTTTATACTTCTTTTTTGATGTGTTTTAAGGTGGTCTGGATTATTTCAGAAAACTGGTTTTCGTATTGTTGATAAAGTGGTTGAGGGAGAAACCTTTTTAGTTCAAAGGAAAGGATGGATACACCATTGGTTGTAAGATTTTCCTCTGCTTCTTCCAAACCTTTGGAGTATGTTTTAATTGAAACACCATAATCTGTAATCTTCCTTTTTACAATATCCCATGGTATTGACAGATTTTTTTCTGTGATTAGATAATAAATATCCCAGATATCTCTTCCCTTGAGGTATGTTCTACACCCTACGGCAGTAATTTTATCTGCCAATATTTCTTGTGCCGTTTCAACTTGTATTGCAGAATGAAGCGGGGGAAAATCAAGGATTCTAGGTTGATTTTCATAAGATGGGATAGATGCAAGTTCTATATGGATGCGGCTTTGTTGTGATGGTTGTGTTCCTTGTGTTTTTAGGATATATCTTTTTAATTGCGTCGTATCTTTTTGTGTTTGAAGTATTGTTTTTTCTAAAAATGGAAATGTATCAGTGACGAGCTGTTTGATTTTAGGAAATGATCTTTTGATGTCTTTTGGTGCTTCTCCATGTTTAATAACGAAATCGATATCTTCGGAAAAACGTGGATTTCCATAAAATAATCTGAGAGCAGTACCACCTTGAAAGACTAAACTTGTAAAATATCCTTCATGGCTGAGTGCGGTAAGGATTGTTTTTTGAAGTTCCTCTCTTAATACTTGTTTTGCACCCATGTGCTGTTGGTTACCTACAATAAGAATGTCTTCCCAAAGCATATTATCACATGATTAAATTAACAAATTTGTTAAACTTTTCAAATCATAATAATGTGTATAGCATATATAAACGTACTTATCACTTGATCAAATCATCCTTTCTCGTTTCGTTCTGGCTTGCTCTTCATATCCTCATACGCCTTCTGCAATGCTATTTTACTTGCAATATCATATCCTTTTTCAAGAACGTTCACAATATTCTCCGTAGCAGATAAAGGAGTTACAGGCAATACCTTCAAGGTAAATCGTTTCCCGTATTCAACAACAGCAATTGTTACAAATCGAATGAAACGTTTTGTCCAATTTTTCGCTTTACTTTTCACGATTACATTCCGAAGTACTGGTGTTACGCATAATTGAAAATGGTGAAATAGTCTCGTTACTTCTCATACTAAACGCGCACTTGTAATAGGTTTAGGTATGAACAAACACCCATTCATTTTTAATTGGGCAGTATTGATAAAACTCCCTTACTGAAAACAAAAAAGACAAACGTCAAGATTTATTTCGAATAATAGTATATTTAAATTACAGTCTGTTTCCATTATTGCTCTAATACTTGATCACATGCAAGTTGTCAAGAGTTCTACAAAGGGAAAATGAAGGTGAAGAATAAAAAATGTGGATGTCGCTACTTTTAGCTGTTGCCTTAGGTATAACGTTGTTTGTGTTTTTCAAAACCAATAAACAAAATAAAACAAGAATTGAATCATTGGAAGAAAAGATTATTGATAAAAAACAAGAGATAGAACAGTTGCAAAGTAAGGTAAATGATCATAATGATGCCGTTAATGAACTTAAAATTAAAAACAAAAAGTTGAAAACAACTTCTGGAGAGGATAAACAGTTAATAAAAGGAAACCAGCAACTAAGAAACCAACTATCTGAATTGGAGGAAAAAAATAAACTTATCCAAGGAAGTAAGAGAGAGCTGCTGGAACAAAGAGAGAAACTTGAAAAAAAGTTTGAAAAGAAAGATGGTGAGATTTCCGAGTTAAAAAGTGAAAATGAAGAATTGAAAACTAAATTTCTACAAAATGAAAATATCAGGTCCTATGAAACGATAGTAAAGGAAGCTTTGATCGTCCAGACTTTTTTGTACAATGACACTAGGCAAGAACTTCAGATTCTTCATGAGTTTCCAGAACTATCAGAAGAAACCATCAGAAACTATCTTAGTCATCTATGTGATATTAATTTACTTTCAGAGGTTGATGATACATATAGACGTAATTTTTCAATGGACAAGGACGACCATGTTCTCGATAAAATCCTTTCTAAAATGTTTGACTATGATCTACAAAAGTTTAAGAAACTTTTACAACAAAAAAACAATATTTGATGATATAGATAACTGATGTAGCAAAGAAAGAAGAGTTCTAAGAAAAATAATGACGTTCACTTTTTAGCTTTGTAGGCTCTACAAGTGAAAATGACGGCTACAAGTAAATTACACTGCTTTTAAAAACGGAGACTTACACACAATTTGTTAACAACAATTGTTTTCAACAAAAAGATAATAAATTATATAAGCAAGTGATAATTATATATAATGTCAAAAATCATTCACATTTCCATTTCTGCTGATCTGAAATGACAAGGGGGATATAAAATGAATCTAAAATTCATAAAAACAATAGCGCTAGTGGAATCGATGCGCCCCATAACAAGCATTCTTTGCTTAGCAGGAGCATACATCGGCGGAATAGTTGCTGGAGCCTCAATTTTTTCTTTTCCACTGCTACTAGCGATTACTGTTGTCTTCCTAATCGGGGCTGGAAGTATGTCCTTTAACGATTATTTCGATCGCGAAATTGATAAAATTGCTCATCCAAAGCGACCTATTCCTTCAAAAAGACTCACACCAAAAGAATCGCTTTATTTTTCAGTTCTACTATTCATAACTGCTATAGCCATCTCTTATTTCATCAACATACTTTGCTTTAGTATTGCATTTTTTTCGCTGGCCGGGTTATATGTTTACGAGATATTCCTTAAGAACCAGGGATTTGCAGGGAACATCATCGTTGCATTTCTTTCAGCGATATCATTTACCTTTGGGGGAGCAGCAGTCGGTAATCCATTAGCCTCACTTTTGCTCTCAGTAATCGTCTTTTTCTTATTTGCAGGACGTGAAACACTTAAAGACGTTCAAGATGTAAAAGGAGACCTTTTATCAAGACACACACTGCCAATGAAGATAGGTGAAAAACCAGCTGCAATCGTAAGTTCAATATTTCTAATAGTTGCAATTATACTTACACCTTTCCCATACATCCTCGGCCAACTTGGCATCGGTTATTTAGTATTCATACTCCTAGTAGATGTAATGTGCATTATTGGAATTTTCGAAACATTAAAGGACCTTAAAAACACTGAGAAAACAGTTAATCTATTAAGAACTGCTGCAGGAATTGGCGTTATTGCTATACTCATTGGTGCAATTCTTTAACACTATTATGCCCATCAAGAGCTCTATTTGGCAATGTTGTGCCCAATTTTTTTAAAATTTTTATAGATATAGAAATCTTTTCAGCAACTGTGTCAATATGATACACATTTGTCCCACTTGAACCTTCAAAAGCATCAACCAAATCCTCAAAATCAATATCTATTTTCATTTTTTCACAGATTCAACAGTTTTACTAAGATACAAACGTTTAGACTGCTCCAGTTTTACATATTCTTCCAACATATCCAAAAGTTCCTGATCCCACTGCTTATCCCGAATGATTTTGTTTAGCGCAGACGTATCAATCTGCACCACATCTTTCCATCTGCCACGATCTTTGAGCAGTTGAATAAGTCGCTCTCGTTCTTCACTGTGCTTTGATGGGGACTTAAAGTGTTCATATTCTTTAATTCTAACCTTGTTTTTATCGCCAAAAACAACATCAACGTTTTCTTTTTCTGCAAACTTAATGAGTGCTTCTTCCACTTTTTCAATCTCAGCATACAGATCAAGTGTGAGATGCTTCTTCTTTTGTTTCAACTCAGCATAACGATTCACGAGTTTCACACCAGAATCATCCAGATATTCATTCTCAGGTTTTTCCCTTATTTTGTAAAGATGAGACCACTGTTTACAAATGGGTTTAAACTCACACCAATCACACAACCGGGAGGGATTGCAAGGGTAACTATCAGCATCTTCAATGGTATCAATCAGATCAATAGTATCTTTTTTTAACTGCTCAAGCTCCTTATCGGTTCGTGTTGAATCGATCTCCTTGTCAAACTTCAGAAAATGCCACACCAAACGAACATCTTTTGCATCAGGATACCGTTCTTTAACACCAATAGCATACAATGCAAGTTGCCGGTCATTTTTGATATATTCAGGCAGAGGCAATCTGGAATTTGTTTTATAATCATGGATCTCGTAAAAGCCATCTTTTACCTCAACAAGACGATCGATAAATCCCTGAAGTTTGTATTCGCCAGAGCCATCCAGATCTATTAAAATACGATCTTCAAGAGCAATCGTTCTTTCTTGATCAAACGGTTCATACCTGTTGTAGTAATCAGTAACATACTGTTCACCCATCTTCAGATAGTTTTCTTGCCCGTATTCCTCTTTTACAATAACAATATCATCAGACCAGTTCTTTTGCCATTCATTACGTAAAAAATCTAGCAGATCTTCAAGCGTGTTCATCTTCTTAAACTGTAGATCCTGATACAACTTCTCAAGCGTTTCATGCACCCGACTACCTAAAAACGCTTCAACACTTTGTTCAACTTCTGGTTTAACCTTATCAATATATTTCAACTTAAACTTATTTGGACATTGCTCATAACAACTCAAACGCGAATGCGAATACACTTTCATACACCTTGATAATGCAAAAACCACATTTAAAAACATCCATTTTTGCCTTTTTAGTGAATACTATCGAGAGGTATCAAAATAAAAAATTATGTCTCCAACTTTCTTCAAACTCCCAACGACCATATTTGAGAAAAGTACATAAATACCTACAAAATATGTCCTCAGTTGATAAATTATGAAGAAGATGTCAATTACCATATTGCTAAGTATAATATTGACCGTGACCGCATCTACTGTTACAGTAGTTGCAGCACATAGCGAGAATATTAACACGGACGCCCATGATATTGTAATAACTACGGAAGACAATGCATTATCAGTAAAAGAAAGTTTAACAATACGAGGAACATCTAACGAAACATATGACGACATAACAATCTGGGTGATGGATGATGCCCAGAATCTTAATGTCCTTGTTGGTGTAAGCAAAGTATCTCTCATATCTATTGGAAATGAAAGATACACTTGCAATATATCTTCCTTTAACATCAACCAAAATTCATCCATCCAGCTAATAATTTCATATACCTTGGACAAAGATGTCGAGAAATTTGAAAAAACAATAATACACAACACAACTACAGTATCGGTTAAATTTGATGAAAGCACCATATACACTGGGGAGAATCTAGCACCGGACACCTCTTTTACACTTTGTCTTTATAAACCAACTGAAGCACCCATAAGCTGGTACATCATCGCATTTATAATATTATTAATCGCACTTCTGGTTGCATCTACACTATATACATTTAGAAGGCAGAGATCGTCAAAAATTAGGGATGCGTCAAGTGAATCTAAAGAGCTATTGAATGCAAAAAAGACACTTCTTATATCCGTACTGAAAGACATCGAAAAACAGCATAGATCAAAACAAATATCAGACGATACGTACCACAAACTTAAAGAATTTTACAAACAACAGGCCGTGGAAACGATGAAAAAACTTGGAGATGCTGAAACATTAAACTAAGAGGGATAAATAACAATTTTATAAACACATCTTAAAAACAAGCTATTGCCTTTTACAATATCAAGGCCAGCAGCCGATCATATTTTAATACCCCCCTAGGCAATTCTTTATGAGAGACTGATCAAGGACATATAAAATTTTCATTTTGACATTCTACCCAGCCATATTTATAAAGGATCAGTGCCACAAATTAACGTGCTATGTGACATCATAGCGAAATATGTGAGGTGAATATATGGGAAGATTGACAAACAACGAAAAAGAAAAAATTCTTAAATTTCTAAAAACAAATTTGAATACCAATCCTTTAGTAAAGGAGATTACAGAAAAAGAACCGAACCAATGAGGCAATGATAAATTCAGATTGATGAAGATAGACCAGCAATAACAGTACCATACAATCTAGAACGAACTAAATAGGCTCTGCATTGTATATATGCAGTACACTAGAAATACTGCAACAGCTGAAATAAAAAGATATTCTACAATTCCTGTCTTCTCTGAAACATACATCTCTTGACCTTTACTCATAACATCCACATCCATAATTGTTACAATTGCAATAATTAAAATACTTTTTTCGTAGGTGATGTAGCAGGTGATACAGTAAGTGGATAAGGATATTTTTTCTCACACTACTGTATGAATTTGACACATCAGAAGTCGAGGAGGCTTTGCTGTCTATTCTCTTTCTCAGTTTTTTCCTTTTCACCAGAAATAGCCACTTCTTTTTCAACGGGAGGTATATCAGATACCCTGGTAGGAGCAAGAATCTCTTCCATCTTGTGTAAATGCTCTTCACCAAGAAGATATTTAATCTCAACTTCTGTTAGGTTCAGTTTATGTTTCATTTTAACGGCAAAATCAATATCATTTCTAAACATATTTACAAAATACATCGAAAGAAACCCTCTTGATTTTTTGTTCGAATTATGACATGTCTCACTGATCCTTTTAACAATTGAATCTCTAATATCACGGTATGATTTACTGTCTTTAGCCATCCTAAGCCACGAGGGGAAACTATACCTCTTATTTGAGTAACTATGGGTTTTTGCAGTGGCCACACCGCCACCCATGATATCATAAGCATATGACCACAATCCATAATTTTGCCTTCTATGTGTCCTGCCTAAAAAAGTATCCGCTTTAGACAGAGCAGCATAACCTTTTGCCAAATCGCTCATATCTACATACTCAGCCGGCAGGTTCTCACTGAGCCACAATATAATACTATTTGGATCTTCATCTAGATGGGACATACTTCTTCTTATGCTTTGTATGCTCTGAGTTTTAAATATATCTCTAAGAGTATCAAATATTATACTGCTTCTGTCCCGATAACCTAAAACATCCAATGATTTGATATCAATTCGTTTTCTGTCCAAACATACTGACTGCATGTCATTGACCGCAGAGCGTATGTCTCCCTGACATCTTTCACTTACTATGCGTAATGCCTCAGGGTCAACACTTATTCCTTCTTTCACACATATTTTCTTTAACATACCAAAGATTGAATTAGTATAGGGCGCGTAAAATTTTATTAACTTACACATACTCTTTAAACTTCCACCGCTACCTTTTATCAAATTATAATAGTTATTCACTATCAAAATTATAGGCTGACTTGTGATTCTTACGGTATCCACAATGGCCTTTTTTCCTCCTCTATCACTTAGATCAATCTTTGTATTATTCATACTCTTTGTTCTCTCATAGAGATTATCTGCCTCATCTAAGATTATGAGCTTTCTACCGCCATCTTGTGATGATACAAATTGACCGTGATCATCAAATGTCTCGTTTGTGGCACCAGCAGTTGCTACATTTTTAATTTTCTCAGCATTTCTAGCATCAGATGTGTTCAATTCTATTACCGACCAGCCATAGTCTTTTGCTAGTGCATGAGCACAACTTGTTTTTCCTATCCCTGGCTTACCAGACAAGATCACAGCTCGTTTTTTTGGAATCCCCTTACCCCATGCATCAGCCCAACATCTCAGATCTAAAACAGCTCGTTTGTTTCCAACAATTTCCCCTAGGTTTTCTGGCCGATATTTCTCTGTCCAATCTTCCATTGTATCAAATATAACAAACCCTCCATATTTTAACATTTGTTTTTGGGATACATAACCTTTTTATCGGTTTGCTTTATTTCCTTGCTCTAAATGCGAGGATGGCCCAGCCTGGCCACGGCGAAGGATTGCTAATCCTTTGGTCTTACGACCACGGGAGTTCGAATCTCCCTCCTCGCGTAAATTTTACCGACACTGAGCAAAAATAACAGGGGAATTTTCTGTAAATTGCATCAAAAGTAAATCGAGATATCTACTGTTCTTGTTTTCTATGAAACATTCATTCAGGTTCATCCACTTCTACGGTTTCTTGAAAAACACCCATGATTCCAATTACATTACCCTCTGCATCAAAACGCGGCACCTTTGTAATACAAAACCATTGATCAATCCCATCATCATTTGCAAGTTTTTTGATTTTGTTTTTTATACTATCTCCTGTTTTCATTAACTCTTCATCCTCGTTAAAAATATCCCTAGCTTGATCTTCAGGTAAAAAATCAAAATCGGTTTTTCCCACCATATCTCTAGGCATGATGCAAAATTGTTCTGCTTTAGCCTTGTTAACCATCACAAATCGATTATCCCGGTCCTTAAAATAAATCTGACCAGGAACGTTGCCCATCAAATCATGAAGCATTTCTTTTTCTTCAACAAGTTTTTTTTCAACTTGCATCTTATCGCTTGCATCCCTAATAATCAATACAAAATTATCTATCTCGTTGTCTTTTCTCAATAGAAAAAACGAGGAAAGTTCTACATTCAAAAAGTTTCCATTTTTATTCTTCATTTTTGTTTTAATAGTCCTAACAATTCTATCAGATAATAGTTGTTCAAATTGTTTTGTAACAATGGACAACGACTCCGAAGTAAGTATACCCATGCTAAGTAGATTATTATCGATGACATCTTTTTCTTCAAGGCCGAGCAACTCCAATGTCTTCTTATTAACGTCAAGTATTTCCCCACGAGCATCAAGTACTATAACGCCATCTGTAGTACATTCAAATAAACCTCTGTATTTCTGTTCACTTTCTCTCAACCTTTTCTCGATTTTCTTGCGTTCAGTGACATCCCGTATCAACGCCAGCATTACTGGATTCTCTTCCATTTTAAACAAAGAGATACTAATTTCTACTGGTACATATGATCCATCTTTCCTAATATTCTCCGTTTCAAAATTAAGGCCGCCTTTAGAAGATATTTCTTCGACTAGTTGAGGCCAGTCAGTGGTATAGGGAAAAAAGTCTCTTAGATTCAAATCCATTAGTTCATCCCAATCATACTTAAGAAGCTCACAAGATTTTATGTTCGCTTCCAAGATCTTACCATCTAATGTCGTTAAAAAAGCAGCAGCATTTATCTGTTCAAACAGGGTTTTGTATCTGCCAGCGGATGAATTTGGTTTGCTCCCTTCCTCGCGCACCTTAAACGACTCATCATTAGGTTCCTGCAACATAAACCATCACACGTTTTGCATCCCATATGTTCCAATAAATTTTCAAATTAGAACAGTTGTTCAAATGCACAGCCCATATATAAATTTACTTTATCATCGAGGAAATAACATCCCTGGATAATAAGCTATATCTCTGCCAAAGCATCTTTTAACTCATTTATCACATCAACCGGTGTAGGATCAACATTCCTTAAAACGGCAAGATAACAACTGACAAAATCTCCTAGGTACATAGCATATATCATTTTTGCAAGTGTTTTTTTGCCTTTAATCTCCATTTCAATTACATTTGCTGAGACATTTTCCAAAAGAGTTTTCATAAAATCAAGACGTGTTGACATATAAATTGATTCCATTTGCTTATCCCTAAATAATAAACATGTGAATTTTTTTGACACTTCTGGGTTTTGAGACCATCCAACCATATCATTATGATTACACTCTGAAACAACATCATATCTTGCGATAATCTTGCTATTCTCGTTAAACTGGGTGCACCATCGCTTTGCTATTGGACCGTAAATTTCCCAACCGTAAACTTGTGGCATGGTATTAAAAATCTTTCTGGCTATTTGCTTTGAAAGGTTATCCTTTTCGGACACCATCTTATTGTTACCATCACTAAATGCGCGTACTAACCCTAAAGTCTCTTCCAGTTCTGATTCAATATTACACTTAAGCAAACCAATTTTTTTAAGAGCCATTATTGGTGAAAACAACATGTATGCAGTCGCAGCTCGTGGAGAATAACCGGATGGTACTTTGATATGTGGAATGCCTCGATCTTTACAATATTTCTGTAGTTTTCCTCCAGAGGAAATGCCAATGATTTTACATTTTTTCTGGTAAGCATGTTTGAATGTGCTCAATGTCTCCTCTGTATTACCAGAATAGCTCTGAGATATCACTAAGGTATCTTTGTTTGCCCATTTTGGGAGATCGTAGGCACGGTTTACAAAAATAGGAATATTCAATCTATTTCTAAAAAGATTTTTCATAATGTCTCCAGAAATAGCTGAGCCCCCCATACCGCTTATGATGATGTTATCTATCTTAAACAAGCTATTTAGTTCTGCAGAGTTTACAATATCTATTGCCTCTTCTATCTGCTCAGGAAACTTAGCAAGCGTGTCAAGCATGCCAGATTTGTCTATTTTTGAGATAAATTTAATATCATCCAACACATCAATCCAACCTATATTTTTAAATCATTATCTTTCCTTTTTTGAATCAATCTAGGTAAAAGTCGATTACTATTTAGAGATTTTCATTTATGGTATGCTTTATGTAATTACCTAAAAGGTGAGACGGGGGGACCCCTCATCCTATTTCACTTATTTTGTGGCAAATAGACACATCTCGACATGAGTGAACAAGGAAAATGCGACAATACTCGCCACGAATTTCATCTCTATATGCTACGCTTTACACCGCAAAAAGCACCGTGATGCAAATACTTATAATTAAAAAAATTATCTTTTCCACGCATGATAATTACAAAACAGAAAAAAATCGATGATATACTTAATGCTATTGGAGAAGGACCTGTTTTTATAGCAGGATGTAATGAATGTGCAACCATATGTCACACAGGCGGAGAGAAAGAAGTACTGGAAATGAGGGATACTTTAGATGAAAAGGGCATAGAAGTTACAGGTTGGACAGTTTTAGAGCCGGCATGCCATCTTCTGAATGACAAACGCATTCTCAGAAAGTATGAAAATGAAATAAATAAGGCAAAAAAGATTCTTGTTCTTGCCTGTGGCAACGGTGTACAAACCCTTTCAGAAATATTTGAAGAGATTGACATTATATCAGGTACAGATACTCTGTTTCTAGGTGAAATAAAACACGCCAACGAGTTTGAAAAACGATGTGACATGTGTGGCGATTGTGTGACCGATCTTTTTGGAGGATTGTGTCCTGTTTCACGTTGTCCTAAGGGCATGTTGAATGGACCATGTGGCGGATCAATAGATGGAAAATGTGAAGTCAATCAAGATATGCCCTGCGTATGGAACACAATTTACGATCGTTTGAAAAATAAGGGAAAACTCAATCAACTAAAAGAAATTAGAGATCCCAAAGACTGGTCAAAAGCTACCGAGTGGAGGAGGAAGATATAGCATGTCCCGTAGAGATGATCTAAAACAGATTCTATCTGATGGAAAGTTTGCTATTACTGCTGAAGTGGGACCACCCAAAGGATCTGATCCTAGTAAAATAAGACAAAAGGGCGAGATATTAAGAGGATATGTTGATGCGTTTAATGTCACAGACAACCAGACGGCTGTTGTACGAATGTCCAGTATGGCAGCTTGTTGTATTCTTCAAAAAATGGATTTAGAACCAGTCATGCAAATAACCTGCAGAGATAGGAATAGAATAGCCCTTCAGAGCGATATACTAGGTGCATCAGCCGTCGGAATTAAAAACATACTCTGTCTCACTGGCGACCATCAATCCTTTGGCAATCATCCAGAAGCCAGGGGAGTCTATGATCTTGATTCCATTCAACTCATTCAAATGATAAAAAACATGAGAGACAGCGGGATTTTTCAAAGTGGAGATAAAATATTACATAAAAATCCAGACATTTTTATTGGTGCTGCTGCGAATCCTTTTGCAGATCCATTTGAATTTAGGGTTGATCGTCTTGAAAAAAAGATCGAAGCTGGTGCAAATTTCATCCAAACTCAAAGTGTTTTTAACGTAGATAAATTTAATATATATATGGATGAAGTGCGATCCAGAGGGATTGACAAAAAGGTTCACATTCTTGCAGGAGTTACTCCTCTCAAGTCTCTAAAGATGACCAATCGGATGAGATTTCATGTCCCCGGTGTAGACATACCAGATGAAATTGCTAAAAGGATGGAAAATGCTGAAGATACTAAAGAAGAGGGATTTGATATAGCCCTAGAACTCATTAATGAAATCAAAAAGATTAAAGGGGTTCATGGACTACATGTCACTGCATTATTTTGGGAAGATATTATTCCTACTCTTATCAGAGAGGCCGATCTTTTGCCACACCCATAGTCAAAATAACACTTGCCAGAATCTTGTTATCTTCATTTTCACAACATAACTTAAGCTCCTAGCATTTTTACTTGTATTCCTCTTTGCTTTATAATACTACATATAATTTTATAATAAGATTTATATGCTTTTATTTAATATCCTCTCTTATGAATGGGGGAGGTCAGTTTTTAAATCTCTCTTCACCACCTTCAATCTTCCCCATTCTCTCCACTTGATTACAAAAAATAGATGAATAAGACTGCCAATACTGCACAATATAGACATACCCCAGCATGTTTGAACAATACAATACTTCATGAGAACACATTGAGAAAAGTTTCGCAAAAATTAGAAAACATGCATTAAAACACACCTAACTGTATCGGAAGCACGATGGTATGTACCGCAATATTGCATAGCCTTCACATAACATATTCTTTTTAGGACCACGTTTCAATAGATTCTTCAAAAATACTTGTCGCCTCTTTGATTATATCATTATCCACCGGTGAAAATGATGCTCTAGCGATTGCCAATGGTACTCTTCTGATATAATCTGCCATTCTAAGATCCCTTCTTAAAGTTGTAGCATAGTAATTTTCCACAATTTCATTTATATCGTGGATATATTTTTTCACCACACCATCTACAGCAGTGATTTCTGGCTCGTAAGTCCTAGCTAACTTAACCCATTGATCATAATAATCATGTTTTTCTTTTATTTCGACATTCCCGTAGAACTTTTTTTGGAAAAGATTTATTCTATCATCTTTACCTATATTTTGTACTCTGACAATAAGTGCACACCTACTTACAAGTAGAGGAGAGAGACCAATGTCTGCAAGGACATCTTTTCCAAAAATTTTTGATTTAGGGTTTGCAAATGATATCATAATAAATTCGCTTTTAATATTCTGGTGGACTTTTGCAGAATGAACACTACACTTTCCATTTGATAGAAGTTCATAACAATATTCAATATTATCTTTAGGTATTTTATCAAATTCATCAACCAAAACTAATTTATTATGAGAGTGAGGCAGTGCCCCCAAGTCTCCAGTTCCCAAATTACACACTAGTCCAGATCGTGTTGTATTTGCTCCAACATTCGTTATGTCAGAGAATTGACTACCTATTATTTCCTTTGCCATTGTTTTACTGCTACCCGGCTCACCTATAACCAAAGAGTGAACTGGCTCTTTAAATGTAGAAAACATACTCGTTGAAATGACTTTTTTCATTATGTCGTTGCCGTGTATCTCTTGAAAGACGTTCTTCCAAAAGCCATTAAAACCCCTTTTCCTTGCGAATTCAATAAGTTCCTCTTCTGGAAGAAAAATGCCGCTTTTCTCGCGTTCTTCAATTTTTTTAACTTCAATTATTTCTATAAGAGCTCTTGCTTTACTGACGACTTTTTTAAAAGATTGTGACTTACTTGAAAGTTTTAACACATCCCCTTCAGTTTTTAACGCAGCATTACCCCATTTTGCTGAATACACATCCAGCACATTTAAAACTGATTTAATGACGGCTCTATCTGTTCTCCTAACAGTAATGTAAATGTTGTCCTCATCTACTATCTCGATATCAAGTATATTTTCATTTGCCAAAATATTTCTTGCTCTTTGAATAAGCATATTGCCTTTACTAGTACCCATTCCTAGAGAAGTAACCGACATTATAGCAATCTGCTCCAATTTTGTAATTCCCATGCTTTCTAGTTTTTTTCTATCAGATGGTATAACACCAAGTATACTTAGGTCATCTTCCATATTTTCACTTGGCCAGGGGTTATTCCATCCTATGATTAAAACTTTGTGATACTTAACTAGTGTACACATTACAAATATTATTGAGTAGAATTAAAGTATTGTAAACCCATGTATTGCATGATTTAGGAATGAATGATAAAAAGAAAAATGCGGCAATCGTTTCATTATCTGATGAAGTTTCTGAGATAAAGCAGTTGGCTGAATCTCTAGATTACCATATTGTTGAAACATTTATCCAACATAGAAAAATTCCCGATGTGAATAGCTATGTAGGTTCTGGAAAAGTCGAGGAAATAAAGGAATTCATCGAGAATCATGATGAAGATGTCGCCCTGATAATCGTTGATGGTAAGCTAAAACCTTCACAATGGTTTATACTTGAAAAAAAATTGAATGTGGAAGTATATGACCGCTTAAGACTTATTTTAGCAATATTCAGAGAGCGAGCAGATCGAAAGGAGGCAAAGCTTCAGGTGCGGCTGGCAGAGCTTCAATATGAAAAGCCGTTTGTACGTGAACTCATCCATCGTAAGCGAGGTGGAGAACATCCGGGCCTCATGGCAGGTGGAGAGTACCAGGTTGATGATTACTTTGAAATGATCAAAAAACAAATGAAAAAAATAAGGGGCGATTTAAAACAAATCTGCGATGAAAGAGGAATACGCAGACATCACAGACACACGGGTGGCTTTTATCTAGTTTCATTAGCTGGATACACCAATGCCGGAAAAAGTAGTCTTTTAAATCTTCTATCTAATGAAAAAGTAAAGGTCGAGGAAAGATTATTCTCTACGCTTTCCACAACTACCCGCAAGATATACAATACAAATGTACCTATTCTCCTTACAGATACAGTTGGATTCATTCAAAACTTGCCTGCTTGGATCATTGATGCATTTCATTCTACTCTTGAAGAAATCGAGGTTGCCGATGTTGTCCTTTTGGTTGTTGACGCAAGTGAAAAAAAAGAAGATTTTGAAAAAAAACTTAAAACATCATTAGATGAGTTAACTGAACTGGGTGTGAACTCACCAATTGTTATCGTGTTAAACAAGATAGATTTGATATCTAAAGAAGAGCTTAATACAAAAATAGAATATCTGAAAGAAATGAGGTTAGCACACTATAGAAAAATAGTTCCCATTTCTGTAAAAAACAAAGAAAATACTGATGTATTACTTGAAGTGATTAATAGTTCTTTACCTCATTTGGTCAAAACCACTATCCAACTGCCCATCAATGAAAAAACACAGTCGTTCATATCATGGATTTATGAAAAAGCACATGTCTCTGAGATTTCTTATGGAGAACATGTAACGCTTTCAATTAAATGCAATACAAAAATAAAAAGTATGATAGTTTCCAAATGCGAGGAGCTTAATGGATTCGCCTTAAACTGAGAATACCTTAAAAAAAATCTTTTTGACCATGAGCCTGCCAATCAATTATTTCATAGTTGTAATACTGCCAACTGCTTTGGAAAGCCGCAATTATAAATCGCAATAAATCTAGATGCAGTATCTCCAAAAAGGATGAGAAGACATATATTTTGTCCTCATACCTCAAACAATCTATCATATCTTCTTATGATTTAGTTTTGCCACATATGCTAAATACTCTACTTTATTTTTAGATAAAAGGTAATTTGGGAATTTAAGATTTAACACATGTTATTCAGTATATAGAAGATTTTATATACTTTGTTGCGTATTATTTTAAATAAGACATAAATCACATATGAGGCGAATTTATTATGTATAATAAAAAGTATTTTGGTTTAAGCCGAGGTTTAGGAAGAAAAGCCGTTATACTCTGCGCAATATCTATAGCGCTATTATTTATATCCTCTGCAACAGCAGTACCTCAAGTTCATGGATCAATTGCTGCTGAAAAAATAGAAAGGGCCGAGAGATTAGAAACGATTTCTAGGCTATTATCTGAAGAAATTAATCTAGACAGTCTCAATTCAGATGAGGAAAAGATAAACTCGATTTTTATGTTGGCTGCAATAGTGGAACAGACAATTTACATGGCCGAAAATCCAGATGGCAATTTTGATGTAAAGGCCATTCAAAACGCTGCTGAAAAGATTTCAAATGATGAAATTTGTAAAACAGATGTTGTATCTAAAACACAAACCTGCCTTAACTCTCTTTACACCGTAATTGACAATATGCTTACCAACGAAGAGCTATCAGAGGAAGAATCATACGTGTTTGAGACTCTAAAAAACTATGTTTCAAAACTGCAGATTTTGCTAAATGAAGAAACACCAGATGATGATACAGCCTTCAACAGTGGCGGTAATGGAAATGATGGGTTTTTGCAAAAATTATGGTCCATTCTAATGACAATCCTACTCATCCCATTGATGATTCTGAAAGGAGTTTTTAAAGGATCCATTGTAATTTTAGGAGGGCTTTTAAAAGGCATAGGATCGATCGTGACAATAATTCTTCTCATGCTTGCAGGTTTCCAGACTTCACTGGTATTGGCCGGATTCTTTATAATTTATATAGGAATCTTAAGTAAAATTGGCATTAAAATATTTGCAGCCATAGGTGCACCGATATTTGCCATTCTTTCAGCCAGTTTAACACTTGCAATTGGGTCTTTATTAGGCAACATATCAGTCATTATTCATTCTATATTGGCAGTTCTAATAATATTTGCAATACCTTTAATCATTATTGCAGCAGTAATGTTTTTGCTTAGCGAACCAGAAGGGGTAGGAAATGGGATTCTGTACATGATGGCATCTTATGTTGCATACCTCCTTGGAGGCAATTAATACAATATTTTCGACATATATTTGCTAAGTTTTCAATACTGCAAAATATATGATCTGTGGAGAATATGTGGAGTAATTTATAATCATGGAACCGTTTTAACGCCGTGGTTACGAAGTAAGGAGACTTCAATAAAATATTTATGATGCATCTAGATACCATCCATGATAATCCATGATAGAAGCGTCCCATCGATCAAAAGGCATATCATATGCTATAAGAGATGTTGTCCTACCAGCAAAAAAACTGGAAAAAAAAGGCATTGAAATATTACACCTTAACATAGGAGATCCAAACAAATATGATTTTGACACACCCCAACACATAAAAGATGCATTATATGAAGCTGCAAATGAAGGGTACAACGGCTATTCTCCTTCAGAAGGAGATGTAGATCTCAGGGATGCAATTGTTGAGAGGGAAAAGAAAAGAAATAACATAAGCTACGGCATCGAAAATATCTGCATTACAACAGGCGTAACAGAATCACTTCAAATATTTCTTAACGCCTCACTTAATCCCCATGATGAACTTTTGGTACCAGGACCCACATATCCACAATATGGGCTCATCACACGTTTTAACGGTGCAGAACCAATAGCATATCGATGTATAGAGGAAGAGAATTGGCAACCAGAGATAGATAACATCCGCAAAAAGATATCGAACAAAACCAAAGGCATAGTTATCATAAATCCTAATAATCCAACAGGCGCATTATACTCAAGAAAGGTCATAAAGGAAATAATTGACATTGCGGGAGAACACGGGATACCCATCGTTTCTGATGAAATCTATGATGAGTTGACTTTTGACGGTAAACAGTATGCAACTGCAACATTGGCAAAAGATGTCCCAGTCGTAACGTTCAACGGCTTTTCAAAAGTATACTTGATGCCAGGATGGCGTATTGGACATGTAATGTTTTATCATTCTGGTGAACTTGACCAAGTGCAAGATGCATTTATGCGCATAGCTCGATCAAGACTGTGCGCAAATTCGGTGTGTCAACGTGCATGCATCCAAGCGTTAAAGGGTCCACAAGATCACATCGAAAAAGTAAATCAAAAACTAAGGAAGCGGCGTGATTTCTCATATAAACGCCTTAATGAAATCGAAGGTATTTCTTCTGAAAAACCAGATGGTGCATTTTATATATTTCCAAAAATTGAAGCAATAGAAGAAGGACCTTGGAAAGATGACAAGGAGTTTGTTTTAGACCTTTTACACGAGGCGCATGTTTTGGTTGTACATGGATCCGGTTTTTGTTCCACATATGGCAAAAATCATTTCAGAGCAGTCATTCTTCCGCAAATGGAAACACTAGAAATGGCATTTGATAAGCTGGAATCATTCATGAAAAAGAGGTTGCACTAAAAAAACACCAAACACACCTAACAGACCTCATGATAACTGGACAGTGAATCAACAGCGCGTCTCATCTCTTTCATTTTTTGGCTTGGTTTTTTCCAAATGAAGGTTTTTTGAATGAGAAATCAAGAATTTTAAAGGATATGTTTTTAAATAAATTATTATATCCCCCTAATGGGAGTATCGCTATGAAAAAGGAGAATTGTCCTTTTTGTGGACACAGATGGACAAGAAGTACAAAAGAATCGCCAATAACATGTCCCAATTGCCATAGAAAATATTTGAGCAGAGAGGAACTAGCAAAAATGAAAAAAGGCAACCCCTCCAAAAAATAGATACCTACATTCAAATCAGTTCTATTTCTTTAGGCCATGTTTCAGCTAGACATACACTCCAAACGCGTCCAATAAAATCCAAGGAAAAAAGATTTTGAAGTACATGCACCCAATAATTTCCCTTATCGGTCATTATTATTCTATCTTTATAGTTATGTGATAACCCCAATAATTTAAAAAAGGCAAATAGATTCCCAAAAATTTTGTCAAAATCCTTATCAAATTGTTCTTTAAACTCCTTTTTATCAATTTTTGTTTCGTATATCCTCCAGTAAAGCCAGTGTATCATTTCTTCTTTTTCACTAAAATCTATTGCTAATGCTATTGGCGGCTTCTGCTCCTCCCTTAGATATTTTACATACTCAAGAACATTGAAGATGTTTATGAAAAAAGAACCTGGTATAAGAGACCCTGCCCCAGCGCCCAGCCCAATGTAATGTGGAATGGTGACAGAGCTGTATTTATCTACTCCTCTTTTTGTGAATGCCCATACTGAAGTTCGGTCCATCTCTGCATCATAACACAATCTCTCCATTACCCTAAGCATTCTTCTTCTCTCGATAATCCCTGGAAGTCGAGACCCATTTTCTTTAACAACCTGCTTCAATTTTGTATGGGGGAATGTAAATATTGGGTACGCAGAAATCTGATCTACATTGAGACTAAGAGCTGTTTTGATATCTTCTTCAACATCTGCAATCTTTTGGTCCGGCAGTCCAAACATAATATCAATATTAATACATTTGAAATCACCAGTTCTCAGTACTTTTATCGATTTTTTTGCCGTGTTGCTAGTATAAGGCCTCCATATCTTTTTCAAAAAACGATCATTAAAAGATTCTACCCCCATACTGACATTTTTTACACCGATATTCTTTAAATGTTTTACTGCAGAAGGCGTGATATCGTTTGGATGGGTTTCTGTAGATATGCCGCACCTCAAATCAAAGGAATCTTGAACGGTGCTAATGATCTCTTCCAAACCATATCCTACCATTGTTGTCGGTGTCCCACCACCTATATAAAATGAGGTTATCTTCTTTCCCTTCAAGAGAGGGCGATAAAACTCTATCTCCCTGATAACTGCATCTTTGTACGCAAGAGCTTTGTTTTTGTCAAATTTTTCTTTAAAATATGGACAGTAAAGACAAGGCACCCTGCAAAATGGAATATGGAGATATATCCCTAGCTGTTCTGCCTCCATTTTATCGATGGCTAAGGCACGCCTTTGTAAGACAAGACCTTTTGATCCTGTCAATATATATTTTATTGTTTGACGGATGGATTTACTAAGCACAATATTTTTATAGCCTCCATTCAATATAAAACTTCCCGTTAAAGGAGCTGTAAATCTGACCAACCAAAACTGCAGATGACTTACCAGACAAAACAGATAGATTGGTTAACAAATTACCATTTTTCATAGCGGACAATTTCTATTAAACTCTTCCTTTTTGTACTGCGGGAAATAATTTTTCTCCCTTTTTTTGATATGCCTTCTTTCTGAGCATGGTATCCTAATGGCGTGAGGGCAACTACTCTAATTCTAGGAGGTATTTCCAATGTTTTTTTCACCTTTTTTTCATCAAACCCTCCAATCCAACAACTTCCAAGTCCAATGTCAGTAGCCGCAAGGATGACATGCTCCATTGCAATGGCTACATCCACCCCAAAATACTCCATGTCCTTTTTTTTGCCACTTGACAAAGGCTCCGCACATGCCACTAAAATAACCGGTACTTTTCGCAACCATCTGTTTATTATACTTGCCTTGGCCAACTCCTCGATTCTTTCTTTTTCTCTTACAACAACAAACCGCCAACATTGTTTATTCATCCATGAAGGTGCCAATCGTGCGCATTCAAGCAAATATTCTATTTTATCATCTTCTACATTTCTATCGCTATAACCACGAATGCTCCTACGAGATTTTATAACATCAATAAACTCCATGGGAATTCCTTCACAACAAGTCAAACAACTGTAATTGTTTTTTCTTTTTAAAACCTATTTTTACGCACAAGAAAAACTTATCCAATAGAAAACATTAAAGCCGGTTTAATATGTTCCTTTTTTACCATGTTGATCAGAAATGCAGTTCTTAGTGATGCTGAAATCATTGCAGAAAATAACATATTGCTTGCCCAGGGCTCTGAAAACATTACCATAAAACATGAAACAGTTCTTGAAGGTGTAAAAGCAATTATAAATGATAAGCAAAAGGGGTTTTATCTGGTTGTAGAAAATCGCAACAAGATCATTGGACAGATGATGATAACCTTTGAATGGAGTGATTGGCAAAACAAGACAATATGGTGGTTACAAAGCGTATATGTTCACAAAGCATGGAGACAGAAAGGCATCTTCACACAGCTCCTCAAAACTATTAAGCAAAGAGCATCTAAACACAACGTCGATGTCTTGCGACTTTACGTCCGTAAAGATAATGAAAAAGCAAGGAAAGCATATCAACGAGTAAAAATGATCAAAGAACCTTACGATATATATCAAACGGAGTTATAGTCATAACTTCCGAATGAAACCAAAAAACCAAAGGGTTGTTTTTCCCATGGATTATTTAATCATGACTCGTCTATCTCTGATTTTTTACTTTTGAGAATGCCTTCCGAAATATCATGGGATTTATCAATCTCTTCAAAGGAATTTATTTCGTCAATAAATTCCTTCTCAAGATTCAATTTACCAGGTTGCCCTTCTGGCCGTACCAGTGGCTGCCCTTTGCTGAATAGTGTGCTTGCTGCGAGTTCTGGAGTTGTATGGTCCTTTTCCATCTCCTCTTGCAGGCTTGACACATTGTTTATTCTTTCGCTCAGCTTGTCACTCATTAACTTCATTCTGTTTTTGTTTTGATGAATTTCTTCACGTAATGTTTCAATGGTCCCTGCACTTCCCATGAACTGTGCTTGTCTTTCTGTTAGTTGTTCTGTTATTTCCTTTATCATCATATTTCTTGTCGCTAAATCGGCATTCAATGCATCTATTTCTTCACTCAAATTATATATCTCAAGTTGGGCTGAACTTGCTTCGCCAGCTTTTGTTATCAAGTCATTTTTATTTTGATCAAGTTCCACTTTTAGCCGCTCAACAGCACCTGTGTTTCCCATGAACTGTGTTTGTCTTTCTGTTAGTTGTTCTGTTATTTCCTTTATTATCATATTTCTTGTCGCTAAATCGGCATTCAATGCATCTATTTCTTCATTTAAGTCGTCTATTTCAGGCTGAACTGAAAATATCCCATTTTCACCAGCTTTATCATCTTTTTTATCAAGTTTCCCTTCTTTGGCTAGCCATCCTAGAGCCATATGAACATCCTCCTCACCCATTTGTGTTAACTTAGAGAGATGGCTCATATTGCGTTTTTCTATATCAAGTACCCCCCAAATTTTACCAGCATCTTCCCCAATCTTAACATTCAAATTAGTTTTATCAAGCTGGAAAAATTCGCCATCCTTTCGTATCTTATTTTCTTTTGCTAACCAGCCCACTGCAGCATAGAACTCATCTACCTTGAGATTGGTGTGCTCTATCAGTTGGTTTTTTGTAAGTGACCCATGAGAATCAAGTGCCTTCCACACCTTTCCTGCATTTACTCCAAACTCCACTTTAACATCTCGCATTCAGCACATCCTCACACAAAAACTGAAAAGCATCTGTAGGACTTATACTTTTCCATTGCAAAAATCCAAACCAATATTTTTTATGAGTTAAATTATCAAACATCGCCCAATATTTATATACAATACCTTACTGCCAATCTCCCATGAAAAAATCATATCACCTTACGTTACTTCTCGTTTCGCTAGGTTGGTTGATTATATTTGTAGGAAGATTAACTCCTTCAACTTTGTTAGTTCAAATAATGAAAGATTTGCAAATAACTGATGTACAAGCTGGGATTGCTCTTTCTGGAATGTGGTTTCTTTATGGAATTATGCAGTATCCTGGTGGTGCATTTTCGGATGCTGTTGGACGAAAGAAAATAATTGCATTATCTTTAGTGTTCTTCAGTTTCGCAAGTTTCCTAATGGGCATGAACATAAATTTTGTAACTTTTGTTTTTACTTGCTCCTTTATTGGTTTTGCTTCAGGTATTCTCCCCATTCCAAGTTTTACAATGATTGCTGAATTGTTCGGGCCGCAGAAGGGAAAAGCATTAGGAATACATTCATCTATCGGTAGTATTTCAGGTTTGGTACCTCTTATCCTTCCATTTATCGTAGTTATTTTTGGTTGGCGCAATATTTTTATTCTTTGGGGAGTATTTGGAGGCATTATAGCGTATCTTTTTTATCTTTTATCAACTGAAAGTTTAACTAAACCTGAAAAAAAATCACACATTGATCGGTGTCAAATTGCGCTTCGGGTACCACTCATTTCCGCTCACTGCGTTCGCTCAAATGGGTGGCATGTTCACCTCCCTCCGGTCGGCTCAACCCTCAGCGCTCAGGCCATCTAGGAAGCAAAATCATCAA
>Ga0307431_1000221_pt1 | contig 43849 bp, 30 predicted proteins | sample SalMarWE160170MG_FD_202155 | JGI IMG/M metagenome (GOLD analysis project Ga0307431, IMG submission 202155) | Salt marsh sediment microbial communities from the Plum Island Ecosystem LTER, Massachusetts, United States - WE1603-170 | ecosystem: Environmental > Aquatic > Marine > Intertidal zone >...
TAATTTGGTTTCCAATCTTAGTACCACCGGGATCGTTGGTTTGTATCACTTCCAGTTCCTTGCCCTTGAGATATTTAGCGAGCAAATTTAATTGGACTGTCTTTCCGCAGCCGTCCGGCCCATCAAGAACAACGAACTTACCTGTCAGCTTCTTAGGTTCAGGCATGTTTAGTTGCCTAAAATTTGATAAGTGTCACTTTTAAGGTAGGGTGGGCTTTAGCCCACCGATAAGATAATAGTGGGGCAAGCCCCACCCTACCGCTATGACTATGCAATAATAATCGTAACTATTACTCCAATGAGACTGATTATGACACTTAATACAATCCAAAACCATATATATTCGGTAAACCAGACACCTAAAGTACCAATTTTAGAGCTGTATTTCCTGCCGAGATTTATCGCCTCTTGAGTCAATTCAACCTCTATCTGACCGGTATCACTAACCTTACTTTGAGACTTGATAAGGCCATGTTTCCGCAATGATTTAATTACATTCATAACATATTTTTCATCAATCCTATCTTTTGTTTGCTTGGTTTTTGCATGTAATGCGTTCTCAAGCTCAGATGGGTCTCGTTGGCATATACCAGCACAACCCACTTGTGAATGGTAGTAACTCAATAACCTTCTTTTATCTTTTGGCAGCCACATAATTTTTATTTCCTAAAGCGAGATCCTTCGCTTCCGTTCTCCGCCCCTTAGGGGCTGCGAAGGGTGAAAGCTCCCCCCAACCAAAACTAACCGTCACCACAGGGGTGACGGCTAAACAAAATATTCGGCTACCAATCCGTTCAATCTGTGAAATCTGTAGTTAAAATTCTCATTTTGCCAATTGGAAGTTTTCTTCGCCGATAAGTTGGCGCATCTTTCGGCAGAAGTCCAAATCCGGATTGACACTCAATTCCTTGTCGGCTGTTGCATAAACTCTGCCTTTATCGGTTTTCACCGCCACATAAACTGGACTTTTGCCTTTATGATGCTGGCAAACGCTGCGTATCGCAGTCACTTTTTCTTCCGTGACATCCTTGGCGTCCAGTCTAATTCTTACCTTGGCTGCTAATTTGTTCCTAACTTCGTCCAGAGCTATCAGTTCCGCCGCCAAGATATTTGGTTTTTCCCTTCGCCAGTCGAGCTTACCCTTGACAAAAACAACAGCATCCTGAACCAAAACGCCGCTGAACCGGTTCAAAACATCAGGGAACATTACCACATCGACTTGTCCCTGCAGGTCTTCGAGCGTAAAGACAGCCATTTTTGCCCCGGCGTTTCGGCCGGTTTTGGTCACATTGAATCGTATTCTGGCTACCATTCCGCCGATTACGACAGTTTTGCCTTCATCAGCCTCAACTAATTGTGAGCTGTTGCGAGTAGAAAACAGATTTATTGTCTCAGCGTGATGGCTGAGCGGATTGCTGGTGACATAAAATCCGAGAACCTGCTTTTCAAAGGCGAGCATTTGCTGTTCCGGCCAGGGTGCAACGCTCGGCAACCTCTTATGGTCTTGTGAATAATCAGCACCGCCGGTTATCCGTCCGAAGAAACTCATCTGGCCGTTTTGTTTATCTGCCTGAACGCCGGCACCAATTTCCATAGCTTTTTCCAGGCCTTTGGTCATTTGATGTCGGTTTCCACCGAGCCTATCGAAGGCCCCGGCTTTTATTAGCGCCTCGATTGTCTGCTTGTTGGCGGCCCTTAAGCCAACATTTTCACAGAAATGGAAAAGGCTCTCGAATCGACCTACCTTTTCGCGGTCAGCAATTATTTGTTCAACTGCTTTTTCGCCAACACCTTTGACCGCAGCTAAGCCAAAACGTATGACCCCTTTGTTCTCGTCATCCCTTCGGCTCGGCTCAGAGCCTGCTTTATAAACAGGCGTGAAATCGACGCCGCTTTCGTTAATATCCGGCGCTGAAACCACAATACCCATCTCGCCGCACTCGTTGATATAAACCACGACCTTTTCGGTGTTGCCCATCTCGTAGGTTAAAAGAGCAGCCATAAATTCGACGGGCCAATGAGCCTTAAAGTAAGCTGTCTGGTAAGCAATAAAGGCATAACGGGTCGAATGGCTTTTATTAAAGCCATACCCGGCGAATCTTTCGATAAGCTCGAAAATCTGTCGAGCCTGCTGGTTGGTTAATCCCTTATCAACACAGCCTGCGATGAATCTTTCCCTTTCCTTGGCTATGATTTTAGCTTTCTTTTTGCTTATAGCTTTGATTAGGCCGTAGGCTTCCCGTAGTGGTATGTCACCGAGGCGATTGCAGATTTGCATTACCTGTTCTTGATAGACCATAATGCCGTAGGTTTCATCAAGGATTTCAGCCATAATGGGGTGCGGCAGTTTCCATTTTGCGCCGTGCTTACGGTCGATATAGTCCGGAATCAGTATCATAGGTCCCGGGCGATAAAGGGCGTTGGCGGCAATGAGGTCTTCCAGCCGATCCGGCTTCATTTTCACTAACATGCTCTGCATACCATCTGACTCAAACTGGAATATTCCTTTTGTTTTGCCGGCGGAGAATAGCTCAAACACCTTTTGGTCGCTAAGATCGAGTTTTTCCAGGTCAATGTCCACGCTGTGAATGTCTTTGACCAACTGTCGGGCTCGCTCCAATACGCTGAGGGTTTTCAAACCCAAAAAGTCCATTTTTAGAAGACCCACCTTTTCGACCATAGGGCCTTCGTACTGGGTTATGATGTCATCGGAGCCGGATGCTTTATATAACGGCACAAAATTTGTCAACGGCTCATCGGCAATGACAACGCCGGCGGCGTGGACTGACGCATGACGAGCAAGGCCTTCGAGCTTTTTACAAATATCAATTACTTTTCTGGTCTGCTCATTTTGCTCGTAAGATTCTTTCAACTGCGGCTCGCTCTTTAACGCTTTATCTAATGTCATATCGAGCGAGAAGGGAACCAGCTTTGCCAATCTGTCAGCTTCAGACAACGGCACGCCGAGCACTCTGCAGATGTCGCGGATAACCGCGCGGGCCTTCATCGTTCCGAAGGTTATGATTTGAGCAACGTGGCCGTATTTTTGGCGGACATAGTCGATTATTTTTGTTCGGTGGACCTGACAAATATCAATATCGATATCGGGCATTTCGTTGCGCTGGGGATCCATAAACCGCTCAAACAGCAGATCGTATCGGATGGGGTCAACATCACACAAACCCAGGCAGTATCCTGCTAGTGTTCCCACGGCACTTCCTCTGGCGCCGATAGGAATATTGTTTTGGTGTGCATACTTGCAAAAGTCCCATACGATGAGAAAATAACTGGCAAAGCCTTTGGATTCGATTACGTCCAGCTCTCTATCAAGTCTCTCTTTTATTTCATCGTTGATTTTACCATAGCGCTGTTGTGCTCCTTCATAGCACAATCTGGTTAGAAACTCTTCAGCGGTTGTTCCATCGGGAGGCCCAAATCGCGGTGCATGGCGCTTTTTCAGGTCAAGCTCAACATTACACCTGTTAGCGATGGTTATAGTATTATCGCAGGCTTCGCTGTTATCGGCAAAGAGCTGCCGCATTTGCTCAGGGCTCTTTAGGAAAACATCCGGCGGATAAATCATTCTATCAGGTGCATCGGCCCTTTTGCCGGTGCTGATAGCACATAGACAATTGTGAGCCTCATAGTCATCTTCCTGCAGAAAATGTACATCATTGGTTGCAACCAAGCCGAGTCCCATCTTACCGGCAAGGTCGATTAGTCCCTGCCGGACACCGGCATCATCACCTTCGTGTATTTGAATTTCGATAAAGAATCGCTCAGGGCCAAATATCTTCAGAAAGCCTTCAGTAGCGGCGACAGCCGCCTTTTCATCACCTTTGGCAAGCTCCGTTGCAATCTGGCCTTTCGAACATGCCGAAGTACATATAAGGCCCTCGTTCAATTCAGCTAAGATTTCTTTGTCTATCCGCGGACGGTAGTAAAATCCCTCGGTGAAACCGGCGCTTGTAAGCTTCAATAAATTTTGGTAGCCGACGTTATTTTCTGCTAAAATTACCAAATGATATGCCGCATCAGCGATAGTTGTTTTTGTCCTGTCGAACCTGCTGCCGGGAGCTATATATGCCTCCATGCCGATAATCGGCTTGATGTGGCTCGACAGAGCTTTTGTGTAGAATTCGATAGTACCAAAAAGATTGCCATGGTCTGTGACGGCAACAGAATCCATCCCGAGTTTCTTACAGCGTTTGAGTAGTGCATCGGAGACTATCGCACCATCGAGCAGTGAATACTGGCTGTGCAAATGAAGATGAGTAAATTTTTTACCTGACATGAGTATTTTAGCCTGATAAAAATGCAAAATGTCTAAAGTGCCTAAAGTGAACTAAAGTTATAAGTTCATAGTTTTAGGCACTTTAGTCACTTAAAATTCACCCTTCGCAGTGTTACGGAGAACGGGCTTTAGGCATTTCTAATTTAATAACGCATGCCGGTATGATACGCCTGCCGGCTGGTCTTGTCAATTAAAATAGCCATATTTCAGCAATAGATCGGTCCGCCAAAGGCGGAGCCGAGCAGATCCGCCTGCCCAGAGTTTCTCACGATGGAACAAAGAATCTAACGGTGGGAAGGTTCGGCGGGCAGGTTTTTGTTAGCATTTTATGCAAAGAGTCGTAATATCTGGACATATATTTTATGCCGGCGAAGCAAAAATTGACGAGTTTTTTTGAAGAAAAACATCTCAGTTCGAGTCTGTTTATACAGAAGGTAAAAAGCCCTCGATCTGATCGGTGGCCGTAGTTAGGGAGAAAGAGCAATTGAGTAGCTTTTGCGAAGATGAAACAATTCCTTCGACCTCCCGTAAGGGATGGCTTAGTCCACGGCTCAGGCCTGCCCTGAGCGAAGTCGAAGGGACGCCAGCAATGTGGGGCCATCGTAGCAACTCCAAAGACATGTTCGAAGCTATTGTGAAAAGACATATGAAAGATGCTTATTTTATCGCGCTCGGCCTGGTAGGCAACCATGAAGATGCGCTGGAGCTTTCACAGGAGGCTTTTTTCCGGGCATATCGTAACATCAAACAGCTCAGCTCCAAGGGGAAATTCTTTCCATGGTTTTATCAAATCCTGAGAAACCTGTGTTTCAGTCATCTGCGAAAAAAAAGACTCAGACAAACAGACTCGCTCGACGAGTTTCAAGAGAATAACATTCAGGTTCAGGCGCACGATACGTTTGACCCTGGCGTTGTGGCTGAACGAAATGAAGATAAAGACCGAATCTGGAAGGCCATAGGTCAGCTCGATGAAAAGCATAGAGAGGTAATTATTTTAAGGCATTTTAGAAATCTTTCGTATGAGGAAATCTCTAAAATTCTCTTCTGCAACACAGGGACGGTGACAAGCCGATTGTACTATGCCCGTAAGAGATTAAAAGAAATACTGGATCGTGAGAAAGGAGGTCGATAGCAATGACCTGCCGGAATTATAAAGACCTGATGATGGCTTACCTGGACAATGAAATCGACGATGAGCAAAGGCGAGCCTTTGAGAATCATTTAGCATCTTGCCCAGAATGTACGAGAGAACTGGAAGAGTTCAGAAAGCTGAAAAAGCTTACTGATAACGTGACTTTGATTGAGCCGGAAGACCGTATATGGCAGCAATACTGGGGTAACGTTTACAACCGTTTAGAGCGCAGCCTTGGCTGGATTGTATTTTCCATAGCAGCTATCCTGCTGACCATCTACGGTGGATTTAAGCTTATAGAGGAAATCATCAGAGACCAAACCGTAGGGATGATGTTGAAGGTTGCGCTGCTGGTACTTATAACCGGCCTAGCAATTCTATTTGTCTCGGTACTGCGGGAGAGAGTTTATTTCTGGAAGAAAGACCGTTATAGAAATGTAAGGAGATAAGGCAATGCTTTTATCCACTACAAAAACCATTGAGGGCAAGAAAATTGTAAAGCACTTAGGGCTTGTTAGAGGCAATACCATTCGTGCCAGGCATATCGGCAGAGATATTATGGCGATAATACGGCACATAGTAGGAGGCGAGATTACCGACTATACGAAGATGATGGCCGAGTCACGAGAACAAGCCCTCGACAGGATGATTGAAGAGGCCCAAGGATTGGACGCCAACGCTATTGTGGGACTTGGTTTTATGACATCTATGGTCATGGGCGGTGCTTCGGAGATTTTGGCTTACGGTACGGCTGTTGTCGTAGAGTAAAATTTGATGGGTTATACTATACATTCAGGGGTAAAGAAATATGAAAAATACAGTTATCTCTATAACCGGAATTTCTTTGGGGTTGATACTGATTAGCTCGCTGTTGGCCTTTGGTCAAGAAGCAAAAAGCAAATCCTTCGACCCGACTCAGGACGGGGATATAGAGGGTGTGTGGCTGGGGACTTTGAAGGTTTCTGTGGTAGAGCTGCGGATTGTATTCAAGATTAGCAAGAATACAGATGGAACGCTTATTGCCAAGATGGATAGCCCCGACCAGGGTGCAGAAAACATACCTGTGAATAAGGTTGCCTTTGAGAACGGCAAATTGTTTCTTGAGTCAAAAATCATCCAGGGTAGTTACAATGGTCAGATGAAAGCGGATGGTTCAATCGAAGGCACCTGGCAGCAGGGCGGACGTTCCTTCCCACTTGTCCTGAAGCATGTTGACGAAGTTCCGAAACTGCATCGCCCTCAGGAGCCAAACAAGCCGTATCCTTATCTTGAAGAAGAGGTCGGCTATGAGAACGAAAAGGCAGGGATAAAGCTAGCCGGGACCTTGACACTACCACGTTCTGGTCAACCATTTCCGGCAGTTATTCTGATTTCCGGTTCTGGCCCCCAGGACCGAAACGAAACAGTATTTGGTCATCGACCCTTCTTAGTGTTAGCCGATTATCTGACACGCCGGGGAATCGCTGTTTTGCGCGTTGATGACCGTGGCGTTGGAGGCTCAACAGGAAATCTTTTCGAGTCAACAAGCCAAGATTTAGCAGAGGATGTCCTTGCCGGCTTACAGTATCTCAAAAGCCGTGAGCAGATTAATCCAAAATCGCTGGGATGGCTGGCGCCACAGATTGGTCTTATCGGCCACAGCGAGGGAGGAATCGTAGCTCCGATAGTAGCTTCTCGATCATCTCCCTGGGAGTCTGCGACCGATATCGCTTTTATTGTGCTGATGGCCGGCATGGGTGTGACCGGACAGGAAACCCTTTATTTACAGAGCGACCTTCTGCTCAAAGCTGCCGGTGCAAGTGACGAGATATTGGCTGTGCAGCGAGCCGGTTTGGAACGGATATTCGAAATACTCAAAGACGAAAAAGATGGGCCTGGCCATTTCCCTGGGAATCTGGCCCCTCGGGCTCTCGACCGACGTTCTGCGAATAGTACAGTTGCCAAAAAGAAACTCCGCGAAGTGCTGATGGATACTCTCGGCAAGCTCAGCGAAAAAGAAAAAAACTCGCTTGGCGCATCCGAAGGAGCTGTTGAAGTCCAGCTACAGATGCTATTATCTCGGTGGTTCAGATTCTTCATAGCATACGACCCAAAACCAACCTTGATGAAGGTAACGTGCCCCGTGCTTGCAATTAACGGTGAGCTGGATTTACAGATTCCGCCCAAGGAGAATTTGACCGCTATAGCCGAAGCGCTGAAAGCTGGAGGCAATACAAATTATATGATCCAGGAACTGCCCAAGCACAATCACCTGTTCCAAAGGGCACAAACCGGTGCAATATCAGAATATGCGAAGATCGAAGAGACTATCTCTCCGGTTGCACTTGAGACAATTGCAAAATGGATTTTGACGCAAACCAGAAAGAATAAAATGTAAGTTGCTATAAAATGAAGGGAGACGAGATGGAAACGCTTAAAGAGTACCTAAAGCCCGAATTGATATGGTTCATAATAGGGTTGGTGCTTTTAATTGCTGAGCAGTATCTTAACGAATTCGGAAAATCGGCCAAGACTAACAACACAATTATCATACCTTCGAATCTTTCCGATATAGCAGGAATCATCAAGGCCGCTTCTTCCGTGATTAAAGAGCAAACTGTTGCGGCATAGTGACTTCACAGTAACTAAACTGAGCATAGCGCATACTTGGCCTTGAGCGAATCTAAGGCACACAAAGTAATTGGGGCCTATACCGAGTAAACTCAAGCTACGTAGCGAGCTTATGGCCTTCGCAGCTGCTCTCGTACTTCGCAGCGATCCGTCCTCCGTAGTCCGCCGAGGCGGACGGAGGGTGGAAGCGCTGCTTCGCAGAGTAGTATTGGCGGAGTAGGCACTACGCAGAGTAGCATAGCTCTGCTACTGCGGAGGACGGGCATCCACTGCTGTTCTTGCTTTCGCCTGCCTCCCCCCTTCTTGCTTTCGCAAGAAAGCACAGGGGGCAGGAAAAAGCAAAAAGGAGACTGCCTCGCAAAAAACCCTAAACACCGGTTTTCCCCCCGCGAACGGTTACAAAAAATCTTTAAAAAATCATAGATTTGGACTTGGCTGTTACTATACTGCTATACAGTATACTGTAAACAAAGTTTTCCTTAAATATTTTTTGAATATGAAAGAGAGATAAATCTTGAATCTGAATAATTGGCAAACTCAGCTTCGCAAAGGTCTGCTGGATATCGTCATTCTAAACCTTCTACGTCATAGCCGATATCACGGCTACGATATGGTCCAGACCCTCAGAGAAATCAAGGGATTGAAAATGCGTGAAGGCAATATCTATGCTATCCTCGCTCGCCTGCAAACGGACGGCCTGGTGGCAAGCCATTCAGAAGCTTCGCAGGACGGCCCACCAAGAAAATACTTTAAGCTGACTAAGTTAGGCCAAAAGAAACTCGCTGATATGAATGCGCATTGGGATCAGATTATGGATAGTATACAAAATATCAGGAAAGGAACTTACAAATGACTTCAGAAAGCAAGACATGGGAGAGTTTGAAGACTGAAGACCTTCGCCAGGTGGAAAAAGCTTTATCATTGGTTTGACATCGCCAATTGAATTCATTTTTTCTTTGACGCTGAAGGTATCTGGTTATTAGAATTACTTTTCTCATATTAAAGTTATCTCAGAGGTTGCCAGTAATTTATGGAATACAAGCAGGTTATAACTAATCTAATTCACCGTATTCCTGAAACGATTGTAAATTTTAAAGTTGCGCTGAAAAGAAGTCGGCCGCCGACGCAGGCATTTTCGGAGTTTTTGACGAATCGTGAACAAGGAGACTGGGCTGAAGATCTGGTTAAAACAGCAGTTAACAACTACATCGATGGATTTGTTGCAGTTCAATACGGCAAATCTGATGACATAGTTGCAGGAGAAGAAGGATTTGAAAAATTTTACGAAGCATATCAAGACGAACTTGACAACATAGGCAAAAGACCTGATCTACTCCTTTTTCGGCAAGCAGATTACGATCCAAATTGGCATTATGAAATAAGCAGATTTTCTCAGGACAAACTGTCTAATATCATTCCACATGCTATTGCCGGAATAGAAGTTCGTTCAAGCTCGTTTTTACTGGATAAATATGATGATGCTATGAAATGCAAAAACGATCAACTTACACATGAAATTTTAGCATACAAGGAAAAACTGTTGTCGGTATATTCGGATGTTCTTGACAGTAAAGGTAAGTGGAAAGAGCTTGTGAGCAGTATCAACAAAGACTGCATAGATTTTATCAGCTTCAAAGTACCTGGCTGGCGGGCAAACCAGAGACTTACTGAAACAAGCGAATTGTTAAAAAAACTAAAAAGCTGCCTTAGTGAATATCAAAAGCGAGATTTTCTAAGTTTTACACCTAAAGTAGAAGACATCAAAGTAGTTTATAAATGGATACAAACATACAATGTCCCACATTTTTATTTTCAGGTGTTCTTTGATAAAGTGTATGGCATTTCTTTTCAATCTATCCTGGAAATACTAGGAAACAGTAAAAATGAAGGCAATATATTTTTCGTGGAAGCCGACACAAAAAACCAAAACAAAACTACAACGAAGATCAGTATCAAAGAAGGTGTTGAATTAGCTCATAAAGTTGTAATGCCAGAACACAGAAGTAGAATGAGAGAACTTGCCAGAGGACGTTTGCTGTTCCATGTCACCTTCAGTGGCGGGGAAGCATTACTTGATATGGATAATTTCAAAGGCATACTGGGCATTCAATGAAAACTATAGTCCTCCAAAAAGAATACAAAAAAGAGCAAATGGCCCGTAAAAAAGAACTGGGGCAGTTTTTTACCCCTACTCCAATCGCCCGTTTTATGGCGCAATGGATTTTGCGACCGGGGGAATCTAAAAAAGTCCTCGACCCAGCAACAGGAATGGGTGTTTTTATAAAAAGTATTTTAGAAATATCTGAAAATGCAAGGATAGATGCATTTGATATTGACAAGCATATTCTTATGATTTGTAACGATTCCATAAAAAAGCTGACGGGCAGGGATAATGTAACTCTTTATTGTAAAGATTACATGACTAGCGGCTGGGGGGTGAAATACGACGGTGTGATATGCAATCCTCCTTATATGAGGTTTCAGAACTATGATAATAAAGACATCATCATAGAGGTTGTGAAAAATAATTTAAAAATTCATTTAAGTGGACTAACAAATCTTTACACACTTTTCCTGCTAAAATCTTTGAGTGAATTAAAAGAAGACGGACGTATGACTTATATCATACCTTCAGAATTTCTCAACTCCAACTACGGTGAATACGTCAAGCAATACTTAATCAATGAAAAATCCTTAAGGTATGTAATATTATTTGATTTTAACAGCAACCCATTTGAAGATGTGATAACCACCTCATGTATTTTGCTGTTCGACAAAAAACACCGACATTGTTCTATCGAGTTTATAACCATTCACAGCATTAATGAACTAGAGGATTTATCAGCTAAAATCACAAAAGACCACGAGCTCAAAATTGGAACAAAAGTGCCGTTTTTGAAAATGGAAGCCACCAGAAAATGGCGAGCTTATTATCAGGAAACAAATAGTCATAAATATCGCAATCTTATCCCACTAACGCAAATAGGTAATATTTCTAGGGGTATTGCTACGGGATCCAATGATTATTTCACCTTTAATAAAGAGAAAATAGATTTATATAAGATACCGGACAAGAATTTGCTTCCATGTATCACAAAGTCAACCCATGCGAATGGATTGTTTTTCAATGAAAAAGACTTTGAAAAACTTGTTGAGAAAAATAAACGTGCATATCTGCTAGACGCAGTGGGAACCCGAAATGAAAACGTAAAAAAATATCTGCAACTAGGAGAAGAAAAAGGCATTCACAAAAAGTACCTTACAAGTCACCGAAATCCATGGTATGCCCAGGAAAACCGACCGCCAGCTCCGATCTGGGTAGGTGTTTTCAATCGAAAAGGCTTAAAGTTCGTCCGTAACGAAGCCGGAGTAAGAAACTTAACCACTTTCCACTGTTTTTACCTGAACATGTTTTATCATGGCAAAGCCAATCTAATCTTTGCATATCTGATTACTAATATAGCCCGCGAAGTATTCCAAGATAACCGACGGGAATATGGAGGCGGTCTGCAGAAATTTGAACCTAACGATCTCAATGATTCAAAAGTGATCGACTTTAATCTGATTGACGAAAAGAAAGAAGAAAAAATATTGAACATTTTATCTTTCATCAAAAAGTCCGACATTGGCCGGAAGCAAACAACACAAAAGTATATTAAGGAGTTAGAGAAAATTTTCGGAGAAATAGCATTACAAAATGATTAACTTTCTTTAAAAACAGTGTTAACCACACAAAACGACAATTAACGAGTAGTCTAATTGTAATGTACTGCTAATAACGATAGTGGCTAGCATTTTTCGCTCTCTTCGTGTTCTTCGTTTGGAATTCCGATCGTACCAGGATTCACTTTATAGCTGTGCTTTAGGATTCATCGCTCGGCCTATGAATAAGATGCTTTCGGAATGGTTATCACGAATCAAAAATAGAAACGGATGGTCGGCCCGAAAAACCGGTGTCCGGCTTGGTCCGACCGATGTTAGCTTCATCGTTACTGCGGTTGCTGCGGCTGCTTCGGTACCTTCCTCGTTCACGTCAACATAGGCTTTGTGAATAACCGCCGAAATGCAAAGGTCTTTTCTACCGGTCATTCCTGAAAAATCCGCGGCCTTCGAATCGAAAGCGTCCGTCATTCCCATCGATTTCAGCAGCGAGGCCAGACTGAACTGGCTGGTCATCTTGAACTTCGGAATAGAAACTATAACTTCGCGTTTTTTCAGTTTGCTCAACCACTGTGACAGGTTGTTCAGAGTAAGTCCTTGCTCAAACTCTTTAAGGCCACCAGTTTTTTTCGGAAGAAAGATAATCATAGATAGCTCATTATCCACGTATGGTAGCTCAAGAACTTGGAAATTTTCGGTTTCCATGTACGGAAACTGCTCCGTCTGGTTCATCATCGGCACTTCTACTTTGTCACGGTTCAACAAAGTAAAGGGTGCATTCCTTGTTTGGTCCTTTTTGAATTGCGCCGCCCAATTACCCTTAAAGTAGATAGCATTAGTCAGAACCAGCCGAGTCATCGCGTCAAGCACGCCTGGCTTAATCAGCTCTTTTATCTTGTTATTTGTCTTTTTTTCTACCCAGGCGTTGATTGTCTTGCGAGCGGTTTCTGTAGCCTCAACAAAGTCGACTTCGTTAAGCTGCCCATCATAGTTGGTTTTGATAAGCTCTAAAAATTCCTTAAGAAATCCGTAGTCCTTCTGGCCCCACAAAGCGTTTGCAACGGTAAGCTCATAGCCGCCTTTTCGGCCTCTTGTGTTCAAATCCTTCACAATTGCGCCAAACGCAGAATGAAATTGCGTTTTTCTCCCACTGCCCCTCAGGCTCTTGACCGATGTGCTGGTTGTTGTTTCGCTGGATAGCGTCGGAAAATGTAACACTCTTGTCATCTGCGACTCTGTTTGGCCCTGCGCCCCGGCGTAGGTCATAGCCAAAGCCGTGGAGATACTGTATGGCGAAAAGAAAAGATTCCCTTCTCCCGTTTTAAGCTTGTCGTAAAGGTCTATGGCAAATTTATTGTTTCCCTCCACGATGGTCGACTCAACCTCGTTTAGTGCAAGCTCTGTAACATTTTTATCAGCCTGGATTGTTTTCTGCCCACCGAGGCAGCCGGTTGCTGCCATCGCAACTACCAAAATAAATCCAAACTTTTCACTTTTTCTCAAGACAAATTTAATGGCTTTCATATCTACAGCCCTTTCATTGTTATCCGTTCCGCCCAAGGCGGATTGGCTAAACGTAGAAAAACCTAGCCCCTCGGGCTCTTAGACCGATATTCCTAATTCTATAACAAAACCTCCGTTTCCTTTCATTGTAATTGCCAATGGTGTCCCCGGCGTAAGGGTTATCTTCTGCATGTCGAATGAGCGATTATCTGCACCATCGGTGATAAGTATTCCAGTTTTTGTATCTTTAAGGAAAGAAAGCTCAATGTTGATACTCTTTTCGATATTCTCACCATTTATGCCGGCAACATACCAGGTATCTTTCGATTTGCGGGCGATGACAACAAATTTTCCGGGAAATCCGTCTATAAAACGCGTATCATCCCAGCGAGTAGGAACCTCTCTCATAAAATCCCTAACATAATCTGGTACCGCTGCCACGCTTTCAGGCGTCTGAGCAAAGTGTTGTACGCCTGAAAGGAAAATCACCGACACCGCTAACTCAAAACCGTTTGTTGTAATCCGCTTTATATTGGGTACCTCACCAAAACAAACAGGTGTAAAATCCATCGGATCGAAGACATTTCGAACAAACGGCACCACGCAGGAATGAGTGGGTTCAAGGTCGGCGTTGGCCTGTTCGAAAGTCACAAACTCAAAGCCTCTTATCGCTTCCATCGTCACTAAGTTCGGATAAGTTCGATGCCAACCTCTTGGTATTGTACAGCCGTGGCAATTAACCATCAGGCCGAACTGTGCGGCATCTTCAAAAATATCCTGGTAATAGGCCATCATGGATTGGCCGTCGCCGCCAAAGAAATCTACTTTTACGCCTTTTATTCCCATTTCTTTTAGTCTGCCGAATTCTTTGAGGCGGTCTTCGTGCGTCAGCAGCTTACTTCTTGGATGATAGGGAACTGTATTCCACGTGCCTGCCGAGTTATACCACAAAAGAAGCCCGACGCCTTTGCTTTGGGCGTATTCAGAAAGCTCCTTAATCTTGTCGTAGCCTATTTTGGTATCCCAGCCCGCATCAACGAGGCAATACTGCCAATTCATATCGGTGGCAAGCTCAATAAAACGTTTCTGAACATCGTACACCATCGAACCGTCCTTCAATATAATCCAGCTCCAGGAAGCCCTACCCGGCTTAATAAACGATGTATCCTTTAGTTTGGATGGCTTTGCCAGGTCGGTTCCCAACGTTGATTCCACAATGGTTTTCAAACTATCTCCTATAGCTATTATCCTCCACGGCGTATGCCAGGGTAGAGTGGATTCTGGATAGCATGGCCCGCCGGGATAGATTTCCAGCTCTTGAGGGAAACCAATGAAAAACTCGTTATCGTCAAGATGGCTTGTGCCACTGTCTTGCTCGTGTTTTAATCTCGCTCCGGCTTCGGCCTTCGCCGAGACGAGTCGGCAGCCGCAATAGTTTCTGTCACCGGCGGTCTCTGTAATCAGCATCCAGTATTTGTCATAATTAAACAGCGCCGGGAAAACCCAGCCTGCTTTGTTGGCAGGCAGTTTGTCCAGCTCGATTCCTTGTTTGTAATGCTGCTCATACGAAGGCTGGTCCTGATTCCATCCGGATTTTGCGTCGGTCATAGGTTGAATCCAGGCCTTTGTGCCGGGCAAAAAATTAAACGAGGTAATCTCCTCATCGATCTTCTTTACATCATCCGATTTTCCTGGGAAATAGTATCTAAAAGCAACACCATCATTTGAGACCTGTAAGATGATGTCCATCTTTTTGCCGGAAGCGTTTGTTAAATGAAAGATTCGCTTGTTACCTGTATAAGAACAATTACGTCTTTTGCCTTGAAGCATTTCATAATTGATTTTAACAATCTCAATATCTGAAACAGATTCCAAAGATAGGCTTTTTGAAAAATCTTCGTCCTCTCTGATCATTCCCAGCCGAGAGCTTTGCATGATGATAGTATCACCATACCTGATGCTACACAGGGCATTTTTGTCACCAGAGATATGAAAATGAACAGAGAGCTTTTTGTCCGGGCTTGTTATCGAATAATCTGGGTTTTCCTGTGAAAAAGAATTCGAGTTCAACAGAATAGATATTATCAGTACTATTGTCCAAAACGCCTTTGAATTTTTATTTCCAGCAGTTTCCATAATAGTCGCCTTTCTTGTCTTTTATTTCCGAAGCGATTATGAGCTACAGACAAATATCTGTTACTATTGCTGCGTTTCATAAATAGGTTAACTTTAGAGCTTACCGCAATTGTCTAAAAACTTTTCAAGGTACCTCAGCCTACTTGTTGGATCGTTTAGCTTTGCGTTGACACAGGCCCACACGACGGTAGTTAATATTCGAGTTCCAGGCAAACATCGTAGCAGCTATATCCCGTGTTTGCCAAAAGGTGCGTATCGCCTTTCGGATTATTACAGGCCAAGAATACATTTTAGTATTTAGCTCGTCAATTTCTTGTTCCAGGGTCTCTGCTTCCATACTGCCAGGACGGTGAATGACTTGTGTCATATCGTAACGGCTCCAGTCTTTGGGAAAATCTGTATAGAGCAGACGTTTCTCTTGCTGATATTTTTCAAATAATCTCGTACCAGGCAGTGGAGTAAGCACAGTAGTTTGCATCACATCAATCCCACTGTGAATAATATACTCTGCGCGTTGGCATAGTTTGTCCAGAGTGTCACCGTCAATGCCAAAAATAAAAGCTCCTAATACGGCAATACCTGCTTTTTGAATGCGACGGATGATGGCATCGTAACTGTCCACGCCCCATTTTATATTGAGTCGTTTATTTACTTCCGTCAATGTATCTACTTTTTCAGCTTCTAATCCCAAAAATACCATTTTGCATCCGGCTTGTGCCGCCCAGTATAACACATTCTCATCGTCAGCAAAGTTTATCGATGCTTGGCAAAACCACCACTTGTAAAGCTTTCTTTCTACCATTGCCTTGAAAATTTCCAGGGCTTGGTCTCGAGATTCTTTGCCGTAGCCAATGATGTTGTCATCTACAAAGAACAGGAGCTTTTGAGGGATACTTTCCAGCTCAGCCAAAACCTGACTCGGTGGACGGCGACGGTAGCGTCGGCCATTAAAAGCAGTAACCGAACAAAATTCACAATCCATCGGACAACCTCGTGAGGTTTGTATGGATGCAAACATGTAATCAGGATGAAAAAGGTCACGCCGTGGCGAGAGACAGTTTTTAATATCTATCACTTCACTTTGGTAAACCTGTTGCATTTGTCCCAACTCAAAGTCACGTATAATTTGGGGCCAAACAGCCTCAGCTTCACCTGATACAACGGTGTTTACAAATTGTAGAGCCTCTTCAGTGCACATGGATGCGTGGATCCCGCCCATTACGACGTGAATTCCTTGTTTGCGGTAAAGGGCTGCGATTTCATAAGCTCGAGGTGCTGAAGCAGTGAAGGCTGTAATTCCAACAAGGTCAGCCTCTTGATAGGTGAAGGGTTCCCAGTTTTCATCGAGCAGAATCACATCCCAGGAATTAGGCGTCAATGCTGCGACGATACCTAAGCCAATGGGTGGGAAACGCGAACTTTTATTTATTGTTAATCCAGTATTTACAGGATTAACAGGATTGATCAGGACCAGCTTTCTTTTTTTTAATAGTTGTGCCATTATAATAATTGTGAATAGCAAATAGGATAACGTGTAGCTCTTTAAAGAACAATTGAACAGTTAGTCGGCTGTAAGCGAAGTTGGGTGAACAGTTCTTTATACAATAGCGTCCGTATGCAGATTCAATACTAATTGTTCAATCGCCACATTAGCTTTTGTTTGGCCGGTCTTTATTTTAAAATCAATATCCGCTAACTGTTGCAGGATTGAGCCGATTTGCTTCAGTGACATCTTGCGCAATTGTGCGAAAAAGCTGTCTTTATTGCTCCATATTCGCAGTTTCTTTACAATATCGCCGGTCCAGGCACCCTTTTCAAGCATGGCTTTTGCGCTGAACATCCTGCGGAAATGAAACGCAAATGCGCCGACTATTGAGAACTGGGCTGTTTTATCTTCTGCAAACATATTCCGCAGACGAGCTATGGCTTGAGCGGTCTTGCCGGCGATAACGGCATCAATCACAGCGAAGGCGCCAAATACACGATTGTGACCTATCAGCGATTCTACATGGCTGATAGTAATGGCCTTGTCCTCACACGCAAATATGGCCAGCTTGTCGATCTCACTGTATAAACGGGTAAGCTCATCGCCAACCAGCTCGACTAAAAGTGCGGCTGTATCTTCGCTCAATTTTTTACTGTGTGCGTCCCGTGCATAATCGATCAGACGGCGAGGTAATTGCCAGGGCTTGGGGGCGGCTACGCTGATTAATTTGCCGACTTTGGATAACTTTTTGGCCAGCTTAGTCTGGCTGGGCCAACTGCTTACAGTAACTATTAGTATTCCCGTGGGACAGGGATTATCGAAATATTTTTCGAGTAAAGAACGATTATTAGATATAAAATCATCTGCGTTTTTGACAAGAACGACTCGTTTGTCGGTCAAAAAGGGAGCTGTCCGCAATTCGTCCAGCACCTCGGAGACTGAAACGCCAGCAGTGTCAGCGGTAAAAAGAGCCGTCACCCTCTGCTTCGGCTCTAATCCGCCCAAGGCGGAGTCAAGAAGTTTCTCGCACTCAGCGTTGACAAGCGAAGTTTCTTTACCAGCAATGACATAAATTAGCTTGCGCATATCCACACATTGTGCTCTTTATTGCAAGATCCAAGTTAGAAGTCACTCCACAGTCATAGGGACTCCTTACGGAGGACGCCTTACTGCGCGGAGGACGCCTTACTGCGGAGCGACGAGAAAACCCCGCCTAAAAGGCGGGGCTAAATATTTAGCCCCCAGTTTCACTGGGGGTTCTTCATAGACCGAAGTTTGACAGGATCGGCAGCTATTTTTTCTGCTGCCACGAGCTTATCACCGGATTTTAGTTTGATTAATCGCACGCCCTGAGTGTTTCTGCCGATCGATCGGACTTCATCCAGTCCCGTGCGAATAATCATGCCGTGAGCTGTTATCATCATTAAGTCATCTTTGTTCTGTACGGCTTTCAGGGACACCACTTTACCATTGCGGTCGGATGTTCTTATGTTTTTCAGGCCTATACCGCCGCGGCTCTGAGACCGATAGCTCTCCATACCAGTTCGCTTGCCGTAACCGTTTTCGCAAACTGTAAACAGAGCCGCTTTTTCCTCAACAATCACCATACCCACCACAACGTCTCCGGGACGAAGCTTGATACCCTTAACACCTCGTGAGGCTCGGCCCATCGAACGTACCTCGTTTTCGTCAAAGCGTATTGTCATGCCGTCTCGCGTGCCCAGGATTATATGATCTTTGCCCGTAGTCATTGAGACACCAATTAAGGCATCATTCGGATCGAGATTGATAGCAATGACGCCAGTGGCTCTGGGATTACTGTAGGCAGAAAGTTTTGTCTTTTTTACAATGCCGTTTTTTGTAGCCATAACTAATTGCCGCCCCTTTGCTTTCTTATCACCTTCGCCGTCGAAGCTGCTAACGCTGATGATGGATGTTATCTGTTGGTCGCCAAGCTTTAAGAGGTTTGCAATGCTCCTGCCCTTACTCTGTCTGGACATGCTTGGAATATCATAGACCTTCAGCCAATAGCATCGCCCCCGGTTGGTAAAGATAAGCAGATAATCATGTGTAGAGGCTGTGAACAGATGCTCAATAAAATCGCCCTCTTTAGTATCTGAGCCGATGACACCCTGGCCACCCCGGCCTTGCTTACGATATGTATCTATCGGCAGGCGCTTTACATATCCATCGTGACTTACAGTGACGATAACTTCCTCCTCGGCGATTAGGTCTTCAATTTCAAACTGCTCGACCTTGCCGGTAATTTTTGTCTTTCTTGTGTCGCCGTATTTTTCCTTTATTTCGTAGATGTCTTCTCGGATGATATCCAGCAGAATCTCCTCGCTGGCCAGTATTGCTTCGTAACCTTCTATTTGCTCAATAAGACCTGCATATTCTCTAGCTAATTTTTCCATCTCCAGGCCCGTCAATCTTTGCAATTGCATTGTCAAGATTGCATCAGCCTGCGGGCCGGTTAGAAAATGTTTGCCTTTGGTTTTTTCCTTGATAAAAGCCTTCGGAAGAATCTTCTTCAGTGTTGCTACCTCAGCCAGTCGCAGCGGCTTTTTCATTAAATTAAACTTTGCCGTCGGAGTATCCGGAGATTTTTTTATAATTTCGATGATTTCATCGATGTCACTGACTGCCAGAATAAGACCTTCGAGAATATGGGCTCTGTTTCTACATCTTTTTAACAGGAATCTGGTCCGTCTGCGGACGACAGTTTTACGATGGTCGATAAAGCAATTAAGCATCTGCTTAATGCTGAGCGTTTCTGGTCTATTATTGACCAGAGCGATATTGAATATGGCGAAGGTGCTCTGTAGGGCGGTGTAGCGGAACAGCTTATTCAAAGCTATTCTGCTATCGGCATCTTTTTTCAAGTCCACGACGATACGAAGACCATGTCGGTCTGATTCGTCTCTGACGTCGGCAATCTCAGGTATAAGACCCTTATGGACACAATCTGCGATTTTTGAAACAATCGTGGTCTTGACGACCATATAGGGTATCTCAGTTATTATGATTCGTTCCTTGTCTTTCTTTCTTATTTCGATTTCTGTTTTAGCTCGGATAGTTAAATGACCTTTACCAGTGGTATAAGCATCCACAATGCCTTTTTTGCCGCAGATGATTCCGCCGGTAGGGAAGTCCGGCCCAGGCAGGCGTTCCATAATATCCTTGAATCCGCACTTTGGGTCTTCGATGACTAACAGCAGTGCGTCACAGACCTCTGCGATGCTGTGCGGCGGAATATTGGTAGCCATACCTACTGCAATACCGGTAGTTCCATTTACTAACAGATTTGGAAATTTTGAGGGCAAAACCGTAGGCTCGGTTCGTGTTTCGTCGTAGTTCGGCACAAAATCTACAGTGTCGTGATTAATGTCCTCGAGCATTTCCATAGCCGGCGCCGCCAGTCTGGCCTCTGTGTATCGCATTGCTGCCGGCGGGTCGGCATCGATGCTGCCGAAGTTACCTTGCGGATCGATAAGCCGATAACGCATATTCCATTCCTGACCCATGCGCACTAATGTGCCGTACGTGGCCTGATCACCGTGCGGATGGTAGTTGCCGCTGGTGTCACCAACGATTTTGGCGCACTTGCGGTGTGCGCTTCGCGGGCCGAGGTTCAAGTCATTCATAGCCACCAGTATTCGGCGTTGCGACGGCTTTAAGCCATCGCGAACGTCCGGTAAAGCGCGGGAAACAATTACGCTCATTGCATAGTTGAGATATGAGTTCTTAATCTCGTCAAGAATACGCATATCCTCAAAACGCTCTTTTGATTTCTCAACTTCTTTCATTTATCCTGCCTGTTATTTCTGTCTTGTGATTCACGATCCTGTTCCGTCCGGGTTAGCTTAATATGGACGTAATCCGATTTGTATTTTACACGTCGCTGTTTCTGATTCGCGTTTTTCAAGCAGCTAAACTATCTTCTATAGGGCGAAAAGTCAAGAATAACAAAAATTTACCTTTAGTTTTTTGCATATCAGAAAAAATAGATTATATTATAGATAGAAGTGTTGTCCGAAGGAGCATTTTTGACTTTGGACATTTGAACATAATACTCCTTCCTTCTCTCTAAGGGGGGCAGGCCGACCGGCCATGACTTGTATAAAGGGGGGTCGCTGTCTCCCTTGTTTTTTGCGCATAGTTTTGACATATCTACTTGTCCACCGGCTCTGGATTATCCGCTTAGATGGTAGCTTAGAAACTTTATATTTTGACATATTCGGCTTCTATACTACAAGCATCTCAACTGGTTTTATGTATTTTTGCCACATACGGTCAAAGAACATCCACAGGCTTATCCTTGCTTGGCGTAAATTCTTTTATTCAGGAGCAGATGACAGGTGGATTAGCAATGGTTTTACCACGCTAAACATATATGCTCAAAAAAAAACGGGCCACGGTAAAGGATATCCGCGGCCCTGTAAACATGGGGGGCCTTATGTCAGTATCGGGCACAGCTCGACCAAGCTCGCTGAAGTCAACACAGACGGAGCAGCCCCAAACCACCTCTATTAAATTGGACTATCGATTCCGGCTCAGAAACTGGGCTTTGTTTCAATGTAAAATCGAAAAGACCGGTAGTCAGTATGTCAATATCAAATTGAAGATTTATAAGATCGCTATTACTATGCTGTTTCTGATTATTGGAGAACCCGCATGTAAAAGTTGCCGCACCGGGATTGTCGGCAGAATTAACAAAGCCCGCTTGGGCGATGTTGGTGAAAAGTGTTACTACCATGAGCATGGGAAATACTATTAACCTTTTCATTTCCTCCCCATATTTATATATTATACTTTCCACTGTCCTGCAGACCGCCTATTGACACTAACCGCTTTCTTCAATTCATATCCGTGTGGTTACTTATCGTTTTTCTCATAAGAGTCTCGTATTATAATCAGCCTTAGCTGGAGGCTCTTATTTTTCTACGAAGCAGGCTAAACACGCCACTGATGCCGAGCAGAGCTAAGGTGGCAGGCTCCGGAACCTGAACCAGATAATCCTGTTTTCCATCAAAAACAAATGCTCGCAGGTCCGCCTTCGGACCACAGCCGGTTAAGGCATGCAACCAGCTATTGGCGAGAGCCGCGTCAACATTCTCAGCTCGGAAGCCATGGCTGCACGGTGTACCATCAATGGTGACATCCCATAATAGTGGCGATGATGGAAGATCTTCATAAACAATCTCCCATACTGCTGCAGCGAAGGCTTCGGCTTCATATCTCTGTTGACTTGTATATGGTCCGTTGTACGACCATTTAGGGTCATAGAATCTACCCCACAGCTCACGAAGATAATTGGTTTTGGTTGTGCCTAAATAGCCGTCGAGAAAATTGTTATATGCATCTTGCGGCATGACCACACCGTACTTAAATGTGTCGCTTGGGGCTTGTTCATCCAATTCTATACAGAAGCTGCCGATAAGTTCACCGTTGGGCCATAAATTTCCTTGGTCGGTGCCGTAGCTCTTGTCAAGCATATAGACCCCGCCATACACGTATACGCCATCAAGACCACCACCCCAAACTCTCATAACGTCACTTGCCCCATAACCATTATGCTCTATGTCCACCGTACCAAGAAGACATGCTTCCGCTGTGCACGGCAGAATTAAACTAACGGCTGTAAGGAAAATCATTGTTATCTTTAGCTTACTCATTATCTTTTCTCTCAAAAAGCCCTCTCAATCAAATTTTGGCCGCAGACTAACCACAGCGGTTCCTAACATTTCTTTCAATCCTTCGGTACTGACAGACTCACCCTGAACGCCAAGACCGTGTCTACATAACATTTGCTATCTGATGTTTGCCAGCCCTTATAATTGCGGTGACACTTGCGCAGGAAATCTTAATCAATGCCGAACAGCGTCTGCATTACAGGCAAGCGTATCCCGCCTCATCAGTGATAGCTGATGTCACCCTTATTATTTTCGTGCCCCCTGGCAGTGACCATACGCATCACAAATTATTCGGTACTTGAATCTATACCGTTAGGTCACAATACAATTTTTTACTGGGTGCTCAGCAGGGGAAAAACAAGAACACCCCCCAGTCCGTTTTCAACTATACCCCCAAGGAACTATTTATGATATTAAATTATCATATCAGCCCGCAAAAGTCAAGAGAATTTGACCGGAGTCACTGAGAATAAGCGGAATTTTAGTGTTGTGTCCCCTAACAGGTGAAAAACAAATTAATTATAGGTTTGAACAATAAAATTCAGCCGACTATTGATTCTAATTTTCGGTTAAGGTTGGTACACACAAATGATAGATTGAAGGTTTAATAATGTTTATTATACTCCCTTGTTGGAGTTTATCCGGTACCATAATACGAAGCACGCACTGCATTGCCTGGTACCTAAATTTGTTTCATTAGTTTTTAAAAATCAATTGATTGGACCTTAGGACCAACATTCCATAAGGCCCTGGCAAACAAATTCGACTTTTACTAATCTCTGTCATCAGCTTTTAAACATTGTCCGTCGAATCCTTATAGCTTCGTCCTATAAAAAATTAAATACTTGCAAATTCTCATGCTTATAGATATTATGACTTAGCTCTTTAACTGATAAATAAAAATTGTCGTCTGATTATTCATAATAAAGGCTCAAGTCCTAGGTTTTCTTTAAGGTTTGTGTTTAGAAGAGGGAAGGTGTTAAAATGGAAAAGAAAAAAAGGTTTAATACAAAGAAACTCGTTATGAGAACCGCTTTAACTGCCTTAACAGGGATAATTGTTCTGGCCGTAACCGGATGCGGTGAGGAAATGGCCAGTATTGAGCAGAACCAGTTTGAACTGCAAAAATTAATTCAGGCCGATACTCATCTGATGACTGATAATATGAAACGTATCGAGGACAGCCAAAGCCAATTACATGTCGCAATGGAAGACGTGCAGGATACTAACAAAAAACAAACCAATGATGTAATAGCCGCTATTGGGCAGGAACACGCTGCGCTGCAGGACTTACTGCAATTACAGCGTCAGCGTTTGACCAATTCCATAGCTGGAATCGAACGTAGTCAGAGAGCATTACAAAACGGTGTTGAAAGTCTGAACGTAAATATCCAGCGGGTAGATGAAAGCGTAGTCGGTCACGAACAAAATTTAATAAAACTGCAGGAAAGTCTTCAGAACAACAAGAAAGATCTGGCTAACATTATAGATGTTATTGGCCAGAGGCAGCTCAGATTTGAAGAAAGGATTCAGAATAATATCCAGGCGGCGATGGTCGATACCCTAAAGGATGTCCGGCAGAACCAAGCCGGCCTACAGGAGCAAATCGCAGCTATGCAGGATAAGAATCAGGTAAACAATAGTAAAATAATAGACACCCTTGAGCAAATGAAAGCTACGCTTTCCCAAATTCGGGCACAAGTCAGCTCATTATCACCGGTGAAAAATGCGTCTATTTCTTCAGAAACCAAAAAGTGAAGCTCCACGGTTTTTACAGCCATGGCATCCTCACACACCTATCTGTGCGTAGCCGCTTCTGCGAAGGCAGGTTTCGGCGAAACCCGCCGAAGCATTTCATCCTTCGCCAAGGCTATGGAGGGTTACCCTTTTCGCATTCATCCACCCCCGCTCTTGCTTCGCAAGAAGCTGCGGGAGTGGCTTTCTGCGAAGGCGGATAAATCTTAACCGTAGCTACTCAATTATTAGGCTGATTGCGATGTGGATAGCCTGTTGATAACTCGGCCTGGTTTTTAGCGTTTATTTGCCAAGACATTAAGAATATATGCCAAAATCAGTCTGATTTTTACTTGCTGTCAATCTAACTTATCCAAATGTATCGGCTATGTTCCGTAACCTATTTTGTAAAAGTAGGTTATGAGTGCATAAGGAATTATAAGAAAATCTAAATTCAAGAGTAACGTTAGTGATAAAAGTACTGTCTAACTTTTAGTAAAATCGAACAAGCATCCAGAAAAATCGCATTATCAGTGGATAATATGTAGAAAACCGGTCTTCAAAGCTCAAAACCCCTGGATTATGTTGTTTCTTTAATAAGCAGCGTATTAAAAAAGCTCATTATTTTCTTAAAACAGATATTTTCTCTTTTAGCGTTCTGCACGCTGTCATCGGGTCTTCTACACGTGTAACCGCAGAGCACACCGCAATCATCCCGGCGCCAGCTCTTAATACCTCTTCAACATTGTCCGCTGTTATGCCGCCAATAGCGACATTAGCGATACCGGTATCAGTGAGATACTTTGTTGCCTGTCTGACATAGTCCAGCCCGACAGGCTTAGCGGTTGGCTTTGTCACCGTGTCAAAGACGGGACCAAGGCTCACATACGTCGGATTCACCTCGCAGGCAGAGTGCAATTGTTCGAGCGAATGCGTGCTGTTGCCAATAATCAACGGAGCCAACTGCAGCTTGCGAGCCAGCTCAATGGACAAGTCATTCTGACCAAGGTGAACACCATCAGCGCCAGCCGCAACTGCAACATCGATTCTGTTGTTTATTATGCTGAGGACTCCTGCAGCCTTACAAACTTTTACAAATTCAACAGCAACCGCACAGAGAGTATCGTCGTTTATGTCTTTTGCCCGCAGTTGGATACAGTCAGCACCACCAGCCACACACCGCTGGGTTAACCAAATAATATCTGCAGGCAAATTGCTGCTGATTATCACATACAATCCAACATGTTTGAATTTCTCAGCCGGTTCACTGAACAGAACAATGTCTTTTTCAAGTGCATACGCTTCAAACCGTAGCTTCTCTAATATCTTGGCTATAGACCGATTTTGTCCGCCGAGTGCGGACGTCATCTCAGTCAATGTTCGCAATGCCTCGGTTAAACGTTTGCAGCCGGCAGTAAAACAGCTCTTAAGGTCACTGCGCTCCAGCTGCTTATCGACCGTTTTGCCAACACCGACATCACCAATCGTATCTCTGCTGGAGAGCAGTTGCCCAACATCGAGCTCATTTAAGCAAGCAGACAATTCATGCCGAAGCTTTTTTGCTCGTTCACTTAGAGCAGCCGAATTCAAACCGAATCTACAGTACTCTTCGATCACACGGACCGCTTCCCGCGCGCGATTAAAATTGGCATCGATGATTCTATAAACAGCTCGTTCCATAATGAGATTGATTATACAAGCGGGTATTTCTGCCGGATAGAAAAAAATCAAAGGTCTGCGGACAAGAGAGCCGGTGCATTCTTGAAACCATCTGCTGAGACGATTTTGCCTTCTGTGTCCGGCAGGCTGAAATCCGGTGCAGCTGTCCCCAATGGTAGCATTGTAGAAGCCGTCATAACCATAATAAATCCCTTTCCCTTCTCAACGATTATTTATTCTGCTTTACAGACAGCTCGTTTCCATCGTAACGAACCGTTTGGGCAGGTGTAATTTCAAAATCCTTGTGGTGAGCCTGTCGAATCCAAAGGCCGACCGGCTTGTCTTTGCCGACCCAAACAATTTCAAATTTACGTTCCTTCAACATGCCGGGGAATTCTCCCTGATAAGCACCGATTATCAGAGACTGAGTCGCTTCGTTGTATGTGAGTTGAATCATACTAAAGGCACCTTTTTCATAGTTATAATTAACATTTTCGTCTTCATACAACGTAAACGCACCGTCGGCGCCGGTATAAACAAACAGATGAATTGGATCGGCGGGCTTTTCTGTGGTGTATTGAATATCTGGGCCGAATGGGATGATTGAGCCTTCCTTCACGAAAATCGGTATATCGGTGTATGGTGCATCAGCCTGAATGGTTTGGCCTCCCTCGAAATATCGGCCTGATTTAAGGTCATACCAGCCCGTCCCGGCGGGCAGATATACCTGGCGAGACCTGGCTTTATATTCTGTTATCGGATTAATCAGCAGAGCTGGCCCGAACATAAACTGGTCGCCGATATTGCGGACTTTTTTATCCTGGCTGAAATCCATAATCAGCGCTCGCATAATCGTATAGTCGTTGTGTGTCACCATACCGGCCAATGAGTAAATATAAGGCATCAATCGATATCGCAGCTTGTCGTAATCAAGCATGGTTTGATAAGCCGGATGGTCGTCCGGTGCGATATTGAACATCTCACGATAGGGAAATTGTCCATGCACACGGAACAAGGGACAGAATGTGCCAAACTGGAACCAACGGGTGTTCAACTCACGCCATTCATCCAAGTCAGCATCTTTCACATTACGCTCAAACCGAGGTTCGACCGCGAAGCCGCCGATATCCATCGTCCAGTAAGGAATACCGGAAAGACAAAAATTTAAGCCTGCTGAAATCTGCGCTTTTAAATCGTACCATCGCGTGGCGACATCACCGCTCCAGGTCGCAGCGGAGTATCGCTGCTGCCCAGCGTATGCCGAGCGGGTGAGGATAAAAACTCGCTGATTGGGTTTGCTTTTGCGCTGTCCCTCATAGACACCCTTGGCATTGGCCAAAGAATATGTATTACGATAACGTGCTGAGGTACCCAATGCGGTTGGACCTATGCGAAGCAGTTGCTCTGTCATCGACAGATTTGAGTGAATATCCGGCTCAGTAGCATCTAACCACCAGGCGTCAAAACCCTTGCTGAACAGCTTCTCATCTATCAGCTTCCAGAATAAATCACTGGCTTCTTTACTATACGGGTCGTAGAACGTAGAGATATAACCGGGTCCAACCCAGTCTTTTTGCTGCTTCTCAACATTGCGCATATAGAGCCAGCCCTTCTCTCGGAACTGCTCGTAATTCTCGGTACCGACATAGAACTTAGGCCAGACCGAAATCATAATGCGGCTATTAAGCTCTTCGTGAAGCTCTTTTACCATGCCAGCCGGATCAGGAAAACGCTCCGGATCAAAGTTGTGGTCGCCCCATTTGTCTTCCGGCCAGTAGAACCAGTCCTGCACGATATTATCCAGCGGTATTTGACGCTTGCGGAATTCTTTGACGACCGAGAGCAGATCATCCTGGCTCTTATAGCGTTCGCGGCACTGCCAGAAACCCATCGCCCACTTCGGCATCATCGGGGCCTTGCCTGTTATTTCACGATACCCAGAAATAACTTGGTCTAAACTGTCTCCATGAATAAAGTAATAATCGATCTGATCAGCTACCTCGGAATAAAGTGACATAGTATCTTTGCTCTCTTCTTCAGCGGGACCGAGATACCTTAATCCAATGTAGCCACTGTTAGGCACCCACTCGATTTTAATCGGATAACGTTTGCCTGTCTCCATCGTCAGGCTGAGTATATGCGTCCATGGACACCAGTTCTGACGCCACGAGTCCACTACCAGCTCGCCGTTTAGCCACACTTTTGCATAGTGGGAGCTGTAGAATCTGAATGTATGAACACCTGATTGATTGGACTGGATTTCGCCGCTCCAGCGCACACTGCCTCGACCTAAATTAAAATCTTCCGGAAAGCCGCCGAGCTCATCAAGGTTCTCGTGAGCGATTACAGATTCCGTTCGAGAAGTGAGCAGCGTTTGGAAATCTTGACTGCTGTAATACTCTGCGGTGAGTCCGCCTTCGTTGCCTTCTTTATCATATAACGTCAACGATGATAAGGGTTGATAGTCACGAATGTCTCCAAACTTGGTGCGTGAATTGTTGTCCCAGAGGATGCCGTAGTTCCTGCTTGAAACCAGAAACGGGACAACGGCTACCATATTATGCTGCCAAAGGTCCAGGTTATGTCCTTTATAGTTCATAATGTTATTTTGATGCTGGCCCAGACCGTAGAAAGCCTCGTCCTCCGGGGACATGAAAAACTGTTGATTATGATAAGTCTTCTCCCCCATTACCTCGGCAGGCGTGATAATCTTACCACCTCCAGGTTTTTCCCGAAGGATAACTTGGCCGGCTTTGTCATAAAAGGTGATTTCTCCGGTCTTTGTTAAAACTTTAGCTGTTATCTTAGCCGTGGAAATCTGCACGGTGTCATCAGCTTCTGTAATCGTAAACGGTACGGCTTTCCAATTACGCTTTTCAACAATTAAGCTCGGCCTGGAGGAAAAGCTATCCCCTGGTGTTGCAACGATACGAAGAATATTCTCCGTGCGCACCTGGATTTTTATTATTTTGGGGTCCGTTGCCTTTTCCTTTTGAAGTTTAATCACAATACCGTCGGCCTGTTTTTCAAAAGCATAATTGATGCTACCATTCAACAAAACGGCTGTTAAGATAAACGCACTCAGCGTGGACCATGGTTTTACGGTCATAATCTTTCCCTTTCAGATAATATATAATATATATTTGTTTCACGGGCACGTACTGTTCTTTGTATAAATTGCGTTATTGTCGCTTCGGCAATATTGCTTCTGCTGTATCAAGCGCTGGCATATAATATCAAATTTACAGAAATTATGTTACACTAACATTTACTTTTAATAGCCGCTGCATATAATGAATTAGCAGACAAAAATAAAAGGCAATATTGAAAACTTTTTCATGTACTACTGGCCGGATAAACACAAATACCTGATTAGCAGTCTAACGGACCGATTTTTAAAGCAGGTTTTATTGACCCTATCAATTATGTATTTACCGGTTGGCTGCCTTGTATACGGTGAAACTTTTTCATTTGCTATTATGGCTGATCCACATGTGGATGGAAACGCAGCTCGCAGAGCCAAATTTCAGACTGCTGTTGATTGGATAAAAGACAATAAAAACAATAACAATATAGAATTAGTTTTCGTGTTAGGAGACATTGCGTGGGGCAGAACCGGAAGTAGTAGAAATCTGGCAATCGCCAGACAGATACTGAATCGCCTGAATATTGTCGGTATTCCTTACATCCCTATAATAGGTGACAACGAAATTGAGACCGGATGTGAAAGGGAGTTTCAGGATGTATTTGAACCTCAGTACAAGTATCTTTCCGGGCGTTTTGTGAATTGGCAAAAGGCAACTGTTCCTGTCCGGAATATGTATCTTCAGAATTTTTCCTTTGATTATAAGGGCTGTCATTTTGTATGCCTGGATTTTAATTCCAGAAAAAGAGGGGACGAGGGCGGAGAGCTCCACGACTTTCCAGGCGGTAGCTGGCACTGGTTCAAAAATGATATTGAAAAATGCTCAAAACCAAAGAAAGAAAACATCGTAATCATGTCGCATATCGGCATGTTTCGTACAGGATTTGAGATGGCGGACAAATATCTTTTTTCGAAAGAAGAAATGACCAAAATCAAACAGTTTCTCTATAATTACAGAGAATATATCGATTCGAATTATGCAGGGCATCTTCATCAAAACTGGAACATGATAGTATGGTCAGGCTTGTTTACGCCGCTTTACAGTGTGAGGGTGACGGATGAAACATGGTACGACACGCAATGGCCGGAGAGTAATGATCGCCAGTTAACTGTTAGGCTGGTTCAAGTAAATAATAATGGCCCCAAAATTACTTATCATCAGCATATCCAGAATATAGAGGCGGAGAATCCTGTTCTGGAAACCAAAAACCTTAGATAGAATACCCATTTATTTTCAAAGAAAATACTTGCGCTTTTTTCTTGGCTTTGATAGGGTGCAGGCTTGTCAGCCGATATCGGCAGCCTCTCATGGTTAAAGAAAAGCAGGCTGCAAATATGGTTGATATGGTTCTACTATTCGGAGATTCCAATCCGCCCAAGGCGGATAGCTCAGCCGGATAGAGCAACGGGTTTCTAATCCGGAGGTCACAGGTTCGAATCCGGCCCCCGTTATTAAACCCCGCAGATAAACCCAGCTCTTTTTTGTAAGGAGTCCGCCTCGGCGGATCCCAGCGGAAAAGGCACATGAACCGGTGACTCAATTTTCAGAAGGAACAGCCTTCGAGGAAACAGCATCACCGCTGTGATAGCTTTCAGGCGGGCCAAGATAGCTCGGTTTAAGGCCGCCCGTATTCACAACAATTTTCTGCAGCACAATGCCCGGGTCAACCATCCAGAATTTCAAAACATGCTCACCCTGCTTTTCGAGAAGATGTTCAGAGGTCATCACTTTAATATTCTCACTTACTGCTTTATTCCAGACTGGAGGGTACTTCCAGTCAGGGACTGTATCATTTACATGCATGTTAATAATTTGTGGCGTCTCATCATCGAATGAAATAGCATAATGCAATCCCTGAGTGTTAAGAAAGTTCTGGGTAGGAGATAGATACACCTTCACTTCAACTTTACCACTATCAAAAATATACATACGGTATTCCAAACGGGGGCCGTCTCCTCCGGGTGACTGACTTTTTGCGGTGACCGGTAACGGCGTCATTCCCGAAAGTGTCCGGCTTAAATCCGGGATGCGCAGCCATCTTACAGGTGCTTTATTCACCGCATTGGTATAATGTTCAGCCTCCATGGAAACGTACCCATTGGCCTCGACAAAGCCCTTCACCTGGTCCCGTTTCGGAGACGCCGGATTGTTAATATGAGCATGTACAACAACCTGTTTTTCACCAGGGCCTGTTATAGTAATAGCAGCACTATTTTTTCCGGTCGGTGCCTGCTGCCAATTCACGCTTACCCATACTCGCTGTTCTTTATCGACCTTTCCCTGATCAGGTTCAACAAGCAGCCACGATTGCCCTGACTCGATTGTGTAATCAAAAGGCACCTGTCCGCGATTAAATACCTCTATATAATATTTCTGTTGGTTAAAGGGGTCAAATTCAGGCAATACTGCTTCGCCGTCTTCCATTGGCCACCAGCCATCCGAGCCTTCTATCGCCACGCCCATATCCGAAACATTGGGTATCTCGGTTTCCTCAACTTTGGGCATGACATCCTTTCCAGGCTGCTGCCAGTACGTATAACTGATATGCGTTTGATCCATCATGTGGTTCCATTTGCCGTTGGCCATGACCTTGTTATAATAGTGAGAAATCTCCTTATCTTTGGTGAATAACTCTCTGGTTTTTTCCGCCATATCATTAGTGGCGGCACGTCCTTGTTTCGCGTAGAGGTGATTCTTTCCAACGGTTACACGAAGATCGTTTAAATTAGCACAAGCTGTCACAGGATGCAGCACAAGCTGGTAATAGGCATCCTTATATTCAGAAGGCATGGCCTTGTTAATCCGCTCGGCCTCATCTGCCAGTTTGTTGTAATCGGACACAACCGTTTCCGCTTCGCGGTAGTTCAAGAGGCTATAAGTATCCGAAGCCAGCATCTCGGGTTTTCGGCGGCTGTTGTATTTTGTGTATTTGTTGAGGATGTCAGCGATGTCTGCGGCATGCTCGGCTCCGAACTGCCGCTCAGCCCACAGCCGGGTATATTCGGGCAGGCTCTCCGCCGGCCATTTATCAGGATTCCACGCATAATCCAGGAAAAATTCAATGGGAAATTCCATGGGTTTGAGGTCACCGACATTCACAAGCCAGATTCGATCTACCCCATGACGATAAGCCAGGTGCATCTGCTCCCAAACACGGGTTATCGGACTTGTATTTAGCCACTTATAATTTCTGGGGCCGCCTACAAAATCAAAATGATAATAAATACCATATCCACCAGATCGCCGAGGATCCTCAGGTTTAGGTAACCTACGGACATTCCCCCAGTTGTCATCGCACAATAATAAGGTGACATCTTCCGGCACCCGCATTCCTTTATCATAGTAATCCTGCACTTCCTTATATAACGCCCATATCTGCGGAATAGTTGTCACATCTTTTCCGGTCACCTCAGCGAGGATCTTGCGCTGGTCGGCTACAATTTTCTCCAGCAAAGCGATGTTTGTGCTCTCGCTCATGGCTTTGTCACCATCGCCACGCATAGCCAAAGTAACAATACTTTCGTACGAACCCATTCGCTGAATTCCTTCCATCCAGAATTGTCGCAGCTTTTCGGCATTGGTCTCATAGTTCCAGGCTCCACCTCTGTATGTTTTCCATTCAGCATGGGCGCGCATCATCGGCTCATGGTGCGTGGTGCCCACTACGATGCCATATTCATCTGCCAATTTTGGATTGAGCGGGTCGTCACTGTTGAAACTCGCCCACCACATGGCAGGCCAAAGGTGGTTGCCCTTCATCCTCAAGATAAGCTCAAACAGTTTCTCATAAAACTTGTGCTTGAATCCGCCGTAGTTTTCCACAGCCCATCGGCCCAACGCCGGTTCTTCATCGTTTAGAAAAATACCCCGATACTTTACGGCGGGCGGTCCCTGCACGTATTTTCCCGCCTTGACAAAAAGAGAATCTTTATGCTCAACAGGGACATCCGCCCACCAATACCACGGTGAGACTCCAATCTGCTCGGATAAATCATATATCCCGTAGATGGTTCCCCTTTTATCGCTTCCGGCGATAACAAGAGCACTATCTACGCCGGGCAAAGGTTCAACCACAACCGCAATGATAAATGATTCCCACTTGCCGGTAATTGGCGCCACATCGATTTTGCCGTCTTTAACCAATTGGTCGATGATTTGGCTTTTTCCAATCGTGCCTATGATAACTGTGTTTTTTCCAAGGGCGGTCTGTTCTTGTACTATCTTCGGCGTATTGTTAGTGACACGGGCAACATCTGCTTGCAGGTCCTTCACGGCGCGTACGACACCGGGATAGTCCTGCGAATCGACATAGAGGGCCGCGACGTCACCTTTTTGTGCAAGGCTGAAACTTCCTTGGCTATAAACGAAATCAACGTATCGAGCCTGACTAATAGCGAAACACGCGGAAGCAAAGAAAAAAAGACAAAGGACAATAACTAAAAGCGCCTTGCCGAACGTAATTGCCTGCAAATGACTTACACGTTTTCCACTTAGAACGCGCCTTTGATGAAAAATATATAGTAAAAACATAGCAAAACTCCCAAAAATACCTTTTTTGACTGAAAGTTTTGAGAACTCTTAATTCATAAATAACATTATCTCCTTCGAGAGTCAATAAAGTTTTCAGGTGCTGCCACTGAGAATGTCGAGCAAAATGATGCTGGACAGGAAAGTGAAAAAAAGGTAAAAGATGCAATTATTAAAAAGACAGTATGAAAAATCTAAATAGAAGCCTTATCAGTCTAAGAGCCCGAGGGGCCACGGTTCGTCTCACAAAGAATTCTGGTCAGAAAATGCAAAGGTTATATGTAATGAAGAAATTATTTATATTGATTTGGTGCTTTGTGTATCTAACTTTGGCAATTACCGGCGGTTGCAAGAAGCAAGACGCTGCCAAGCCAAAAATAGTATTGAAATTAGGCCATAGTCTTGACATAACTCATCCTGTACATAAAGCGATGGCGTATATGGCTGAGAAAGTTGCGGAGAAGTCGCAGGGACGGATGAAGGTCGAGGTTTTTCCAAATGAGCAGCTCGGTAATGAAAAAGAATGTATAGAAGCACTGCAGCTTGGCTATATGGCGGTGACCAAGACATCGACAGCGGTAATGGAAGGGTTTGTGCCACGAATGAGAATATTTGGCATTCCTTATCTTTTCAGAGACTCCGTGCACTACTGGAAGGTCTTGAAAGGACCTATAGGCAGGCAGTTACTGTTGGCAGGTCAAAGCAAAGGGCTGCGTGGTTTGTGCTTCTATGACGCAGGGTCGAGAAGTTTTTATGCAAAGAAAGAAATCAAAAGCCCTGAGGATTTGAAGGGTTTGAAAATACGAGTTATGAACAGCGTGATGTCTATGAAGATGGTCGAAGCTATGGGTGGTTCGCCAACACCAATTCCATGGGGCGAACTTTATACTTCGCTTGAACAGGGTGTTGTTGACGCAGCGGAAAATAACCCGCCATCGTTTCGTACATCGAGGCATTATGAGGTGTGTCACTACTATATACTCGATGAGCACACAAGACTGCCTGACATACTGATAATCAGCACCAAGGTCTGGGATAATCTTTCACCTGAGTTTCAGCAGATATTACAGGAATCGGTGGATGAGTCTGTTGAATATCAGCTTAAGATATGGGCCGAAGCTGAAGAAAGCGATATAAAGATAGTTCAGGAAGCTGGCGTTCAGATCAGCTACCCGGACAAGAAGCCCTTCCAGGCCTCCGTCAGGAGTATATGGCAAGAGTTCGAGGGCACCGAAATCGGCGAGTTAATCAAGCAAATACAGGAGGTAAAGTAGCAGTGTTCAAATCGATAAAAAAAGTGCTGGACCGCTCACTTGAGCTGCTTGTGATAGTGGTCATGGTTGTGCTTGTGGTGGACGTTTTGTGGCAGGTCTTTACTCGTTTTATTCTGAAGGACCCCAGCACCTGGACGGAAGAACTGGCGATATTTATGCTTATATGGGTTTCGCTTCTCGGTGCTGCGGTCGCCTTAAATAGAAGTGCGCATTTGGGCATCGACTATTTTGTAGGCAAGTTGCCGCCGCGGAAAAGGCTATACACAGAGATTTTTGCTTTTCTCTGCATAGTATTGTTCAGTTTCACGGTGATGATTCTCGGAGGAGTCGAGCTGGTAACGACCACGTTGAGGCTGGAGCAGCTATCACCGGCCCTTGGAATCCGGGTTGGTTACGTTTACCTGGCGATACCAATCAGCGGATTCTTTCTTGTTCTGTATTCAGTTATAGGTCTGGTCGAGAGATTGGCCGCATTAGTCAAAGGCGGTTCGATTTCACAGATGCAAACTTCGCACGGTGGGGAAGGGGTCGATTGATCCGCCGAGGCGGACTGAAACCATAGTCGTGAGCTTACGAGCCCGCCACGGCGGGATGATATGAAAGGGTATTGAAGTGGACCTACCCGTATTAGTGTTGGTTGTAAGTTTCGTCATACTGCTTCTTTTAAATGTACCTGTAGCGTTTTGTATGGGTATCTCAACGGTTCTGGCGTTTTTGGTTATGCCAGACCTGCCGGCGTTCGTGGCTGTGGCACACAAGATAGCTACGGGAATCGACAGCTTCGCGTTGTTAGCGATACCATTTTTCGTCTTGTCAGGTGTATTGATGGGTCACGGAGGCATTGCCCGGCGGCTGGTTGATTTTGCCAACGTGCTGGTCGGCCGGTTTCGCGGAGGACTGGCTTTCGTAAATGTACTAACCTGCATGCTCTTCGGCGCCATATCCGGCTCAGCCACTGCGGCGGTCTCCGGGGTTGGCGGGTTTATGGTTCCGATTATGAATAAGATGGGCTACCACAGAGATTTCAACGCATCGGTGACCATAACAGCGGCAACAACAGGTCTTTTGATTCCGCCAAGCAATGTAATGATTGTCTATTCACTGGCGACAGGTGGAATTGTTTCAATTGCAGCGATATTTATGGCAGGTTTCCTGCCAGGCTTTCTAATGGGTCTGTCACTGATTTTAGTCAGCGGAATTATATCTATTATTCATAAATACGGTAAAGGGGAAACCTTTTCTATCAAAGAGGGCATACTACGGTTCTTCAGAGCAGTACCGCCGCTGCTTATGGTTATTATCGTAATCGGCGGAATACTTATGGGATGGTTCACACCCACAGAGGCTTCAGCGGTTGCGGTCCTTTACTCATTTCTCCTTGCTGTTGTCGTCTATCGCGAGGTGAAAATCAAAGATATTCCGAAGATATTGCTTCAGTGTGGAGTCACTACGTCCGTCGTTTTCCTGCTGATAGGAACGAGTATGGCAATGTCGTGGGTTATGGCTTCGGAGAATGTTCCACAGGATATAAGCGCGGCATTGTTAAATACTACAAGTAATAAAGTCCTTCTTCTACTAATGATCAATGCCATCCTGCTGACGGTGGGGACATTTATGGATATGACGCCGGCTATTCTGATATTCACTCCTATCTTTTTGCCTATCGTTGAGAAACTTGGCATGCACCCATTACATTTTGGCATCATTATCATTATGAATTTATGTATAGGTCTGTGCACCCCTCCGGTCGGGACGTGCCTTTTCCTCGGTTGCGGCGTTGTGCAAACTACAGTAACAAAAGTAATACGTCATATTCTGCCCTTTTTTATTGCAATGATAATTACGCTCTTGATTTGTACCTTTGTGCCTGGAATATCCATGTGGCTGCCTGACAAGCTCGGATTTGTTAAGTAGATACCATGTAGATGAATATTTGGAGGAAAAAGGGCTGTGTATGATATTGTAGTAATGAAATAACGTGTGCCAGTAGTGTGGTCCAGAATCCGACTAACATATGGCGCAAGCCATGCTGCGCATTTCACATGATTGGAATTTATATGAAATACTCATTGCAGGGTATGCTCTTCGCGCTGTGTATTGCGGTTTTAGTTTGTCCGACGGCCTGTGCTGATGATGGGTACGAACTTTGGATGTCCTACAAAAAATTAGAAGATGCAACGATATTGGAAGAATACAGACAAACTTTTTCTTCTATTGTAATCCAGGGCCAATCTGAAACACTCAGCATTGTTCGAAAGGAAGCGAAAAAAGGATTAGATAGACTTTTAGGGGCTGATTTGCCTACAGGCAGTACGCTTACCAAAAGTAACGCCCTTGTTATTGGCGCATCGAGACAGTCTCAACTCATACAAAAATTAGATTTGTCCGATGAGCTGGCAACTTTAGGTCCTGAAGGATTTCTAATTAGAGCAATCGAAATTGACGGCATTCCATCAATAGTCATCACTGCAAACGAGGACACAGGCCTTTTGTACGGTTCTTTTCATCTATTGAGACTTATGCAAAACGGACAGTCCATTAAGGACATAGATATCCGCTCCAAACCCCGAATTCAATACCGGCTCCTGAATCACTGGGACAATCTGAATGGGTCAATAGAGCGAGGTTATGCAGGAAAATCTTTGTGGAAATGGAATGAGCTCCCTGAGACCATAGACCCACGATACAAAGATTATGCACGGGCTAATGCTTCAATCGGTATCAATGGGACGGTGGTCAACAACGTAAATGCCAATCCTGTTATTTTAACGGCTGAATATATCGCCAAACTCAAAGCACTGGCCGATGTGTTCAGACCTTATGGTATAAAGCTATTTGTCTCCATTCGATTTTCGTCTCCACTTCGGCCGGCATCCAATAAGAATAGTCGAAGAGGCGGAATTGGTTCTCTGGATACGGCTGACCCGCTTGACCCTAATGTCCAAGAATGGTGGAAAGAGAAAGCCAAAGAAATCTACCAATCGATTCCTGATTTTGGCGGATTTCTGGTAAAGGCCAATTCCGAGGGGATGCCCGGTCCGCAGGACTATGATAGGTCCCACGCCGATGGAGCTAATATGCTGGCCGAGGCCCTGGCCCCATATAGTGGTATAGTGATGTGGCGTGCGTTTGTATACGATGCAGATGTTGATCCCGACCGAGCCAGGCGCGCGTATAAGGAGTTTACTCCTTTGGACGGCGAGTTTAATGCAAATATTTTTGTTCAATCCAAGAATGGTCCAATCGACTTTCAGCCCCGCGAGCCTGTTCATCCCTTATTTGGGGCGATGCCCAAAACACCTTTGATGCTGGAGTTACAAATCACCCAGGAGTACTTAGGACATTCAAAACATCTCGTTTTTCTGGCCCCGATGTGGAAAGAATATCTGGAATTCGACACTTATGCCAAAGGTCAAGGCTCGCTTGTTTGCCGGGTTGTGGATGGGTCTTTACACAATTACCATATGACTGGGATTGCGGGTGTCGCTAATACGGGCTCGGACCGCAATTGGTGCGGGCATCTCTTCGGCCAGGCCAACTGGTATGCCTTTGGTCGGCTGGCCTGGGACCACAGCCTGTCCAGCGAGGCAATAGCTGAAGAGTGGATTCACATGACTTTGAGCCGGAATAACGACGTTGTCAAGACAATCAAATCAATGATGATGGGGTCGTGGGAGGCGTGCGTCAACTACATGACTCCGTTAGGACTGCATCATATTATGCAGGAGGGTTTCCATTACGGCCCCGGCCCTGACCATGCCCAAGGACGGCAGGACTGGACTTCCGTTTATTATCACCGAGCCGACAGTAAAGGATTGGGATTTAATCGTAGCTCAACCGGCAGCCAGGCAACAAGCCAGTACTTTTCACCAAATGCCGAGAGATTTGACAATCTGAAAACATGTCCTGAAAAATACCTGCTTTGGTTTCACCATGTAAACTGGGACTACAAGACGGAATCGGGCAGGACTTTATGGGAAGAACTGTGTTACAGATACCATACGGGAGTCGATTATGTAAAAGCGATGAGACGAAAGTGGGCTGCCATAGAAAAATATGGCGCAAGCCATGCTGCGCATATCGACCAGGATATATATTTGCACGTTCAAGAAAAACTGGCTACACAGGAAAAAGACGCTGCCATTTGGCGAGATACATGTCTGAGCTATTTTCAGAAATTCAGTAACAGGCCGATGCCTGAATATAATTGAAATAATGACCTTTGCTGCACACGAGACTATTCTCAATCATTAATCTAAAGGAGTAAGGAGGTTTGTTACGCGCAATAAGTTGGCTTGTTTAGCTTCAGCTTTATCGACTTTCACGAATTTTGGCCGCCCAGTCAATTGTAGATGGATTTTGTCCATCGGGAAATTCTGGTGGTGTCAGTATTCCTTTTTCATCTGTTTTAATCGCAATGCTTTCCTTCCATTGGCCATTGCGGGGATTAAACCATTGGAAACGATATGATGTATTCGTCTTAAAGCCGCTTAATGTGGGCAATGCCGCCTGGTTCTCAAAGTAAAGCAGAGCAAGGTCTTTTTCAACAGTGCTCATCATAAATGACCAGCCATCCAAACCTCTTTCCGGACTGTTTGGGGCTTTTCGCGGGTGTATATTTTGCGAGCTGAGCTGTAATCGCTGATACTTATCGCCTTCGGATAATATAAATGCCGCCAGATGTTGCATATATCGGCCCGATTCGAAATTTAACGCATCCCAGAAATGAGGACGAGCGCCTGCCGGTTCTCCGGTTGAGGTAATATCATAGGCGCTTGTGCCATGCACATGTCCCGACAGTCCCCCTGAAAAAACCGAGCCGTACATCTGTGCGCGTGAGAAATAGTTATCGCGCGGCGAGTCTGCCGGCGGGCGTTCACCATTCGGCATATTTATTTCATGGTTCCAGCCCGTATAATATGGCTCAAAATTTATGGCTGGGTAAGGGGGCTTGAGCTTGAAAAGGATTTCAATCGCCTTGGAAACGCTATGGTCACGCGGTTTGTTGCCTACACTGTGCATGGTCAGCCATGGACAGTCCTGATTGTGGCCGAACTGTGTATATGTGGAATTATTGATTAGTGTTGTGTGGGGTTGACCAAACGGCAACGGACCGTACTTTTTTAAATGATACGTCAGAGCTTCGTTGAATTCATCAGCGGTCAGGCTGTATTCTTTTGGAATCCAATCGAGGTGGATCCCGCTGAAGATGATATTATACGCACCGTATCTTGAGATCAGGTATTGAACATATCGTGCATACGATTCATTAAAGTCAAAATAAGCCTTCCATGCTGGGCAATTGTCCCTCCTTACGGTCTCTAATAAAGGGACAAATCCACGGTCGGACAAATACTGCATTTTTTTGTCCAAACTTTTAAAATACTCAGGATTGATATGATCAAAATCAGCTACGCCCTCATGTTTGGGTGACATCTTAAAGGGTTTGTTGCCATATTCATCACGCATATTTTTTGCCGTCATTTTGCCGTCTTCGACCAGATAGTCGAATTTTTCCCATGCGTTTCTCAGATATATACCTTTGGAATCTGCATAAGTATTGGCATGGCAATCCGATTCCCAGTTTGGAAAACAGGCGATCATGCTGACGGAATTAAAGCCTTGCCCTTTCCGGTAGGCCACGGCGTCTTCAAATCCAATGCCTGGGCCTGGCACATAATTTTTCGATGAAGTGACACCTCTAAAAGGCAGCCGCCATGTGGCCCCTGCAAGCCAGGTATCGCCGACCAAAAAGAACGGGGCACCATCAGCGTATTGTAAGGCATGTCCGTTAGCCGATGGACGAACGAAACCACGACGGTTGGGATTTTGCAATTTTTCCTCTTCTGTCCAGTCAATAGCATTAAATTCGCCGGTATGGTTGTTAAGACCTTTATCATCAGGCTGGTTTGAGCTGCTGGTCCATTGCCATTGCCCCGGTTCTGTAGCCACCAGACGTACAACAAAAGCATTGCCGCCATCCCAGAAACCATAAATTCGTTTTGAGAAATTCATTCCCTTAAGCTCTACCCAACATGTCACGTCTGTATAACAGTTTCCATATTCCTTTTCAGCTTTGAGCGTGACTTGCTTCATTTGCCATACGTGGATATCCGAAGCAAAAGAGGTGCTTACAAGCAGAAAAATTATATAACAGGCCAGCAGGTTTTGATATTTAGTATTCATAATAGGTAAGATTCCTTGAGTAAAAATTTATGTAACCGTTCACGGGGTATAAGTCGCGTTTTTGGGGTCATTGCGAGGAGTTTTATGACGAAGCAATCTAAAATGTAACGATTGAGATTGCCACGGTCCGCCAAAGGCAGACCTCGCAATGACATAAAATGCCACATTTGTCCCGTGAACGGTTACAAATTTATTAAATGTGTTTGTTCGATAGAAATATCGAAAACTATGCGTCATCGGTCTTTTGAACTGATAGGGAAATTGATTTCCATCAGCGGGCCGGATTATAGCACAACAGGGTGCATACTTCAATGGTTCAAGAGAAATCAGAGGTCGAGTGTAAAACCCGTTAGATATGAAATTATCTCACAGGTCAAATCCGTGCTATCATCCGCTTATGATGCGTGAATTATATCCGGCAGGTTTAGCAACAGCGTTGAGCTTCAAGCCAATAGTTAACAACTAAATACCAACCAACTCACTAACTCTTCCGAAATCCGCCTGCTTCGCAAATCTACCGTGCCGACTTGTCGGCTCGAATCCGACCGTTGGCTTTGAAAGCAGATAACAGAGGACAGAATACAGACGACAGAGGGTAGGGAACAAACGATGGATAAATTTTCTCTCCGATATCTGTTTTCTGTCTTCCGTTCTCTTATTTATCCTTCGCTTCAAACTCGGCGTCGATTACGTCTTCTCCACCTTTTCTTTTAACCTCACCTTCAGGTGGCGTTTCGCTGCCTGGCCCTGCCTGCGAGGCCTCGCTGCCGGCTGAAGCTGTAGCCGCCGCAGCTTGCTTTTTGGCGGCCTCTTCATAAAGCACCTTGCCCAACTCCTGGCTGGTTGTATTGAGATTTTCGATGGCTCTCTTTATTGCCTCGCCGTCTTCGCCTTTTATAGCTTCCTTCAGGTTGTTTACTGCGTTTTCAATCTTGCCGCGGGTCTCACCGGAGACCTTGTCACCATGCTCTTTGAGTGTTTTTTCCATTGAATAAATCAGTTGGTCAGCCTGGTTCTTTAAATCTACCACCTCTCTTTTTTTCTTGTCCTCCTCAGCGTGCTCCTCGGCCTGCTTCTTCATATTTTCAATCTCTTGTTCGCTAAGCCCTGAGCTGGACTTAATCTCAATGGACTGTTGCTTGCCTGTGCCAAGATCCTTGGCCGAGACATTGAGGATGCCGTTGGCGTCGATATCAAACGCAACCTCAATTTGCGGAATACCTCGTGGAGCCGGTGGTATATCGGCAAGCTGAAATCTGCCGAGCGTACGGTTATCCCTGGCAAAGTCTCTCTCGCCCTGCAGAACATGGATATCAACAGTAGTTTGACTATCTGCAGCGGTCGAGAAGACCTCCTTCTTGCTTGTGGGAATGGTGGTGTTTCGCTCAATTAGTCTTGTTGTAACTGAGCCTAAAGTTTCGACGCCCAATGAAAGTGGCGTCACATCCAGCAGCAGAATGTCTTTTACCCCGGAGTCGCCGGCAAGGACTGCTCCCTGGATGGCGGCACCAATTGCAACCACTTCGTCTGGATTGAGACTTCTATTGGGTTCTTTGCCAAAAATTTCCTTAGCCATCTGTTGGACTTTAGGAATCCTGGTTGAGCCGCCAACGAGCAGCACCTCGGCTATATCCGTCGACTGTAATTTTGCATCCTCTAACGCCCTGCGGCATGGATTCTTCAAGCGGTCAAAAACGTGCTCACAGAGCGACTCAAACTTACTTCGGGTAATCGTCATCTGTAGATGTTTTGGGCCAGAAGCGTCAGCAGTGATGAAGGGAAGATTAACTGTGGCTTCGACCTGGGTGCTAAGCTCGCATTTTGCCTTTTCTGCAGCTTCTTTGAGCCGCTGATGCGCCATTGGGTCCTTACGCAGGTTGATACCCTCCTGTTTTTTGAACTCATCAGCTAAGTAATTTATCAGTACCGCATCTAAATCATCACCGCCTAAATGCGTATCTCCATTGGTGCTTAATACCTCGAGCACTCCGCCTTCCTCCTCAAATCCACCAATATCAAGGATTGAGATATCGAAGGTGCCGCCGCCAAAGTCGAATACCGCCACCTTTTCGTTCTTTTTCTTCTCGACTCCGTAGGCAAGAGCTGCAGCGGTAGGCTCATTAATAATTCGTTCGACTTTGAGGCCGGCTATTGTGCCGGCATCTTTGGTTGCCTGACGCTGTGAATCATTGAAATAAGCCGGAACGGTAATGACGGCGCTGGTTACTTTCTCGCCTAAATAGTCTTCTGCGGTCTTTTTTAGGTCCTGCAGGACCATAGCTGAAATCTCGGGCGGCGTATATTGTTTGCCCCGCACCTCAACCTTGACCAACTCATCCGGTCCACCAACGATCTTATAAGGTACTAACTTTTCTTCCGAAGCGACCTCATTATGGCGTCGTCCCATAAAACGCTTTATGGAAAAGACGGTATTTTCCGGATTGGTTACCTGCTGATGGCGCGCAATCTGGCCTACTAATCTTTCGCCCTTATCGGTAAAACCGACCACAGAAGGCGTCAGCCGAGAACCGGAAGAATTGATAAGAACCTTCGGTGATGTGCCTTCCATTACAGCAACCACAGAAATTGTCGTGCCCAAATCTATCCCAATAATTTTAGCCATGATTCATTTCCTTTCGTTATTACTATAGCATCAATCCTGCTTTAGCAAAACTATAGACATTTAGTAGCAATGACTAAAATTTAATTACGCAAAAAGCGTGCCAACTGTATAGATATGCCGGCTGAAGCCACTTAACATTATGTATATTAGTGGATTATGTTTTTTCCACTAATATTTTACGAA
>Ga0307431_1000226_pt1 | contig 42918 bp, 42 predicted proteins | sample SalMarWE160170MG_FD_202155 | JGI IMG/M metagenome (GOLD analysis project Ga0307431, IMG submission 202155) | Salt marsh sediment microbial communities from the Plum Island Ecosystem LTER, Massachusetts, United States - WE1603-170 | ecosystem: Environmental > Aquatic > Marine > Intertidal zone >...
TGATGGAGAACGACGCCTAGAGGAGATCTTAGATGGACTCGTCGTAGGAGGAGGAAGTATTTCTCTTTGTGGTGATATTGCGTTTGAGCTCTACGATACCTATGGCTTCCCTCTGGAAATGACCAGAGAGATTGCTGCTGAAAGAGGGATAGTTATTGATGCTGAGGGTTTTCGCCAGGCAATGGAGAAACAACGAGCTCGTTCACGAAGGGTTCCGCTCTTGAATTCTCCAGAGGAAATCGGAACTTTAGTCAATGAAGTACAACCCACAAAATTCCTTGGCTATCAGGTTACACAAACTGAGGGGCAAATCCTCGATTTGTACGCGAAGGATTCCGTCACACAGCAGTTAGTATTTGATCAAACGCCGTTTTACGCAGAGGCGGGCGGGCAGATTGCTGATGGTGGAAAGGTGGAGAATCTGAGCCGGACAGGTTTGGAAAAAATCCTAGGTGTTAAGAAGACCCCGCACGGAGTGTTTCTTCATCAAGTCCAGGTTGTGGATGGGGCCTTCGCTGTTGGAGACAAGTGCAGGTTAGAGGTTGATGCCGTCAGGCGAAGGAGAATTGCGCGTAACCATACAGCTACTCATCTTGTTCATGCTGCCTTGCGCACAGTGGTTGGCAAGCATGTGATGCAGGCTGGCTCCCGTGTATCCGATGAGGAGCTACGTTTTGATTTTTCTCATTTTGAAGAACTCAATACTGAGGAAATATCAAAGATAGAGGATTTGGCCAATGAGATCGTGCTTGCCGATGTCCTGGTGAAAACTCAGGAAATGCCCCTTCTTAGAGCTAAAGAGATAGGAGCGCTGGCACATTTTGACGAGGAGTATAAGGGAAAGGATCTCGTTCGTGTTGTGTCAGTGGGCAATTTTAGCCAGGAGTTATGTGGGGGTACACATGTCTCTCGGAGTGGTGAAATCGGCTTGATCAAGATCACCTCCGAGGAGAGTGTCTCCTCAGGAGTGCGGCGGATCCATGCAGTTACTGGTGATAATGCGCTTAGCTGGCTTCGCGCAACTTATAAGGTTCTTCTGCGATTGCGATCGGAATTGGGAGATGATCCACTGGAGGGGCTGAAGAAATTGCGCAGAGAGATGGAGGACATACGTGCTCGGGCGGAGCAGGTGATCCAGCAGTCCCTCACAAGTATAAGCGATGAGCTGGTCTCTGGGGCGGAGGAAGTGGCGGGGATTCGCCTTGTTTCTGGGCGCCATGACGCCCAGATTGCGGAGACCAAGCAGCTTTCTGACCTTGTTGAACAAAGATCGCGTCCAGTGGTTGTACTCCTTGTTGGAAAGAGCAATGATCGAGGGCTTGTTGTTTGTAAGGCAAGCGATGGGGTAACAGGGATCAACGCAGGCGTTCTTGTGCGTACAATGGCTTCTATCCTTGGCGGTGGCGGAGGAGGAAGCTCGACATTTGCTCAAGGTGGAGGGCCACACGCTGAAAAAGTAGATGAAGCCCTTAGGGCTGGAGTTGACGCGGCTCGTTCGTTGCTAGAAGGCTCCGGTTAAGTAGACGAGCGAACCGGCATACATACGTATAAGAAACCCTCGTCTTCCGCCGCAAGCTTGTCCCCATAAGGTTCCACTAGTCCGGCCTTGTCCGTTGCGGAGAGCCACAGAGCTATCTCGGTAGAGGCCATTCGCTTGAGGACCTCAATCAGATACTCGGCTTTGAAGGAAATCTCTATTGTTCCTGAAGGGACTTTCTTCAATCGTACGCGCTCAGCGGCTTCTCCCTTGTCTTTTGAGGAGGAGTTGATCTGCACGGCGCTTTCCTCGTCTGTTGCGCGAAAGACAACTGCCCCTGATTCTTCTGCAGCAGTGATCTCAATCCGCTGCAACGCATCTAGCAACGCATGCCGATCAAATACTAGACCAATTTGGTTTTCCTTGGGGATTACACGATCGAAGTCCGGGAACTCTTCGGCAATTGTTTTCGCCATAAAGGTTGTTCCGCTTGCCTGGAAGAAAAGCTGCCCTTCACCTTTGTACAATTCCACCGTGTTTGCTTCTAGTTGAGAAAGGACTCGGTCCAGATCGGTTAGGACACTTGCCTCGATCAGGTATTCACCTTCTTCGAGAACCTCTTTGGCCTCCACTTTTTTCAGCGCAAGACGGTAACCATTGGTAGCAATCATTTTCAATGCGTTGTCCTTGAGGACAATATCTACGCCGGTTAGGCTAAGCCGGGTGGTTTCGGCTGCTTTTAGGGAGGAGAAGGCTGTTTGATCGAGGCTATTGTGGAAACGTTTGGTCTCTATGACAGCAATCTTTTTTTCTGGCCGAGAAGGGATCTTGGGATAGTCTTCAGTGGGAAGAGTTGGTAGGTCAAACATCGCTTCACCGCAACGTAGCTTGACAACGGTCCCATCTTGAGAATCTGTTCTTATTGTGATTTTCTCATCTTGTGGGAGGTGAGCCGCTATCTGAGAAAGGACTGTTCCGTTTAGTACAGCAGTTTCATCGTTCACATTGTTCTCGATTGGGATCTCACAACGTATAGCTCGTTCCAGATCGGTCGTAGAGATGTGTAGCCTGTTTCCTTTTGTCTCCATCTTTAGACCGGAGAGAATTGGCATGCCGCTACGGCTTCCCAAAGCATAGCTAGCAAGTTTTACGCCAAATACCAGGTCTTTTTTCATACACATGAATTCCATTTCGATCCCCCTTGCTCTCAATTATTGAATGTTCATGATACCAGATTGTTGCATCAGGAAGCAAAGTTATCGGTTTAGGTGATCGATAACAGCTCGAGCGATTCTTTCTACTGACATGGCACCATCAATTATCTTCACTCGTTGATTATTACGGGCTAGTTTCAGGTAGCCTTGGCGGACGCGGCGATAGAACAGTAGGTCTTCCTTTTCGATCCGGTCGTGTTTCTCTGGTTTACGCTCCACTGCGAGCTCAGCTTGGAGGTCAATAAGAAATGTGATGTCAGCAATCCGGTTTTGGGTGGCTGCCTTGTTCAAGTGTTTCACTAAACTAAGATCTATCCCACGGCCATAACCTTGGTAGGCAACGCTAGAGAATCGATAGCGGCTGGAGATAACAACGTGTCCCATTTGTAAGGCTGGCTGTATGACTTTGGAACAGAGTTGTGCGCGGGAGGTGATCATAAGTAAAAGCTCAGAAAAAGGGAGGAGCTCATCGTTTCTCCGCGACAGAATGATCTTGCGTAGCTTTTCTCCTAGTGGTGTTCCTCCTGGCTCGTGCGTTGTTGTTACTGTAAGGTTTTTCTTGCGCAGATAGCTGGCAAGGAGCTCTACTTGTGTAGACTTGCCGGTGAAATCAATTCCTTCAAAAACGATAAGCTTACCTTGCAGATCGATTTTTCTTGCCTCCAACTAGAGTATAAAAGATGATTAGCGCTATTCCTATACTTATGCAAGCGTCGGCCAGGTTAAACACAGTGAGGCCGCGTATTTCAAAGAAGTCGAGCACATACCCCGTGGACAATCGGTCTATCAAGTTTCCAATTGCTCCAGCTAGCACCAGGGATAGTCCGGTGTTTATCAATCGACTGTGATAGCGTGCTGTAGAAAGCATGAACGTAATTAGCAGCGCAGCCGTGAAAGAGATAGCTAAGAACAACGTTCTATTTCCTGGAAAGATTCCGAAGGCTCCACCTGTGTTGTGGACCCGTGTTAGCCTGATTGCTTGGCCAAGAAGGGGTTGAGGGCTGGAGGGAGTAAGAAACGTTGTTGCCCAATGTTTTAGCAGACGGTCAACTCCTATGATAATGGAGCTGATGAGGAGGTAGGAAAGCTTGCTCATCAGGTTACAACCTACCCGTGCCACCTACGGCCGTGTCGCATCCCAGGGCCGGAGCCGGGACCACGAATGATCACATGGCTTGAATCTTGTACGACTAAAGCTTCTCCGTAGATTATTACACCGATCAGCTTCTGCCGGCCAGAGTAAAGAAGTCGTTGAATTGTCCCGCGTGAGATTTGCATTTCTAGGGCAGCTTGTGCTTGATCGTGTCCTTCCAGGTCGCATAGACGCATTGCTTCCAGCTCATCGAGTGCTATTTCAACGGACTGAAGTTGTGATAGAGGGATGCCGCTTGGTTTGAACAGGTTGAATCCAGCAAAACCTCTACAATAGCGTGGCTTTTTCTGACGACCCATCAATCCTCCTTGTCAGTATGTGGAATTACTATAGTTGGTGATCGGGGTAACGTCAACCGCAGGTTGCACTTACCGGATGGATTTGCGATTATTAGTAGGGGTGTTGATGAGGGTTTATCCTGATTGTATTCCTTGTTTTCTGCGTCAGGCACTTGAGGCCGCACGGCGAGTGACTGAGAATAGGAAGGAACAAAGAGAAGTGCTGAGTGAAGTAGCGGCACTAATACCGGGCCTTCCAATGGATGCTACACCGGTAGATATGGGAAGAGAAATCCATAGGACAGTGAATGCCGTTATTGGTTCGGTTGACCCGTACAGGGAAGTAAAAAAGGAGTACAATGATCGGGCCCTTTTGCTGTATCCTCAACTGAAGCAGCGTGTGAAAAATTCACCGGATTCTCTTCTTACCGCGATCAAGCTTGCAGCAGCAGGCAACGTAATTGACTTTGGCGTGGGCGCAAAGTTTGATCTGTCGCAATCGATTGAGAAGGGCTTACGGGAGAAACTCGTAGGGTTCGATTACGCCTTGCTTAAGGAGCGACTGGAGCAAGTCGAGGAGATTCTCTACCTTGGAGATAATGCGGGTGAGATTGTCCTTGATAAGATTGTAATTGAAGAACTGGTTAGCAGGGAAAAGAAGGTGACCTTTGTTGTGCGGGGAAAGCCGATCATTAATGACGTGACCCTTAAAGACGCTTCATATGTGGAAATGGACAAAGTGGCTAATGTGATAAGCAGTGGTTGCGATGCGCCAGGGACAACGCTTCGTTACTGTGATAGTGATTTCATAGAAACCTTTGGGAAGTCGAAACTTATTATTGCTAAGGGACACGGGAATTTTGAGGGATTGTCAGAGGAAGATCGGCCACTGTTTTTCTTGCTTAAGGTGAAGTGTCCGGTTGTCGCAGCTGAGCTTGGGGCAACTGTTGGATCGATTGTGTTGCGCGCCAAGGTAAAGGGGAAGATGTGATAGAAGAAAACGTGAAGGCGATTCTAGCGGGGCTTCCACCAGGCGTGCTGTTGGTTGCAGCAGCTAAGACTCGAACAGCTGATGATATCAAAAGGGCAATCAACGCCGGGGTCTCCATCATTGGTGAAAACTACCTACAGGAGGCCGAAGTAGCATATGCCGCAATTGGCAAAGAAGCAAGCTGGCACTTCATTGGTTACTTGCAGCGTAATAAGGTGAAGAAAGCCGTACGGATATTCGACATGATTGAAACGGTTGATTCACTCCGCCTGGCAGTGAAAGTTGATAAGGAGTGTGCAAAATTAGGCAAGGTTATCTCAGTACTAGTGGAGGTAAATAGCGGTCTTGAATCGCAGAAAACAGGGGTCTTTCCACAGGAAGTAGAAGGATTAATCAACAAACTCACCAGCATGAAAAACCTGAAGGTAGAAGGATTAATGACAATGGGACCGCGCTTTGGCGAACCGGAAAAGGCCAGACCATACTTTAGGGAAACAAAACGACTGTTTGATAAGCTTCAGAACTTACCCAATGTTAGGATGCGGTATCTATCTATGGGAATGAGCAACACCTATCAGATAGCGATCGAGGAAGGCGCAAACATAGTTAGGATAGGGACGAAGCTCTTTGGGGAAAGGGACTACAGCTAGGAGAAGAGAATGGCGCAAGAAAGGCGACTGACACAACAAGAGCAGAAGAAACTGCTTGAAAGACAGGAGCAGCAAATTAAGGGTGCAATGGCTCGAATCAAGAATCGCGTGGTTGTATTCAGTGGTAAAGGCGGAGTAGGGAAGACCACCCTGTCGGTTAATCTTGCTTATGCTTTGGCAAAACCGGGAACAAGTGTAGGATTGCTGGATGCCGATATCACTGGCCCTAATGTTCCTCAAATGGTGGGCCTGTCAACCAAAACTGAAGCAGAACAAGGGACGATCGTTCCTCACGAGAAGGAGGGTGTGAGAATTGTCTCGTTAGCATCGATTATTCCACCTGGGGCTCCGGTTATCTGGCGAGGACCGCTTCGTTCCAAAGCAATTGACCAGCTTCTTGGTGAGACAAGGTGGGGAGAGCTTGATTTTCTTATCATCGATCTTCCACCAGGAACGGGGGACGAGGTGTTGACAATCGTGCAGCGAACCTCTCCACAGATGGCAATTGTTGTTACTACTCCACAGGAAGTTTCCTTGATCGATGCACGACGGGCGACGAATATGGCAAAGAAAATGGGGCTTTCCGAGATAGGAATTGTGGAGAACATGTCTGGCTTTGTTTGTCCACACTGTGGAGTGAATATAGACTTATTTGGAAGAAAGGGTGGAGAGCAGCTTGCAGGGGAGCTTGCGGTACGTTTCTTGGGGAGGATTCCTATTGATATAGCGGTGCGTGTAGGGGGAGATACTGGAGAACCGATTGTCCTAGCGGCTCCAAGAGCAACTGTCTCGCTAGGATTTTGCAGCATTGCAGAGCGTATACGTAACGTTTTGTCATAGGAGAAATGCTAGTAGACATCATTGCCGATAGCGGTGATAGCATGTCAGAAACTGTCCATGTGGTTATCTGCTTGGGATTTGTCTGCAAGGCAATTGATGCGGCGGGAATTGCCATTTGCGAGGTGTCACCACGGAAACTAGATAAAAACCTGCGACGTGAACAATCGTACGTCGCAGGTCTATTCTTTAGTGTTTAGCTTATGCTACAGTTACATCTTGTGCTTGGGGACCTTTGTCCCCTTGCGTAACCGTGAATTCTACTTTTTGGCCTTCGTTTAGTGAGCGAAAGCCCTCACCACGAATAGCGCTGAAATGGACGAAGATGTCTTCTCCCTCATTTCGCTCGATGAATCCAAAGCCCTTTGCATCGTTAAACCACTTAACGGTACCGGTTTCACGTTCTGCCATAGTTGCCATTCTCCTCCTTCTTGCTGGAAGTTTAATCGAGACAGAACGTTCTAAGCGAAAATCAGGCAAACCTGTACTTCAAACTAAAACGACTGCACGACTACCAACAACACTGGAAATGTACCACGAGGACGTGCTATTGTCAAGGGCAAGCATAAATCAAACTAGATTGTGGGCCTTTGTAACTGTGAGCTAGGTTTATCTTAGTCGCTCTCATCGAGACTATGTGTACACTATTGTTGCTTGGGCTGCGACAAAACGCTATTATAGTGGTCGGCAATTATAAGCGAGGAGAAAAAAATTGTATTTGGAGGGGATATGGAAGAATACGAGGTAGATCTCCGGGATTACTTCCGCGTACTGTGGAAACAGAAATGGATTGTTATTGTAACCTTTGTCGTTGCAGTAGTTACGGCCCTTGGCATTTCTTATTCTTTACCTAAGGTGTATCAGACCAGAACGAGCCTGTTGATTCAACCACCGCTGGCAAAGGAAGTGGGCGGTGAGGTTACTGGTACCGTTTTCGCGCCAGAAACCTACAAGCAGCTGGCGGTTGCACATGATCTGTTTCAGGAAATAGCGAATGATCTCTATCCCGATACTGATGAAGGCCTTGGTACGCCTGGGTTGCCAGGCCAGTTGAAGGTGGAGGTAGAGGAAACGACCGCGGTGGGTTTTCCCGGTCGATTCCCTCTCTGCCTGCGGGCAACGTGGACGGGCAACGATCCCGAACTACTTCCGGTACTTGCGGAGACCTGGGCCAGTCGCTTCACTGAGAAAAATGCCCAGCTTTTCCTAAGCCAGACGGCTCAGTCCTATGATTATGTGAAGCAGAACTTCGATCAGGCGCAAGAGGAACTCTTAACTCAAGAAGACGCTCGTGACCAGTACAAGAAAGAGAATCAGCTGGAAGTTCTTCAGGCCGAGGTATCTGTGCTCCAAGACGACTATCAGAGCTACTTCGATCAGTTACCGGAAAAGCGAAAGCAGTTAGCGAGTGTAGAGGCGACACTAACTGCCCTACAGGAGACAATTGCGGAGAAGCCGAGGTACCTTGTGTTGGAGCGAAGTGTTTCTAGTGAAGCGCTGTGGAACTTCCTTGCTCATGGAGCTGGTGCTGAGGAGCTTTCGGCTATTCCTCCACTCAAGCTTGAGGATCAGCAGTTTAACTCTGTGTATCTCAATCTTAAGGCTCAGCTGGCCACAAACGAGGTGAGTGGACGAGTCCTTCGCGAAGATGTTTCCTACCTTGAGTCTGCTCTGGAAACCACACAGACTGCTCTAGAGAAGAAGCGTGCCTACCTGATTGAAGTACAAACGGAATTGGAACGGTTTGCCCGGGAGATATCAATTTCCAAGGGATTCTATGGCAGCCTGGCTAGCCGGCTGCAAGAGGCCAAGATTGCCCGTGCTGAGACCGCTGCTGCGATACGGATTATCGAGGCTCCAGTTATGCCGACAAGCCCCATTGGTCCCAATAAGAAGATGAATGTGGCAGTGGCTGGGGTTTTAGGGCTTTTCCTTGGCATTCTTCTTGCTTTCTTCGTCCACTGGCTTTACGCAGAAAAGAAAGAGCAAATAGGTAAGCCCCTACCACCGGTTCATGGCGAGCATTCCAATTAAGTACCCTAATGTGCCAGCAAACAGGATGAACCCTATGCGTATAATTGCTTTAGATTTCATGGTAAGAGGATAGTAGAGGACACAAGACTGCGTCTGGACAAATGGTTGTTGTAGTTATGACAATGGTTAGCAGATGTAGTGTTGTCAGTCAACTGATTTACATTGACCATAAGCAACCATTAGATCTGGACCGCATACTTGGCGGTCTGATCAGCAATCAGATGCCTTTTCGTGTACGAAGACCCAAATAGCATTCCGTGGATGTAAGCCCTGTGCAACCGCTTGCATTACCTCATCAAGAATGTACTGGAGGCTTGACGTTGACATTGGGTCTTTATGTGCAGCGTTCAAGCGGTACTCCTTCGGCTACCCGGTTCAATACATGGAACCCTTTGACGACACAAAGGGCAATCCTCTGGGGCATAGAGCTCAAGTTCCATTCTTGCTAGGGAGATGACGGGGAACTCCAAGGCGTTGTCACCAACTTGTCGGTCAACGATGCAAGCGATTCCTATAACTTTTCCCTCCCATGCTGTTACTACCTGGGCTACTTCGAGCGAAGAGCGCCCAGTAGTTACCACGTCTTCCGCTATGAGGACTCTGTCCCCAGGGAGGATTTGGAAGCCTCGAGGTAGTGTCATCTGGTTTGCCTTTCTTTCGGTAAAAATTCCTCGGACTTCAAGGCATGTGGCCAGTTCGTATGCAACAATGATGCCACCCAAGGCAGGGCCAATTACAACATCGATGGTCCCAAATGCGTTAGCTTTTTCTGCCAGCATTAGGCATACCCGGTGAGCTAGGGCTGGATATTGTAGGAGTTTAGCACACTGAATGTATCTATTCGTATGCTTTCCGGACGACAACAGAAAATGACCTTCCAAAAAGGCGCCAGTGGATTGCAGCAAAGTTAGGACATCTCTACTGGTGGGCACAACCACGAATATCCTCCCAACTTTCAATTGACTGGTTTTCCATAAAGGTAGTTAGTCCTTTTATGACTTTTATCCCGCAGAACGGATCTATGAAGTTTGCTGTGCCAATCTGTACAGCATAGGCTCCAGCCATGATGAACTCCACTGCATCTTGCCAATTTGTGATCCCTCCGATGCCTATGACAGGTATCTCTAAAGCTAGTGAAAGTTCATAAACTATTCCTAGAGTAATGGGTTTAATAGCAGGACCGGAGAGCCCTGCAAAAATGTTTCTAAATACGGGCTTGCGCTTGGTAATATCGATTGCTATTGCTCGAAATGTGTTTGCCACACAGATGGCATTTGCTCCTTCGGCTTGTATCGCTCTCGCTAGTTGCAAACTACTACCCTCACTAGTTGGGGACAGCTTGACCCATAGCGGTTTCTTACATGCCTTTCTTGCTTCACGCACCACTTTTGCTGTTCTTGCTACCTGGTTGCCTGTAATGGGCTGATCGGGGATATTTGGACAGGAGATGTTAATCTCAACAGCATCGATTGAAGTATTGGAGAGCTTTCCCACTACTTGTCCATATTCCTTCACCGTGTTGCCCCATACATTGGCGATTACTACGAGCCTCATTTCTTTCATTTTCGGGAGATCTTCCTTAACAAAGCTAGTTACCCCAGGATTCTGAAGGCCAATGGAATTTAGAAGGCCGCAAGGTGTTTCCCAAAGACGAGGTCCAGGATTTCCCTGTTGAGGGTGGAGGGTTAGTCCTTTTGTGCATATGGCACCCAGGCGTGAGGTATCATAGAGTTGGCTGTACTCTTGGCCGAAACCAAAGGTGCCTGATGCTGCAATGACGGGGTTTCTTAGGGCAAGGTTTCCGATCTGAACCGAAAGATCAATCATTCCAGATTACATCCTTGGCGCGGAATACAGGTCCATCTCGGCAGACACGACGTAAGCCTTGAGTTGTTCTCACCACACAACCCAAGCAAGCACCGATCCCGCAAGCCATCTTTTCTTCTAGAGAGACAAATAGTGGTACCCCTGCATTTTGACAAGTGTGATGCAGAGCTTCTAGCATCGCGTAGGGGCCACAAGCGTAGCATGTGTCATAGCCATGTGGCTGGAACACATTGCTGATGAGCCCCTTCTGCCCATTTTCACCGGATTCGGAGGATATATATAACTGCTTAGCGACCTGCTTAAAGGTTCTTAACAGAAACGGCTTGGCGTGAAAACCAAGGTAGACATCCGCTTTGCCAAACACCTTAGCAGTATAAAACAATGGGGCAATCCCCGATCCTCCCCCAACTAGAGCAATTTGGTCGCCCTGTTGGTTCCAGCCATTGCCCAAGGGGCCAAATAAGACGAGCTTGTCTCCTGGTAAGAGGCGAGCCAAGAGGTGTGTGCCTTGCCCTTGCTTTACGTAAAGGAAGGAAAGCAGCTTGTCGGTGCGGTTAAAGATGCTCATTGGACGGGAAAGGGGTGGGTTGATGCCCCATGCTCGCAACATATAGAATTGGGCTGGTTTAGCCGGAAAGGTTCCCTGTACCCTCAGCAAGAACGTATCTGGGGCAACTTGGTCATTGGCTATTACTGGTGCTGTTCTAACATCTATCTTGTCCATTGCCGAATATCCCTTTTCATTCTTAGTGTTGCTTCACGTGCATACTCATCAAACCGACGCTCTGCATCCGCTCTATTTTTATGTGCGCCTAGAATTGATCGAGAGGCATTGATCAGAGCTCCATTTCCGTGAATGAACGCTTTGCTCACTTCTTGTCCACCAGCGCCCTGAGCTCCGTAACCGGGGATCAGAAGGAAAAGCCCAGGGAAAGACTGTCGTATTGTGGCTAACTCCTGACTTCTAATGGCTCCCACCACACCGCCGATAAGGCTGTATCCACAGCTTCCTCGATAGTCCTTCCCCCACTCCGAGACCCGTCGGGCTACATGCATGAACAAAGGCTGGTTCACGCAATGCAGATCCTGAAAATCTTTTGCCGAAACGTTGGACGTTCTTATCAAAATGAAGACTCCCTTTTCTTTCTGCTCCAGATATGGAAGAAAAGGGGCAATGGCGTCGGATCCCATGTAGGCGTTAAGGGTGACAAAGTCAGTCTCAAAATCTCCCGAAAAGTGTGCCCGAGCATACATTTCCCCGGTGGAGGCAATATCACCGCGCTTGATGTCACCGATTACAATTGTTCCTTTATCTCTAGCATATCGAATGGTATCCCGGTAACAGGAAAGTCCCTCTACGCCTAGTGATTCATAATGTGCAATCTGTACCTTGTAGCAGGAGACCAAATCCAGGGTTGCGTCAATTATCTTCCGATTGAATTCAAGAATAGCGCTCGGGATTGCCGGCTCTACAGCAAGGACTTGTGGTAAGAGCTTAGGCGATGTGTCTAATCCAACGCAGACCGGTCCACATTTTTCTACTGCGTCGAATAACTTATCAATAATCATCGAAACTCATTCCTTTGACCCTGTTATCAAGGCAGACAACCTCCGAATGAAGAAGATATTCGTTGTTTATGTGAGCCTCCCCTAGGTAAGCAAACTCTGAAGGGGATTATAAGTCTGCCTTAGGTACAGAGCAAGGTTACACATTGCCGATTATTCAACACCAAGTCGCTTGATAGGTAGTATAATGGAGTATGGATGATTACGAAAAAGGTGGTTATACAGGTCAATGAATAGAGTTACACAATGGATTTGCCGTGAGGGAAGGGTTATAAGTCCTGAGTTTCTTCGGGTGGATGGGTTTCTCAACCATCAGATCGCCCCAGCCTTTGTAGAAGAAGCTGGAAAACAGCTTGCTAACAGGTTTTGCAAAGCGGATGTTAGCTGTGTTCTTACCGCTGAAGCAGCGGGAAATGTGATTGCCTATGAGGTAGCGCGAAGGCTGCAAGTACATGCCCTTTATGCTAAGAAGGGGCGAACAGCCACCATGGCTAACCCTCTTGTTCGAACTGTGCGTTCGCCGACCAAAGGCACTGAGGAAGAGCTTGCCGTATCTGGAGATTACCTTAAATCAGGAGAACGTGTTCTCATTGTAGATGACTTTCTTTATCGGGGGCTCACTAGCGCTGCTCTTGCAGAGATGGTTAGGGAAAGTGGCGCAGAGCTTGTGGGTTTTGGTTTTGTGATCGAGAAAAGATTTGCGAAAGGCCGCGAGGTTCTGGCGAAGTTTGGCGTTTCAGTTACAAGTTTGGCCTCTGTGGTGCGGATGGATCCCAACAGTGGGAGAATCGATCTTGAAGAATAGGAATCAACTAAACTTCCTATATGTAGAATTCTAGCCAATGGGTATAGTAGTTCTTGATTTCGGCTCTCAGTATACGCCGTTGATTGCCCGACGCCTGCGAGAACTGCGAGTGTATTCGGTTGTTTTGCCTGGCACATCACCGGTCGAGGAAATCTGTATGCAAGAGCCCCAAGCCCTTATTTTTTCGGGTGGTCCGGCCTCAGTCTTTGATAGTGATGCCCCCTTGCCCGATCCAAGGGTTTATGATCTAGATATTCCTATCCTGGGAATTTGTTATGGCATGTATTTGCTTTCCCAGCATTTCGAAGGCCAAATGAAGCAGGTCGGCCGCCGTGAGTATGGCAAAGCCCTTCTGATTCACTGTAAGGGCCCTTTGTTCGCTGGATTTCCTGAAGAAACACAGGTTTGGATGAGTCACTCCGGTACAGTTACTGCTTTACCACCGGGTTGGCGAGTAGTGGCTGCTACCAAGGAGAATCCCGTGGCAGCAATCGAGTCTCCTCATGCCCGTTACTTCGCGGTTCAGTTCCATCCCGAGGTGGTTCACACCGTGGAAGGGAGGCTGATGCTGGAAAACTTTCTTCAGGCTATGAAGATTCCGCGTGATCGGACAGCCGAGCACACAATGGAGCTGTTGGTTCAAGAAGTGAAAGAAAAGGTTGGTTCAGAGCGGGTCTTGCTTGCTCTCTCTGGAGGAGTGGATTCAAGCACCCTGGCCTTGCTCCTTGCCCATGCAGGTATAGAACACACAGCGGTATTTGTTGATCACGGACTGCTGCGTCAAGGAGAGCGGGCCGAAGTTGAGCAAGCAATGCATGCTCTTGGTGTTGAGGTGATCACGGTAGATGCAGCAGGACAGTTCATCCAGGCACTGCAGGGTGTTTGGGATCCTGAAGAGAAGCGCAAGATTATCGGACGGGAGTTTATCACGGTGTTGAAAGAGAAGGCTCGGGAATATGGACCCTTCCAATTTCTAGCCCAAGGAACGCTTTGCCCAGATGTAATCGAATCTGCAGGCGGAGCAGGTACAGCCAGGATAAAGAGCCACCACAATGTAGGGGGGCTTCCAAGGGAGCTACCTTTTAAGCTTCTTGAACCGTTACGATCTTTGTTCAAGGATGAGGTGCGTGAGCTGGCTCGTTTGCTTGGGCTTCCCGATGCAATTTGCTTACGGCATCCTTTTCCTGGGCCTGGACTTGCAATCCGTATCTTAGGTGAAGTCACGCTAGAAAAACTGGAAGTTCTACGCCGGGCTGATGCCATTTTTGTTCAAGCGCTTCAGGAGACTGACATTTACCAGGATGTTTGGCAGGCTTTTGCGGTCTTGACTCCGTGGCGCAGCGTTGGAGTTACAGGAGATGAGCGTCACTACGGCTATGTGGTGGCCCTGCGAGCGGTGACAGGAGTTGATGGGATGACCGCTGACTGGGCTCGGCTTCCCGTAGAATTTCTCGATAAGGTTGCTTGGAAGATTACGTGCCAGGTACCTGAGGTTGGGCGGGTTGTCTATGACATAACTAGTAAGCCGCCAGCTACAATTGAATGGGAGTAATTGATTCTTGGGATCTTAGCGGCTTGAGTGAGTGAAACGAACGGGCGAGAGAAAAGCTTCATGTCAGAAGGAGGTCCCTATTCCACTCTGTACCTTGTCTCCAGCGTGAGGAGCCGGTTTCTTTTGTTCAAAACGATCTAGAACAAGTATTATCCAGTTATTGTGGCAGGGTTACTCCTTGTTGGCCTTGATAAATTCCACCGGTCTCTTTTTCTGTATAGGTGCGTAGTGGCCTCTTGCCTCGGAAAAAGACCACCTGGGTTATTCCTTGGTGAATGTGAAGCCGGATCGGAAGAGGTGAAAGGTTGGCAAGTTCGAGGGTAAGTTTTCCCCGCCATCCTGGCTCAAGTGGTGTTACGTTTACCAGAAGGCCGCAGCGAGCATAGGAGCTTTTTCCCCAACAAACAGCACAAATATTGTCTGGTATGTTGAACCATTCAACAGATTCAGCGAGTACCTGGGAGCCTGCGGCGATTTCAAGTATTTCATCAGCTTGGATCTCTCTGAAGTGGTGCGCAGGAAAAGCTATTGGGTCAAGTACGACGTTGATGCCGCCTAGTGGTACTAAGAACTTGTTTCCTAGTCGCAGGTCATACCCAAAACTTCCCAACCCATAGGAAGGTTTCCCTTCCTGAAAAGGAACGAAGGGATCAATCATCGGGTTATTGCGCTCACACAGGGCAGCAACTTCGTGATCGGATAAGATACCGTTGTTCATTTGGCCTCCCTTGCTTTCTCAAAGAAAGGAGCAGCAAAGCTGGTTGTCCATGTACGTTTGTCAAAAGGCCGGGTTCTTACGGAAGAGAGGAATTTCTCAAATTCTTTCCAATCCTTGCCGTAGATATGATAAGAGTCTGATATATCCATGTATCCTCCGCTATATACAGGCTGTTTGATCTGATTCTGTAGTTGTTCTGCAACAGCACGTTGTAAGTCGGTTAATGCCCACATGTTCATAAACGCTGCTTTGAAAGCATCTCTTGATCTCCAGTGGGCGTTCATGCTGAGCACTAAACCATCATTGCCAGGAAGTACCCGAAAATGGAGCCGCTGAAGACAAGGTGGTTCATCACTGTGCAAATCCTGGACAGGGATCCAGGTTATCGCCTGAGCACGGCGAGTATACGGTGTTTTAGCAAGCCTTCTTACTACGTAGGAAAGCTGGTCTATTTCGTCAGCATACGAGAATAACCGCTGATGGTAACTGTAAGGCCATCTGCCCTCTCCCACGCGGTTGTCATGGATACCGTTTACTACTTCTAGGCGATAGATCTCTAGGTCTTCCAGTTTTGCAGGAAAAGATCGATGGATTCGTGGTTCAGCAAAAGGCTCTTTCACTGTTATTATCATCGTGCAGTCCTTGCTCGGAGGGTCATTGGGGCGGTCATATTCGGTCTCTATCTCGATTCCGTTCTGCCAAGCCGAAAGAACCGATTTTTCCCAAGCTTGGGGCAAAAGCCTTTCCGAAACATGTAGCACCGGAATGTGTCCTTTCATCTTGTCCTCCTGGCTCTCGACCCTGGACTATCTTCTGTCCTCTAATCCATAATCCTTAATCCTGTGTTTTTCACCCATCACCCGTCACCCATCACGATTTACTATTTCTATCATTAGCGTACCCCCCCTGCAGGAAACGAACTTTTTATCTGTTCCCATATTGCACCCAACTCTTCCTCTGAGAAAGCTTGCCTATCCTTCCAGGCGGGATCAACCAAGGCTTTGTCCTGTGGTACCACGAACCGCTGTAGATAGTAACGTTTTGCTCCGGCAATCATAGGAATTGTCTCCTTTATGTCACTAACAGTGATTGTTGGGGCAACGGTTGTGCGAAACTCGTAATCGGGCGCATTATGGATTACGAGACGGATCGAGTGCCGGATTGCATCGATATTAACATGGACCCCCGCTAGTTCGTCATATCGCGCTGGTGGGCCCTTGATGTCCATCGCGACGTAGTTAAGGAGATGGGCCCGAAATAGTGCTTCAAGAATCTCAGGTTGTGATCCATTGGTGTCAAGCTTGACTAGAAGACCGAGGTGTTTTATGCGCGTGATAAATTGGCCTAGATCAGGCTGTAAGGTTGGTTCTCCGCCGGTAATGACCAGAGCATCGATAAACCCTTGTCGTTTGCGCAACGTGCTAAAGATATCATTCTCCGGGATCAGGTGGAGCTTGCTCGTTTCCTCTGGCAACACTAATTCTGAGTTATGACAGAAGGGACAGCGGAAGTTGCAAGCTGCCGTGTAGGCCAATGCTGCAATATGATCTGGGTAATCAATTAGCGTCATTGGAAGCAGGTGAGCAAATTTCACATGAGACCCCCGCTTAATACATACATTAAGCCTTGTCCGCATATTTCAGGCACAGAAGATTTAGTCTTCATCTTGGGTATTATCTCTCTGAATACCGAACCTTGCGCGTGACGTTTTCCTCGCAGATTCTTATAACTACGGATTCGCGGCTATCTTTACAGGTTGACCGGTTGAGTATACTTTGCGGTCAGAAAACTCAGCGCGTTTCCCGTCATTCCATTGCTCTACCGGTCTCAGGTATCCAACCACGCGGGAGTAAACCTCGGTATGTGCGCCACATAGCGGACAACTTGTTTGCTCTCCCACAAGGTATCCATGATCCGGACAAATAGAGAAGCTCGGCGTAAGAGTATAGTACGGTAGATGGAAGCCCTCGGCTATCTTTCGTACTAGTTGCTTGGTCGCCTCAGAGCTTGGCAAATGCTCGCCAAGGAATCCATGAAAGACCGTTCCGCCGGTGTAGCGAGTTTGCAATGGATCCTGCAGCTGTAGTGCTTCGAATAGATCGTCAGTCAACCCGACCGGTAGGTGAGTGGAGTTTGTGTAGTACGGCTCCTTGCCCCCATAACGCTCCAAGGTGTATATACGAATATTCGGATGGCGATTGAGGTCTTTCCTCGCCAAACTGTAGCTTGCTCCTTCAGCTGGGGTTGCTTCTAGGTTAAAGATCTCATTAGTTTCTTCCTGAAAATTACTTAGCTTTTCTCGCATGAAGTCGAGCGTTTTTAGCGCGAAGGCTTGTCCGGCAGGATCAGCGATCGAAAGGTCATACAGGTTGAGTAAAGCATCATTCATTCCAATAAGGCCAATTGTGGAGAAGTGATTTCTCCAGTAACCTCCTATGTTTTGCTTGACCTCTTGTAGATAGAACTTTGAATAGGGGTAAAGCCCTTCTTCTGTAAGGTTCTCTAAAGTCTTGCGCTTGATCAATAGTGATTCTCTGGCGAGATCCATCAGATCACTCAAGCGGTTGAAGAAATCAGACTCGTTCTTAGATAGGTAACCCAAGCGTGGGATGTTGATCGTTACCACACCGATCGATCCAGTGAGTGGGTTTGCCCCGAACAGTCCACCGCCCCGTTTCCTGAGCTCACGATTGTCAATACGAAGGCGGCAACACATACTGCGGGCATCCTCCGGCTTCATGTCGCTTCCTATGAAATTAGAAAAGTATGGTGTCCCATATCTTGCTGTCATCTCCCACAGCGGAGCGAAATTGTCATTTTCCCAATCGAAATCCTCTGTTATATTGTAGGTGGGGATAGGAAAGGTGAACGGTCGATCGTGCATGTCTCCTTTAACCATCACCTCGGCAAAGGCACGATTGAACATGTCCATTTCGTGTTGATAGTCACCATAGACAGAGTCTTGCAGCTTTCCGCCTATGGCTATTGGTTCTCCTCTCATATAACGCGGGACCTCTAGGTCAAAGGTTACGTTGGTAAACGGGGTCTGAAAGCCAACTCTTGTGGGGACGTTCATGTTGTACACAAACTCTTGCAGGTTTTGTTTTACTTCGCTGTAGGAGAGGTTGTCGTGTCGGATGAAGGGAGCAAGATAAGTATCGAGGTTTGAGAAAGCCTGTGCTCCGGCCGCTTCGCCCTGTAAAGTGTACATAAAGTTTACTACCTGGAGTAGCGCAACGCGGAAGTGTTTTGCTGGTGCGGCCTCTATTTTTCCCCGTACACCACGGAAACCACGCATAAGCAAATGATGCAAGTCCCAGCCCACACAGTAGGCGCCAAGGGTTCCCAGGTCGTGGATATGAAAGTCCCCTTCAATGTGGTGCTCACGGATTTCCTTGGGGTAGATCTTATTCAGCCAATAGCGTGAGATCACTCTATCCGTAATATGGGTGTTTAACCCTTGTAGCGAGTAGGTCATGTTGCTGTTCTCGCGCACTCGCCAGTTGCGGTCCTGTAGGTAGTCTTCCACAAGCGGGATTTCAGTAAGGAGGCCGCGCATCTCGCGCATGTCAGCGTGTTGTTTGCGATAAAGAATGTAAGCCTTGGCCGCTCTGATGTATCCTGTCTCGATGAGTACTTTTTCTACTGTATCCTGGATTTCTTCTACCTTGGGCGGCTTATCTACGAATGTCTCATAGAGGTACTCCACGACCCGGCCCGACAATTGCTCGGCCGCTGCTCTGTCAGGGTTTCCCACCGCGTGCATGGCTTTCTGGATAGCGGTTGTGATTTTTTCCTTATCGAAGGGCATTACACGGCCATTGCGTTTAATGATTCTGTCCAATATTATTCCCCCTCATTGAAACATGCGTTGATATGTAAGACCGAGCTCAGCGTAGCTTATGGAGGGATATAAAGTCAACCGTAACTTGTTCGCCCTTGTGGTAATGAAGGAGTGATCGCCAGGGGATAAGAACAAACGCCATATACAAAAGGGTGATAGAGGTCTGACAATAGGGCAGGGGGTGATGAGCGAAAACGGTGAACGGTGAATCGTACCCCCAGTCCTGCTTCCGGCCTCCGATTCTCGACTGCTGGCGCTTGACTGCAGTAGGCAGGCCAGATAGGGAAGAACCCCTCTTGTGTGAATTGGAGAGTAGCTTCAAGCAAAGGTTTCGGAGCTTGATTTTGCGGTGATCATAAGATAAGCTTCTGCAGTACTGAATAATTCGACAATTAGTAATCCAGGAGAGGTGATCAAAATACCTAACATTCGTTCAGCAGAGAAGCGTTTGCGTCAGAGTAAAAAACGTCGAGGACTCAATCGAGCAAAAAAGAGGGCGCTCAAGCATGTCATTAAACAGATAAAGACTCATCTGGCTGCTGGCGATAGAGAGGCGGCACGTGCACTCTTGCCCGAGCTTGCCAAAGTAACTGATAAAGCGGCCAAACATCACACAATTCACAAGAATAAGGCCAATCGAATTAAGTCTCGGTGGATGAGGAAGGTGGGAGCAGTTTAAGGGAGGTTTGCGTGCGACAGTACGATTTTCTTGGCAAAGCAAAGTACTTGGTTCCCATCTCTATCATTCTTGTAGTGGCGAGCATTGTTCTCTTGATCCCTCAAGTGCGAGGCCTAAACCCAGGGATTGAGTTTACCGGTGGAACCGAATTTACGATTAAGTTCGCCGGGCCAGTAGAGATAGCTGATTTGCGTGGCGTATTAGCTGGGCTTTCCCCTGAGAGTACGGATTTAGGAAAGAGCGCTATCCAGGATGTTTCCGGCAAGAACACAAAGGTCATCACAACACAGTTAGACGTAGAAGCAAATCAGTCGACAATTGATCAGATCGAAGAGACTATAAGAGCTCAGTTTGAAGTGGAGGATATCAACCGTCGCTCAATTGGCAAGCAGGTTAGCCGGGAGCTTGCTCAAAAGGGTTGGCAAGCTGTGTTGCTTGCCCTGGTGGTAATACTGGTTTACGTCTCGTGGCGATTTCGCCTGCGGTACGCTATCGGCGCTGTGGCGTCAGTTACGCATGACGTAATCATCGCACTGGGTATCTTTGCTCTTTTCAAGATTCAAGTGAATCTACCTACAATTGCTGCGTTTTTGACTATCGTTGGGTATTCCCTCAATGATACAATAGTTATCTTTGACCGCATTCGTGAGAATATCAAGATAAACAAGAAAAGGTCGATCTTTGATACTATCAACCTTAGTGTTAATCAATCATTGACTCGGACCCTAAACACTTCGTTTACAACTTTTATTCCCGTCTTGATCTTGTTCTTGTTTGGTGGAACGGTTTTACGCGGATTCTCTGTGGCTCTTTTTATTGGGGTGGTTGTAGGCACGTATTCCTCTATGTATATAGCTAACCCGATTCTCTATGCATGGACACTTAAGGCAGGTGGCGCGAAGAAGGGTTGATGTGAAGTCTCTTATCCATCCAGGGAAGGAATGGAAGCTCTCCGCTTGTCCAAGTGATAGCCTGATTCACGAGATTCAAGAAGCAATTCCCTGTAAACGACCGTTTGCTGTCTTGCTCGCGCAACGTGGCGCGCATAAATGGGAGGCACTGATGAATCCTTGTTCTCGGGATTTTCATTGCTCTTCTCTTATGCTGGGAGTGGAAAAGGCTGTCTCTCGACTGATACAAGCAATTGGGAAGAAGGAAAAGATATTCATCCATGGAGATTTTGACGTTGACGGCTTGAGTGGAGCAGCTGTCCTTTACAAAGGCTTGCTACCTCTGTTCCCCCAAAGAACAATAAAAGTCGAGGTCGGTACTCGCGAGCAAGGGCACGGTTTGTCTGTCGGTTTTGTGCGCCGCGTGATAAGTGAGTTGTTTTCACTTGTTCTCACTGTTGATTGTGGGATCTCCAACGGTAAAGAGATTTCCGAGCTACGTGATGCGGGGATTGACACAATCATCACAGATCACCATTTGTCCAGCCGGCAACTGCCTCCGGCGGTGGCCATCCTTGATCCACATCAGGCAGGTGAAACATACCCTAACTGTGATTTGGCTGGGGTAGGTGTGGCCTACAAGCTGATCTGCGGGCTGTACAAGCAACTTGGGCGAGAAGTTCCCTATTCTTTTCTGGATTTGGTTGGTCTAGGAACGATTGCGGATCTTGTTCCCCTTGCCAGAGGCTCAGAAGTGGAGAACCGAGCGATAGTACGGGAGGCGCTCTCGCTGTTGGCTAGCGGTACAGGATCTTCACTTGGCCTACGGGTATTGATGGATAGAATGTCTGTTAACGTAACAAGAGTAACAGCTAGAGACATTGCTTACATTGTTGTCCCCAAGTTGAACGCGGCGAATCGTGCTGGTGATCCCAAGGTGGCTTTTCTTCTTCTCTGCACCGGAAAGGAGGAGCGCGCGAGATATCTAACCGAGATCCTACTAGACTACAATCGCGATCGTGAGATTGCGCAAGATGATCTGTTGGCTCAGGCCGAGGAGAAGATAGCAGCAGAGGGAACAGACCCGGCAAAGGATGGTATTGTTGTTCTTACTGGAAAGTATTGGAATGAAGGGATACTAGGGCTCGCAGCTTCTAGGCTGGTTGATCGTTATCATGTTCCGGCAGTTGTTATCTCTCGCGGAGATCGAATGAGTCGTGCTTCTTGCCGCAGTATAGAAGGATTTGACATGGTGGAGTGCCTTGAGGCGCATTCTGATTTGCTTATTCGTTACGGTGGGCACAAAATGGCAGCGGGGTTTTCGGTTTCAAATGATCTGCTTCCCATATTGCGCAAGCGGCTCCTGCTTTATGCTACGGAAAAGAATCTAGCTCCTTCGTCCACGGCTAACAGCATTGATGTGGAGCTTGTGCCTGATGGGATCGATATACAGCTCTATACTGACCTGCGCTCGCTAGCTCCTTATGGGCAAGGTAATCCCTTGCCCATCTTTCTCTTACGGGGATGTTCATTCGATGGTTTCTCTTTAGTAGGCGCGCGAAAGCAACACCTAAAGGGAAGGGTTGTGTGTGATGGATCACGGGTTCCATTTATCGCTTTCCGCATGTCAAGGCATATTAATGCCTTTGAAAACACATGTAACGTTGCCGTTGTTTTTAGAGTTGGATTTGATAGCTGGCATAAACAAGTGCAATTAGAAGTTATTGACTTGGTGGAAAACTAACCGTTCTCTTCGCTAATGGAGAGGAAAGCAAATAGATTTAGAGCGAGACGAGCTACAAGAACCCTGGTGATGAAAACCGGTATTGTAATGGCGCTCTTGATCCGATATGGTTGGTGTAAGAGGCGGTACAGCCATTCTAGACCCATTCGTTGCCAGTGAGCCGGCGCGCGTGTGCAATTGCCAGCAAACACATCGAGTGCTCCTCCGATCCCGATCATTAAGGGTACATGAAGTCTATCTTTGTGGTTGGCCATCCATAACTCTTGCTTGGGAGCCCCCATCCCAACTAGAAGAATATCCGGGGCTGTTTGTGCAATTGTCTTGATTACTGTCTCATCGTCGTTGAAGTAACCGTGATGGGTGCCTACAATAGCAAGGTTGGGAAAGTGTTCTGTGATCTTGTCTCTTGCCTGCTCTGCTACTCCTTCTCTCCCTCCAAGGAGGAAGATACGGTAGGCTTTTGTGTTTGCCAGTTCTAGCAAGCGTTTTGTCAGGTCAATCCCTGTGACCCGTTCTTTGAGTGGTAGACCAAGAAAGCGGGTTGCCCAAACGATCCCCACTCCATCTGCGGCTACAAAATCCGCATCCAGGTATGCCTTACGAAGGATCTGATTCTTTCTTGCTCGGAGCAAAGCCACGCTGTCTGGCGTTACGATAACGTGTGGCCGCCTAGGAGCGAGAAGCATCTTTTCGAGACGGCAAAGAGCTTCGTCCAATGCCAGGTTGTTGAATCCTATTCCGAAAACAACACGTCGAGATCCCTGCTTAATTACCCAACGTTTGGCAAGCCAACGGGAAACAGGCTTACGAACAAGGTGTACTGCAAGCAGGAAAGGTATGATTCCAGCAACAAGAAGCCCATGGGCTGGAGAGAGATGAACACCAAGCACGGCTCCTATAGTGAGAGCACTTGACAGCACTAGTAGCAAGAACGCAACTTCGCCTTGAGTGTACCCCCGCGCGACCAGCCATTGAGGCAGAGGCTTCACTCTGGCTCTGGTTGATCCCTGGGCGATAAGACTATAAGAAGTGGTCATGATTGGAAGAGTGATTATAGCAAGTGGAGCTAGTAACGAGAGGGAAATCGGTGTCTTCATGACCCCACTGATTCCATAGAGTGCCAAACAGAATGCTACTGTGCGATGAAGTTTGATCAAGAGTCCACGGTAACCTTGATAGACAGCAACTGCTGTTGCTAACACAATCCCCAACAGGACAAATGGGAGGTGAATTGCGATTGGTTCCAGGCGTGTCTGCGGTGATATCATTGTGAGCAGAATAGCATTGATTACTAAGGTAGCATCAAAAGCGAGCTGTAGTGCTGGGCGGGGAAGCAGTCGAGAGAGCTCCTCGCGCGAGCGCAGGATGATGAGAACCCAAACAATAGTAAGGGGAAGGGAGATCCAGTTAAGGTATATGTAACCACCTCCTGGATTGGTAAAAAAGTGTATGCGAAAGCCGAATAGAGCAGCTATGAGAGCTGCAACAAGTCCTTGCAGAAAAGGCGTAGCTCCTCGATTGGGTAGATCAAGAGAGAGCACAAAAAGCCCCAATCCCAGCCCGAGAATTTCAATTCGAGGTCCCACGGTAAACAACAGCGCTAGTACTGGCAGACACCAGGCCGTACGGTGCAGATAGCGTGTACCTGATATGCCAAGCAGTCCGGTTAAAGCCGAGGAAACTAGCCCATATACCATGACATATCATAATGGTGATCTTGTCTGATAAGAAAAGGAAAGAGGTCTCTATCTGTAATGCTGTTGGTCACTGGCCTGCGTGATAATTGTCACTTCCCTATGCAAAAACGAGCGAAAATGTGATCAAGCACATCTTCGCTTAGATCGATTCCCTGAAGCTCGCCGGCAACCCTGTACGCCGAACGTAGTTGTTCAGCGACCATGTCGGGTGATTGAGCATTCTTAAGCGCTTCTACGGCGTTACTTAGGAGGTTGTTGATGCGAAAAAGGAGGTCTTGTTCCCAGACATCGAGCAGAAGGATCGTCTGCTTGCTGGGGACGTATCCCTCGAGTAACAGGTTGACTATCCCGTGAGACAGCTGCTTGATTCCCTCCCCGTTTCTCGCGGAGATCTTGTAGGGATTTTTTGCTGTGCCGGGGATTGTCTGTTGGAGTTTGCATGGAAGATCCGACTTATTGATTACAACCAGCACCGGTTTTTCCCAGTTTTTTTCTAGTAGGGCGTGATCTTTGCTTGTGAGAGCGGAGCTTGCGTCTAGGAGGAGTAACACAAGATCAGCACGGTTGATTGCGTGCTCAGTCCGTCTTACTGCGGCTTTTTCTATCTGGCCGGTAGGTTTGCATAATCCGGCAGTGTCTATGATGCGAAATAACACTCCATTGATTGTTGCCTCTTCTTCTACCGTGTCTCGTGTCGTTCCAGGGATTGGTGTAACGATGGCTCTTTCTTCGGCCAACAAAGCGTTAAACAGAGTTGACTTGCCGACGTTTGGTCGACCAACCAGGGCAATAGTAAGTCCATCTGTTACAATCTTCCCTTGTTCCCCTTGCTTAAGTAGCTTGCTAGTGTAATCAATAACCTTGACCAAGCGAGGAAGAATTTGCCCTATTTGTTCTTCCTGGTCCGGGAAGTCAATTCCTACATCGATCTCAGCGAGCGATTCAGCTATTTTGTCACGAATAAAGGCGATTCCTTCCGAAAAGCGTCCGTGTAGTTGGCCAACTGCGGCTTCTAAGCCAAGCTTTGTCTTTGCCTTCACGATGTCCAGGACCGACTTGGCTTGGTCGAGTGATATACGACCATTTAGGAATGCTCGTTTGGTAAACTCGCCTCGTTCTGCTAATCGTGCTCCTTTCCTTAAGGTAAGGTCAAGCACTGTGCGCAGGGCAACAATTCCGCTATGGCAGTTGATCTCGACGATGTTCTCACGGGTATATGTGCGAGGGGCGTGCATTACTGTGACAAGGACATCGTCGATTTCTCTTCCTTGAGAGACAATAGTACCGTAGTGCAACGTGTGGCTCTTAGCTTGCTTGAGAGAAATGCCATGCGCGGGGTGAAAGATTTCTTCAGCAATAGTTATTGCTTGTGGACCACTCATGCGAACGATTCCGATTCCTCCCTCACCGAGGGGGGTAGAGATAGCGGAGATGGTGTCATCATAGATCATATCTGGCTGGGCTCGATGACCACTCGACGCTGATCTCCTTTGCCTATGCTATATGTCTTCACTGCAGGGAAGCTGGCAAGGGTAACGTGAATCGTTCGCCGTTCTCGAGCAGACATTGGATTTAGGCGGATCCGCTTGTGCTCTTTTCTAGCAGATTCGGCGGCTGTGAGCGCAAACCGAATTAGAGCGGCTTTCTTTCGCTTTATTGCCCCATTTGTGTCAATGACAACTTTGCATTCAGTCTCTGTTTCGCGGTCCAAATAAGCCTGGAGAAGACGCTCAAGTGAGGTTAGGATAGGGCGCTCTTCCGGGATGGAGAATATGTTTCCTGTGATATTAATATAGATGTCTTCAGGGGTTTGGCCCTGAATTTCGAACGTTGCTTCCTCTTCCATGATAGAGAGAAGACCCTGCAGGTAGTCTTCAATCTGTGCTTTGATCTTCTCCATCATCCGTTTCTCCATCATCCAGGATTGCCTCGGCCGGGGCTGACATGGATGTTATCGTCTTTGCTTTGGCCATTTCCCAGTTGACGAAGTACTGCTGTCCAACCTGGGAAAGCGTGGTCAACAAATAGTAGAGCCACAATCCCGCAGGGAAGCTATATAAGAAAACTGCCATAAATATGGGGAATATGTACCCCATGTATTTCTGGCTTCCACCGGTATTGCTAGCTGTCATTGGCGTCATCATCCGCTGTTGCAAGATCATGAGCAATGTAGTGATCCCGACAAGAATGAAGTAAGGATCACGCAAGCTAAGATCTGGTACCCATAGGAACCCAGGAGAAAGATGGATCTGCTCAGCGGAGTACAGGATTGCTTTCCAGAGAAGGATTAGGATTGGAAGTTGTACAAACATTGGAAGACATCCACCCATTGGGTTGACCCCTTCTTGTTTGTATAACTGCATCATTTTTCGCTGTAGTAGCTGACGATCGTCTTTGAACCGTTCCTGGATTCTCTTAAGCTTTGGTTGTAGTTTCTGCATTTTGGCCATTGAGTGGTACTGTTTACGCATTAAGGGAAACAAGATCACCCTAGTCAAAATCGTGAACAGAATGATTGCCCAGGCATAGTTTCCTGTATGACGATATAGGAAATTGAGGAATTGAATTACTGGCACCATCATTCGTGCCATGTTTCCTGGCGAGTCGAGTTTTCCTAACCCAGCATCCTCCATGAGTAGGAACCTGCGACGCCCGCCGTACAGAGAAAATGAATAGTGGGTTGTTCCTCGTGTCAAAGGTAGGCTTACTCCGAAGCGCTGGCTACCGGCCGGTGTGCGCTCTGAAAAAGGTGCAGCTTCTGTCAAGCCAACTGGCATGAGGAAGAAGACAGTTTGTTTGTCCATTAACCCGAGCCCATCAAACGAGGTGTAGGAGTTTGGAACAAGCAGGGCTTCTGTTGCGGCATCATCGAATAGATAGACCAAGGCCGGGCTGCTCTTGGTAGGTGTATGATCGGCGAGGATCATGAGCAAGGTGGAAGAGGGATTTTCCCCATCTGGGTTATCGATTACAAGCTCCATATCAACCGTGTAGTAAGGTTCGTTGCGGATGGTAAAACGTTTTGTGAAATCAACACCACCCGCTCTACCCTTGAATTCAACAATGATTTCATCTGCATAGGCTTGTATTGGGGTAGAAAGTACGCAGTCGGCCTCCGTTCCGTCCATTAGTAGGGTAAATGGAAATGTGGTGTTGGCCACATATTGTCTGTCTAGATCAACAGGATCTGTCTTTGTCCCTGGTACAAGCTCGCTTGATTTTGAGCCATAGGGAGAGAAGGTCAAGAACACGCTGTGTAGTGTGCCTTTCTCTTCTGAAAAAACATAACTTGCTAGGGCCGTAGTAACTTCAATCTCTTTATAGTCACCGGACTGATAAATCCTATAGGTTAGATCTGTTTGTACTCCCCAGCTCGGGACTCCTAGTAAGAGGAAGAGAGACAATGTAATGGATATCGTTAGCCAACCATAGATTTTTCTCAATATAACCTCCTCGCGATAGGGTATCCCAGTGATTAGAAGGTTGCAACTCCGTTGATAGGGGCTAAGGCTTGCTGTAAACTTCTTAGTGTTGATGTTTACAGGGATTATTCAGAACCTAGGAGTGTTACGTAGACGAAGGACGGGTGTCCTTGAAGTGGAAGTACCCACGTCGATCCGGGAACGATTGACTGTAGGGGCAAGCATCGCAGTGAATGGGGTTTGCGTGACTGTTAGTGAGCTATCAACCAAAGCGTTTTCGGCAAGCATCTCACAACAGACCCTTTCTTGTACCACCGTTGGAAGATTGAGAGAGGGGACACCGGTCAATTTAGAGCTTCCAGTTGGTCCGGAGGGCGCTTTTGACGGACACATTGTGCTTGGGCATGTTGATACAATTGGTCGGGTGCGAGGGGTTTTTCGTGCTCGAGAAGGCCGGGTATTTATCTTTTCCTTTGCCCGTGAGTTTTGTCGTTATGTAGCAGATAAGGGGGCGGTGAGTGTGGACGGCATTAGTCTTACCCCATTTGCTGTCAGCAAGGATGATTTTCGCTGCGCAGTGATTCCGCAAACACTTGCCTTAACAAATCTGCAGTATCGAGCCAACGGAGATTCGGTAAACTTGGAGTTTGACATCTTAGCAAAGTATGTAGAAGGGATGATAAAAAGTGTCCATTGAAATAGAGGAAGCAATTAGGCGATTTAGTGCCGGGGAAATGCTAATAATTGTTGATGAGGAAAGCAGGGAGAATGAAGGTGACCTAATGATAGCAGCCGACCATGTCACCCCAGATGCGATTAATTTCATGTCCAAGTACGGCCGTGGATTGGTCTGTTTGGCCATCGATAGTAAACGAGCGCATTCCCTTACGCTAGCCCCGATGGTCTCCGAGAACACCGCTTTGCACGGGACCCATTTTACCGTATCTGTCGATGCGAAAGATGGTGTAACCTCTGGCATATCTGCTCACGATCGGGCTCGTACAGTACAGGTAATGGTAGATGAGGCGACACAGCCAGAGGATCTGGCTCGTCCTGGGCATATCTTCCCATTGATTGCTTGTGAGGGAGGCGTGCTCAAACGTGCCGGACACACGGAAGCTGCGGTTGATCTGGCACGGCTGGCCGGCCTAAAACCAGCGACCGTCCTTTGTGAAGTGCTGAATGATGACGGGACCATGGCGCGCTTACCCGAGCTGAAGATAATAGCGGATAGACACAATCTAGGTATTGCCAGCGTTGCTGATTTGATTACTTATAGAAAGCGGAATGAACCTTTGGTCACGCGGGTGGCGAGCGCGGAGCTTCCTACCATCCATGGTGATTTTAGAATCTACAGCTACTTCAGCCAAATAGAAGACGAAGAACACGTGGCTCTGGTGAAAGGAAATGTGGCAGGGAAGAAGAACATTTTAGTTCGGGTTCACTCAGAATGTCTTACCGGTGATGTGTTTGGCTCGCTGCGGTGTGACTGTGGGGATCAACTCCACCGTGCCCTCGACATGATTGAACAGGAAGGGCGTGGGGTGTGCTTGTACATGCGACAGGAGGGAAGGGGAATTGGCTTACGCAATAAGGTCTGTGCCTACAGACTGCAGGATGAGGGTCTGGATACCGTGGAGGCAAATGAGCGGCTTGGCTTTGCGGCTGACCTGCGCGATTATGGTATTGGTGCTCAGATCTTGTGCGATTTGGGTTTGTCCACCATCCGTCTTCTTACCAATAACCCAAAGAAAGTAATCGGTCTCTCTGGTTACGGCTTGCAGATCATAGAGCAGATCCCTATTGAGGTCTCTCCGAATGAACATAACCGTTACTATTTGAAGACCAAGAAGGAAAGATTGGGACATCACCTGACAAATGTCTAGGGTCGTCCTGTAGATTAGTTACAGGATGAAGAGATGATCTAAGGAGGAATGACTATGGGGAATACGTATGAAGGAAAACTAGATGGACATAGCCAGCGAGTAGGAATTGTTGTTAGCCGCTTCAATGATTTCGTCACAAGTAGGCTTCTTGATGGTGCCCTTGATCGACTGAAGCGGTCAAATGTACCACAGGAATCAACGGATGTATGCTGGGTTCCAGGCGCCTTTGAGGTTCCTAAGGCAGTAAGGCAAATGGCCAATACAGACCGTTATGATGGAGTAATTGCGCTAGCTGCAGTAATTCGAGGGGCGACCCCGCACTTTGAGTACATTGCCAGTGAAATCACCAAGGGGCTAGCCAGAATTAACCTGGAAGTTGCTATTCCAGTAGCATTTGGCGTAATTACCTCTGATACTGTTGAGGAAGCGATTGAGCGAGCCGGTACGAAGCTAGGAAACAAAGGAGCGCAAGCGGCGGAAAGCTTGATTGAGATGATCAATGTGCTACAAGAGATTGGATGAAGTACGAATCGGTTCGCGGGATGCGTGATATCTTACCAGGCGAGATTGGCTACTGGAAGCAGGTTGAGGAAAAGGTACGTGAAGTAGCAACCTGTTTCCATTATGGTGAGATCCGTCTACCCCTCATGGAGCATACTGAGATCTTCTCACGCGGTATTGGTGAAGAGACAGATGTCGTAAATAAGGAGATGTATACCTTCCTAGACAAGAAGAATCGTAGCTTGACCTTACGACCAGAGGCAACAGCGTCAGTTGTACGAGCCTACCTTGAACACGGCCTTCATATTAGGGAACCGTTCCAAAAACTCTTCTATATTGGGCCAATGTTCCGTTATGAAAAGCCGCAGAAAGGACGTAGTCGTCAATTTCATCAGTATGGGGTAGAAGCAATTGGTTCACTTGATCCAACATTGGATGTAGATGTGATAAGCTTTGCTTGGACATTGATGGATATGTTAGGTCTTTCCGACCTCTCGCTGCGATTAAATACTATTGGTTGCGCAGAGGATCGACAACGTTACAAGAAGGCCTTATCCGGTTACTTTGCCATCCACATTGATGAGATGTGTACAGACTGTCAAAGACGTTATGATTCTAATCCATTACGCATTCTTGACTGTAAGAAAAGCCAGTGTCAGCCGTATATTCAACAGGCACCAGCTAGTATTGATTACCTGTGCGCCGATTGCGCTCGACACTTCGCAGAGGTAAAAGGTTACTTGGATGAGCTAGGATTGAATTACGGGATTGATGCACGCCTTATCCGCGGGCTGGATTACTACACGCGCACCGTGTTTGAACTCATCTCCAAGGACCTTGGCGCCCAAGATGCCTTGCTTGGCGGGGGGAGGTACGATGGTTTGGTTGAGTTGCTTGGCGGCCCAGCTACTCCAGCTGTTGGCTTTGCCGGTGGAATGGAGCGGTTGATCCTTGTTTTGCAGGAAAAAAACAGGTCCTTTGGGCAAGAAAAACGGCTCGACCTGTTTCTTGCTACTCTAGGAGAGGAGGGGCGCTTGCTTGCCCTTACACTTGCACAAGGTTTGCGTAGTCAGGGAATATCGGTTGATCTTGATTACCGTGGCCGATCCTTGCGCAAGCAACTTGGCTATGCCGATCAAATTGGAGTACGTTACTTGATCATACTTGGCGAAAATGAAGTTAGCTCAAGAAAGGGTAGGATCAAGAATATGGGCAGAGGGCAAGAATACGAAATTGCCCTAACCGCTGATGCAATAGCGCGTATTGTACATGGGAGTAAGCATGGAGATTAAGATTGTTCAGGTTAATAACCCACGTGGATTGAATCTTATCCTTGGTCAAACGCACTTCATTAAATCAGTAGAAGATCTGCACGAAGTATTGGTCACTGCAGTACCGGGAATCAAGTTTGGAGTAGCATTCTGTGAGGCGTCTGGCCCAGCGCTTGTTCGCTACTCTGGAACTGATCAGAAGCTAACAGACCTTGCCATTAATAACGCAAAGGAGATTGGAGCTGGACATGCGTTCATCATATTCCTAGATGGGAGCTTCCCGATCAATGTACTGAATAGGATCAAACAGGTCCCAGAAGTGTGCTATATTTACTGTGCCAGTGCCAACGCAGTGCAGGTAGTCATCGCCGAAACGGAGAAGGGACGCGGAATACTTGGTGTAATTGATGGTATTTCACCAAAGGGAGTGGAAACGGAGACCGACATCGCCGAGCGGAAGTCATTCCTGCGAAAGATCGGATATAAGCTGTAGGTTAACGCTTATCTGATTTCGCCGTCATTTTCCCATAGAGAGTGGAGGAGGATTTCAATCTTGCGTTTAGACTTACTGGAGCGTGGGCGTTTCACTTTTCCTTGATATAGACGGTTTACTAGTTTCACATCTACCTTTGCGATTCGCGCAAATTCTGTGAGTGCGATACCAAAATGATCAAGGGTTACCTCTAGCCTAACGCTCAATGGTGCCGAATTCTCTAGCTCTGGAGGGATGCCGCACAGTTCCCAATCAATCTTTCCCGGTTCAGCCCAATCGCACGTGTTACTCAATGGCGGGTGTGTCTTGTTATTGAGTGTCCGTCGTCGTTTGTCGTCGCTCTTCCCTAGAACTACGATCCCATGCAGCACTGTTGGCTTCATACAAGGTTCCTTGCTCTGGGTAGCCTTGCGCTTCTTGGGAGGTTTCCTGTACGCAGTGCAGGGTGGTTTCTCTGAACGGATAAAACCATCTGCTGCTACCATGCGAACCAAGGCCCTATCGGGGGTAAGTTCAACAACGCTGACCTCTAGCTCTCCTAGTCCTTGGTCGACTAACTCGGTTAAGAAAGCTTGGATCGAAAGATCTGCTTCCTCCTTGGTGTTGACCAAGCGATATCCTCGGTTTATCAACGACTGAATTGCAGCTTGATATTTCATCTGACATCAAACCCCTCTTAGTCTGACTACTTTGTTGATAGTATATCTGTCGACCGATTTCAATGCTCCCGAGCGTCGCCCTCGGCAATTGAAGTACTTACGGGGGGGGGCGTATTAGCAACTTGGTGTGTCACGCCTTATCGAGTCGTTGTTTGTTGTAAGAGAACGGGTAGAATGTACTTAAAGCAGCAAAGGGAATAACTTCTGAAGGTTGAAATAAGACGCATTACCAAGGGGCTGATGAAACTAATAGTGATTGGTGCTGGGATGATGGCGCGGGCGATTACCTTCAATCTAGCTCAACGAGAGGAGATTGATGAAATCTGTCTTGTCGATCGGGAAGTAAAAAAAGCCGAGCAGATTGCGGACTGGTTATCAGATAAGAGGGTGGTTCCTATGCGGTTAGATGTAACTGCCCCTCGTGCTGTACGTGAAGCAATGCATGGATGTGTAGCTGCAGTCAGTGCCGTGCCCTATTTCCTTAATCTCTCACTTGCGCAAGCAGCCGTGGCTAGCGGTACTCATTTCTGCGATCTTGGAGGGGACAAGCGCATAGTAGAAAAGGAATTTGCCCTTGATGAGCAGGCAAAACAAGGAAGAGTAACAGTAATTCCTGATTGCGGTCTTGCTCCGGGCTTGGTTAATATCCTTACTGCTGGGGCAATTGCCGAACTTACAGATGTGGAGGTGGTCAAGATCCGAGTAGGTGGGCTTCCTCAACGCCCGCACCCACCCCTTGACTACCAGATCGTATTCTCTCCTCATGCCTTGATTAACGAATACATGGAGCAAGCGACTATTATCCATGATGGAAACGCTGTCAAGGTGTCATCTTTAACAGAGCCGGAAGAGATTTCGTTCCCCGGGTATGAATGTCTGGAAGCATTTCGCACCTCAGGAGGTACTTCCACTTTGCCGCAAACTATGCTTGGTCGAGTGGCTAACCTGGATTACAAAACGATTCGTTATCCAGGGCATCTTGAAAAGATAAGTGCGATGGCAACGCTTGGTTTCTTTGGTACAACGCCACGGCTGGTAGACAAAGTTGAGGTAAGCCCACGAGAATTAGCGGCACAGCTGTTAGGTGAGAATCTTTCATTTGATGAACCGGATGTTGTGTTGTTGCGCGTGACGGCAAACGGGAAAATAGATGGCCGAGCAGTGGAAGTGTGCTACCAGATAATTGATCACTTCGATGAGAAGACCGGGCTTTCTGCCATGATGCGTACAACCGGTTTTCCCGCGGCTCAGGTTGTTTTTATGCTTGCGAGCGGATGGATCAAAGAATATGGGGTGCTTACACAGGAGACTTGTGTACCGCACGAGGAATTTATTGCCGGATTACGCAGATTTGGTATAGAAGTTGAACGTACGGTCACCAAGCAATGATAAAGCTAATCGGATTTGATATGGATGGAGTTATCCTGGATTCAGATAACCTTAACCAGGGTAATTGGTTTGTAGAAGTATTCATGCAAACCTTGCGGGAGTTTGGCATCCCAGAAACAGAAGAAAACGCTCGTTTGCTCTATATGAAGAATCTGCGTAACAATGCTGAGGCCATTTGTAAGAAGTTCGGGATTGATAAGGCGGAGGAATTGTGGAATCGCCGTGATGCGAATTATGTTGCGGGTAAACTTGCCGCACTTGAAGCAGGTAAAATTCCCCTTTATCCCGATGTTGCCGCCTTGGAAGAGTTGGCGGCAGACTCCAACTATCGGATTGGTATTGTAAGCAATTCTCCGCAAGTAGTGGTGGATCGAGTAGTTGCCTACTTTTCTCTGGATCGCATATTCGACACTTGGATCGGTCGCGGAACTACATTGAGTGACATTCAGTTTGCTAAGCCTGCTCCGAACCTGCTTGAACGTCTGAAAGCGGTCCTTGGAGTGGCTCATGGCTATTATGTCGGAGACCAACCCGAGGATGCCCAGGCTGCTCGTGCTGCCTCACTTGTTCCTATTATCATCGCTCGCAATGGAAATGATGGAGATATAAAGAGCCTCACAGGGCTGAAGTATTTACTCTGATAACCATGATGACCGTATATAGCAACAACGTGTCCACTGGATGAAGCCGGGCATATGGTTTCAATCATCCTAGACAAGGCCTATAATGGTTCTATGTCGAAGAAAAGTGCTATTGAAGCCAAACTGCGTACCGCCAGCCTTCCAGGACTGCCGAAAGAAAAACTAGTTATCCCCGATTATAGAGGTTTCTGTATTGATGCTATTCCTGATCTCGTATCTTCGTTGTATGGTCTTTCGAGCACAAGAGCACCATTGTTGAGCTTGGAGCTCTCTTCTTTGATCGATTCAGGGTTTAAGAGAGTGGTTCTATTTCTTATAGATGGATTGGGTTACCTGCACTTATGCAATCTTCTCGATCGTTTTAGGAAACTCTATTTGCATCGCCTGATAAGAGATGGGATTTTTCTCCCACTTACCTCTGTCTTTCCCGCGACAACAGCGACTGCCTTGACAACCTATAGCACCGGATGTACACCCCAAGAGCATGGGATATTAGGGTATCGCCTGTATCTTAAGGAAACCTGTGCAATTACCAATATGGTACGTCTGTCGCTTTTGGGCAATAGTGAAAGCAACTCCGCGGTCAAAGCGGGGATAGATCTGGAGACTTTCCTTGGCGTTCCAACGGTGTACGAGAAACTAAGCGCGATGGGTGTGCAAACGCATCTGATATTGAGCAGGCATATTGCATCGAGTGGGCTTTCAGCAATTCTCTATAAGAGGATTGACTGCATTAATCCTGTGGTTAATCTGTCGGACATGCTTGTCACCGCTCGTCGAGTGTTGGAACAGACGAGCGATAGAGTCTTTGTCAGTCTTTATTGGGGAGCAACGGATGCCATTGCACATACGCATGGGCCATGGGGTGAGGAATTTACCGCTGAGTTCCGGGCAATTGATGCGGCATTAGAGCGTGAGCTGAAAGACAGCAAGGACACACTGTTGATTCTGTGCACGGACCATGGATTTGTGGGGATGGAGGAGTCTGACTATCTATCAATTTGTGACTATCCAGAACTAGAGCAAAATCTTGTCATGCCTCCAGTGGGAGAAACACGGGCCTCATATTTATTTGTAAAGCCTGGTAAGAAAACTGCTGTAGCCGGATTTATCAACGAGAACTTCGGTGGAGATATTGTATGCATCGACTCTCGAGATGCACTTGCTCAGGGTTTGTTTGGCCTGGGGGACCCAGGATCGCGGATCTATGATCGCATTGGTGATCTTATTGCTCTTTCCACGGGTAAACGTGCTCTATACTATCCATACAAGAACAGCACCAAACTCAAAGGGATGCATGGTGGGATGACGCCCCAGGAGATGCTTGTTCCGCTAATTGCTTGTCCCTTGTAGGTGGAGGAATAATGATTATAAAAGGCAGAAGCAAAATGGTAACTGCGCTTGACCTTAGTGATGGAAAGACGGTTTGTAATACAACCAAGCAGGTTCTAATAGGGCCAGATCAAGGTGCAAGTAATTTTGTGATGCGTCTGTTTGTGCTTAAAGAAGGTGGCCACAGCCCACATCATTCCCATCCTTGGGAACACGAGGTATTTATCCTGACTGGAGAAGGGATAGTGAAATCTCAGGATGACGAAATCCCGGTTGAGGAGGGGGATTTTGTTTATGTACCTCCAATGGAGAAACATCAATTCCTGAACGCTGGCTCTACTCCATTCGAGTTCTTGTGCATTGTGCCTGCCGAGGGCAAGAGGTAGTGTGAGCAAGCGCGTCGTTGTCTGTATGAGTGGCGGCGTAGATAGCACTGTAGCCGCGTATCTGTTGCAGCAACAGGGTTATGAAGTTGAGGGGATCACTTTTTCTTTTTGGTCGTTTTCTGGGGCGCCCCACTACCTGGAGAAAGCAGGACGTTGTCTAGTTAACATTACAAGTCTTGCTGCGCGCGAGCTTGAGATCCCTCACCATACGATCGATGCCAGCGCACAATTCTACGACCTTGTGCTACGCGATTTTGTCGAGCGCTCACGCCTTGGAGAGACCCCCAATCCTTGTGGCCGCTGCAATCGTTACCTGCGCTTTGATCTTGCTCTGCATTATGCTGCCAAGCACGGATTTGATCGGGTGGCAACTGGTCACCATGTGCAAATCGTTAAGGGAGAGGATGAGCGGCTCCATCTTTGTCAAGGGGGAGATTCGCAAAAGGATCAGTCCTATTTTCTGTATGGATTGAAGGCAAAGGATCTAGACCGCCTTGTCTTTCCAGTGGGAGGGATGACCAAGGAGGAAGTGTTCGCTATTGCCGATGCTCAAGGGTTACTCGCAGCATCCCTTCCGGAAAGTCAGGACCTCTGTTTTGTTCAAGCGGGCCGGGCCGATTTCTTGTTTTCTTCGAAGGATCTTACCCCTGGGCCAATTATTGATCGGCAGGGACATATCCTTGGGGAACACAAGGGTCTCCCCTTCTATACTGTTGGTCAACGGCGAGGTCTTGGGGTTACGGCAAGGCAGGCACTGTATGTAATTGCTATTGACAAGACAAGAAACGCACTTATTGTGGGGCAAGAGGAAGGCCTTTACACGAGCAGCCTTGTTGCTAGAGAGGGGCACTTTCTTTCTGGAGAGGCTATGCTTGCTGGATCACGTGTTAGTGCAAAGATTCGTTACCGCTCACCGGCCTATGCTTGTACCTTTCGTCCTTTGGATAACGAGCGATTCTCCATTGACTTTGATGAACCACAGCGAGCAATTACTCCTGGCCAGATTGTTGCCATCTATGATGGAGCACGCCTTCTTGGTGGTGGGATAATCGAATGAAAGATTTGATCGTTCTTTATTCTCTAGACGTGTGAGGAACAGAAGAGCAATGTGTATAATGATTCTCGGAGGGGTGGGCGAGCGGACTAAACCACCGGTCTTGAAAACCGGCGAACCATTGTGTTCCGCGGGTTCAAATCCCGCCCCCTCCGCCAACAAGGAAATAGACTGCTAATGCATCCCGCGTGTGGAATTCCGTGTTGTACGATTACATGACTAGTGGAAAGAGGAGAGAAACTCATGGCAGCACAGGGCGTAACTAAGCGTACTGAGGATTACTCCCGATGGTACACCGATGTGGTTAAGATGGCAGACCTGGCTGACTATTCAGCGGTTCGTGGGTGCATGATTATCAAACCTTATGGGTACGAGTTATGGGAGAATATCAAGAGTGGGCTTGACAGACGATTCAAGGCCACTGGACATAGGAATGCCTACTTCCCGCTGTTCATTCCGATGAGCTTCATCGAGAAGGAGGCAAAGCATGTCGAGGGATTTGCGCCTGAGCTTGCCATTGTTACACATGCTGGGGGTAAGGAGCTTGATGAGCCGCTTGCTATTCGTCCGACATCAGAGACGGTCATCGGCCATGCCTATGCACAGTGGATTCACTCCTATCGCGACCTTCCTGTTCTCATCAATCAGTGGGCGAATGTTGTTCGCTGGGAGATGCGACCACGTCTATTCCTGCGTACCTCGGAGTTTCTGTGGCAAGAGGGACACACGGCACATGCTACCGAGGAGGAGGCGGAAGAAGAGACGATACGCATGCTTGATATCTACGCTGATTTTGCGGTGAAGGATGCAGCGATCCCAGTAATTAAGGGAGAGAAGAGTGGTCAGGAGAAGTTCGCGGGTGCCAGCAGGTCGTTCACTATTGAGGCGATGATGGGAAATACCTGGGCTCTGCAATCTGGGACATCACACTACCTCGGCCAGAACTTTGCGCGTGCCTTTGATATTAAGTTTCTTGACGAGGAGAACAAACTTAAGTATTGCTATACCACCTCATGGGGGGTAAGCACTCGTATGGTCGGCGGGATTGTCATGGCACACGGCGATGATAAGGGACTGCGTCTTCCTCCTCGTCTTGCTCCGATACAGGTGGTGATTGTCCCTATCTGGCGGACGGTTGATCAGCAAGGTGTGGTGATGAAGGCGATCGATGACATACGTGGCGCGCTTGTGGATGCGGGCGTGCGAGTGCACGTCGATAAGCGCGAGGGGATGACACCTGGCTTCAAGTTCAACGACTGGGAAATGCGCGGGGTTCCCGTGCGTATGGAGATTGGTCCACGTGACGTTGAGCGCGGTACGGTAATCCTCGCGCGACGCGATATCGAAGGGAAAGATGCAAAGCAGTCTGTATCGCAAGAGGGGGTTGCGCAGCAAGTCCTTGAGTTACTGACCGATATCCAGAATCACATGCTGGCACAGGCAACAAAGTTTCGCGATGCCCACCTGCACCGGGCGAAATCCTACGATGAGTTAAAGGAGATTGTAGGTGATGGCTGGGCCCTCATTCCTCACTGTGGTGCTTCGGAGTGTGAGGAGAAGATTAAGGAGGAGACGAAGAGCTCATCGCGATGCTACCCGATTGCAGAGAACAAGGATTGGGATCCACGTGGGAAAACCTGTCCCATTTGTGGTAAGCCGGCAGTTGGCCTTGCGTACTTTGCTCGCTCCTACTAGAGCTATAAACAATTATCCCTTTCCATAGTCTCAAATAGAGGTCGTGTATAGAGATGGACAAGTCTCTCATCAATTCTTAGACATTCTGCAACGAGGGAGGAAGAATGAATCAGGGCTACGGAAGCCAAAACATGGCTGGCCATCTGCGGCGGGTTCTTGTGAAGCGCCCTGATTCTGCATTTGCTGTAAGCGACGCGGCGAGGTGGCACTACACCGGTCGGCCGAATCTGGAGATTGCCTTGAAGGAACATTGCCGGTTTGTTGAGCTTTTGGACCGGGCCGGCACAGAGGTTGTCTATCATGAAGAGCCACAGCCCAAGCGTGCTGATGCGATCTACGTTCACGATCCCGCGTTCGTAACCGATAAAGGGGCGATTCTCCTACACATGGGGAAACTGCTTAGACGTGGGGAAGAAGAGGCGATTGGTCGACGATTTGAAAGCCTTGGAATTCCGATCTTCTACAAGCTGGATGGTGATGCGATAGCAGAAGGAGGAGATCTTCTGTGGATCGACCACGATACCCTTGCTGTTGGCCAAGGATTCCGTACCAATGGGGAAGGTTTGCGACAACTGACGCTGGCAATGCGCGCCTTGGAGGTAAAGGTCATCCCAGTTCCTCTTCCTTACTTCCAGGGGCCTGATGCTTGCCTGCACTTGATGTCGTTCATCAGTATCATCGGAGAGAAGATCGCGGTCGTCTATCCGTCTCTCATGCCGATCCCGTTCTGGCAAGAGTTACGCAATCGTGGATTTAGCTTTGTCGAGGTAGCGGATGAGGAGTTCCCAACTATGGCAGCGAACGTTCTTTCCCTCACACCGACAAGCTGCGTGATGCTTGCCGGAAACCCGATTACCAAGAGGCGGCTTGAACAAGTCGGATTCAAGGTACTAACCTACGTAGGCAACGAGATCTCACTAAAGGCAGAGGGCGGCCCAACTTGCCTTACCCGACCGATCCTGCGCACTGGCTAGATCAATACGGTGACGAGTGACGAGTCAAAAGTGCAGGACTATGGGAGAAAAGATAGTTTGGGGTCGTGAGTCAAGAGTTGGCAGTCAGTTGGGTTCGTACAGTTCGTTGGGTTCGTTGGGATGAAGCCAGGAACAGTCGAGAGTGAGAAGTTGATTGAGTTCGTAGAGTTCGTTGAGTAAGAAGCAGGAACTGAAAGCTGATCGCTGACCGCTGATAGCTCTTTCCTCAAAGCGGACCGCTGATAGCTCTTTCCTCAAAGCGGACCGCTGATAGTTGTTTACTGATGGCTGAAGACTGAAAACTAGTGACTGATGAGCTGATCTGTGGCGAGGGAAAAAGCAGTGCCAAGTTATGCCAGCTAGGCCCAACTCGTTTTTCTAAGTGTTGTCACCGCACAGTCTTATCGAGTACATGTAGAAACCTACTAGGCACTGCCAAAGTTGACTGAAACTTCTCTCAAAGGTAGAATGGTTAATAATCGGAGGGGTAGTCAAGAGGTCTAAGACAACGGTTTGCTAAACCGTCGATGGGTTCATAGCTCATCCGCGGGTTCAAATCCCGCCCCCTCCGCCAGATTCGCGCCCGTAGCTCAGTGGATTAGAGCGTCGCACTCCGGATGCGAAGGTCGGAGGTTCGAATCCTCTCGGGCGTATTCTCAGGACCTCGCTTTACCGGCCATTATTGAGCCCTTGGTCACATATTGAGCCAAAACCATATTGCCTGGCAGCGTGTTGTTGGTTCTATGGACAAGCACGTGCAGACAATGACCAATGTGTATTGCGAAATGCCGTTATTGATCTCTCTTTGCACGCTTGTAGGCGATCGGGTTAAAATGTGAGCGATGATGGATCAGCCAGAACAACGAAGGTTTACCGTGGCACTTCTGCAACTGGCAATTGCCAGCAAGAACGATACAGATTGGCCAGAACGGATAGATGGACTCCTTGCTCAGGCGGGTGAAGTAGATCTTGTAATCTTACCCGAACTGTGGCGGGTTGGGTATTATAACTTTGGTTCCTACCATAGGAAGGCGGAGACAGTAAAGGGTGAGACTGTCTGTTTCTTGACAAAGCTTGCAAAGAATCTGAGAGCCTACGTGCTGGGGGGAAGCTTTATTGAGGAATGTGCTGGAAGACTTTACAACACGGCGGTATTCTTGGATCGTGAAGGAAATGTTCTTGACTTTTACCGGAAGACGCACTTGCTTAGTTATGGCTCTAAGGAACGAGCGATCCTCTCTCCGGGAGACGGTGGCAGGGTGGTGAAAACAGGATTAGGCAGTTTTGGGATTGCTATTTGCTATGATCTTCGTTTCCCCGAACTCTTCAGAGAAATGAGCGTGAAAGGCGCAGAAGTATTTCTTCTTCCGGCGGCTTGGCCGCTAAGTCGCATGGAGGCGTGGGAAGTTCTTTGCCGGGCACGAGCGACAGAGAATCAGGCTTATGTTATCGCTTGTAATAGCGCTGGCCGAGGACTGCTTGGCAGGAGCATGGTGGTGGATCCGTGGGGGGTTAAGATTGCTGCTCTAGGGAATGGCGAGGGAGTGCTTCGTGCACAGATTGATCTTGCCGCAGAAGAGAGCTTCCGGAGTGAGTTTCCTGCGTGGCGTGAGCGGAAGAACTGATTACCCAAATGGAGCCCTTCTTGACATAACTTGATCGTCTACTTAAACTAATTTGGTATGTCGCTAGCCGGAGTGGCGGAATTGGCAGACGCGCAGGATTCAGGATCCTGTGAGGTTAACACCTTGTGTGGGTTCAAGTCCCACCTCCGGCATAATAGAAGAAATCATATTGGTTACCATATTTCTGCCTTTGAACAAAGCCTTCCCTAAACACGTGTTGCAATGATGCCTAGACCAACGAACAAGATCTGGAGAATCCACAATCTAATTGTGATCTTTGGCTCTGCCCACTCTACCTTGGGGAGAAGGTAGGTATAGTCAATTCCGGTAGTGTGTTCGAAGTGGTGATGAAGTGGGCTGACCTTAAAGATTCTTCGCCCTGTAAGCTTGAAGTAGGTGACTTGTAGGATTACTGAACCTGATTCAACAACAAGCAAACCAGCAAGCAGAGGGAGGATGAGTGCTGTTCCGCTGACAAGGGCAATAGCGGCGACTACACCTCCTAGTGCAAATGCCCCTACGTCTCCGAGGAAAAGCTGTGCTGGGTAGGCGTTTACCCACAGAAAACCAGCAAGTACTCCCAATAAAGGGATGATTGTCCAACAGAATTCTCCGTCTAGAGAAAGGATAAGGTAACCACATAGGATGAGAATCGATACCCCTGTTGCTAGGCCATCGAGCCCATCAGTGAGATTCATACCGTTTGCTGTCGTCATGAAGGCCCCCCACAGTAGGAAGAATGAGAAAAGGGGCGACAGGGATAGGGTGATATGCGAAAATGGTACTTGAACCGGTATATGTAGTATCTGCGGAAAGGAGAAGAACAAGACTAGGGAGACAGCAGTTGTGAGGATAACCTTCTGTCTAGCGGAAAGGCCTAGTGATCTCCTATTCCAGAGGGATAATAGATCGTCGGTGAGGCCAATCAGCCCCAGTGAGAAGCCGGCAACAACAACAAATAGGCTCTTCCAAGAGAGTGGCTGCCACCAGAAGTGAATCGCCAAGGCGCTCGCTACCCACACAAGGAGAATGACGATTCCTCCCATCGTTGGGGTTCCACTCTTTTTCTCGTGAATGTTGGGGCCGTATTTCCGAATTTGCTGTCCGAGCCCTGCTCTTCTCATACCAGCAGCGAAGAGATGAGCAAGGGTTGCCGTTGCTAGAGTAAGTAGAAGAGAGATACCAACGAGAAGACTCATGGCTGGCTTAGCTATTAGAGTGGAACTGGCCGACGCATTCTAGGAGCATTTGCCTGCTGTTTGCCTGCCTGGCTTTGTCCTTTTCAGTAAGCGCTTCTCTTACCAACTTAAATAGTTCGTACGTTGACAGCAGGCAGAACCCCTGTGACTGGCAGCCACGAAGGACCTCTGGTGTAAACTGTGTCGGTCGGCGCCGTGGGTCAAGTTCACGTGAACCACTTACAACAAGGATTCCCTTAGACGGACCCTCTCCTTTGGTGCGAGCGGAATCGACCCAACTAAGCAGACGCTGGTAGCTATCAAGCCCGATTCTTGCCTGTTCAGAGGCCTTTACTATACCTATTGCATCTCCTTGCTCGCTCTCCAACAGCAAATCATACCTTGAGTCGCTCACCTGGAAGCCAATGGTACGAAATGCTTCTTGTACAACTGGTA
>Ga0307431_1000227_pt1 | contig 42853 bp, 30 predicted proteins | sample SalMarWE160170MG_FD_202155 | JGI IMG/M metagenome (GOLD analysis project Ga0307431, IMG submission 202155) | Salt marsh sediment microbial communities from the Plum Island Ecosystem LTER, Massachusetts, United States - WE1603-170 | ecosystem: Environmental > Aquatic > Marine > Intertidal zone >...
AAAAGGTAAATTATACCCTGCTAATCTTTATTTGATCTTTATATTGGTAAAAATATGGTTATCCTTCAAGAAAAATACGAATATATTTAAATATGCAAATTGAATTTGCCTTTAGGCAACACGCCCCCATGACTAGTGACTCTTTTGTGTTCTCCTTGTGAGAATTGAGTTTTTTATCAATAAGCGAATGTCATTTCCATCCTCGAGAAGTCGATTGTCCAGGAATATTTCTTAAGGAAATTATGGCTTACAATTCCATCTATAATAAACTCGGACGCCCAATATACACTGGGCGGAAATACCCCATATACACCTTTTATATCTTCTTGAACCAATGAGCCTATCTCAAGTTCATCCACAGAGAAACGGCCAACCGGAAATCCTCCGCCGCTGGGACCACCTAAATTCTCGGGTAAAATCTCGGTATCCGGAATCGAAATGCCCAGATAATTCAATGTCTGCTTCGGGAAAGCCACTGATGCCTCGGAATCCGCCAAACCTGAATCAACAAAAAGATTCAAAGGATACTTACCATTTCCCGTAGCCTTTACGACCATAAAGTGCGCCTCGCCCAGAGCAAACGGAACTTTTATAACTTTCTTACCTTTTAAATCTCTCTCTAAAGAAAGCCGGCCTTCTTCGTTTTTCGGGCGAAGAATAAGCTTGCCGTTTGGGTAATCGATAGTCGAAAGAAACTGACGCAACTCACCCGTACTTAATATACCGCTGATCGGATACTTGTCATCGGTCAACATTTTGGAAGACCTTTTTATAGACGTCAACACAACCGGAATAGATTTTAGAGTTACATCACCAATCTTCAGAGAATCTGCTCTGGCATAACCGACTTCGGCTTCTTTTCCACCGGCAAACCCCCCGCCTTTCACTTTTTTGACCGGTTTTATACCCAGAGAATCCGCGATTTCCCAATCGAGATAAAAAGCCTCTCCACCAGTATCTATAATCACATACATCTTTTTTCCCTGGAATTCTACCTGCACTACTGGCAGAGGATCACTAACAAGGAAAGGAATTTCTACTTTTTTATCTTTATTCCATTCGATTCGATACGGCTTTTCCTGTCCGAAGGATTTCATCTGCTCCCAGTGGGGTAAAACGATTTTATCCTCGAGACCCTTAAAAAGACCTAAAGTCTTTTCATATTGAAGTGTTTGATAGTATATATAGACCAAACCTACCTCGGCTTCTACCCTTGAATTTAAATTGTTTTTTGTACGATCGAGAACCTCCAAAATAAGCCTTTCCGCTTCGGAAAAATTTCCGTTAACATATTCGATGTACGCCATTAATTTTATGGCTTCGGTTGACGGCTGTTCATTTTTTAAGAGCGGTTCGACTATATCTCTCGACTTCGTAAAGTTCCCCAATTCAAAAAGCCTCCTGGCGAATTTTAATCTAATGGCTTCATCCTGCGGGTTTTCAGCAAACCGGCTTTCAAGTTGACTGAGTTCTAAGGAAAGCCCAATTCTATCTTTTTTTATTTCACTACGAGCACAATTATAAAGGAACACCAGGATCAATCCTACTAAAAACAAAGAAACGAAACCTATTTTAACAACCAGACCGAATGATTCAAAATTAAGCTTTGACAACATAGCTTATTCCTCCTTTTTTTATTTTACTTTATATGTATTTCTTTTTTGGAACTGCCGGATGTGAAATCAGGATAAAAACCGATGCTTAGACTATACGCGTCTCCGGATTTTGAATCAAAAATTTTGAATTCTTTAATCAGAGACATTAACTTTTTTTGAAATTTGTGTAAGTCTTTGGGTTTAACCCTAATGCTTTCCATGAGAGCGATAACCGGTTTGCCGTCATCATCCCGGACTTCCTTTACCGCGCTGGAGAGACTGTTTTTCAAAATCGACAAACCCAGAGCTTTCTTGTTTACAGGCTCGTCTTTCCTTAACTTAACCTCGAAATTAAGAGCGGTCGCCCTGTAGTATTTTTCGATATTCCTGCCCGTATCCCTCTTTTCAACAAGTTTTATCAAACCGACCTTTTTAAGCAATTTAAAATGATGCGTTATAGTGGCAGGGTGCACGTCGAATTTCTTCGCGACTTCCGAAATCGTCTGCTTTTTTTCCGCAAGCAAATCGACAATATTCATTCGCGCAGGATGAACATACGCTTTTATCTGCCGCTCCGTACTTAGTATTTTTATTTGCTCCGGTATAAATTTAAAATTATACATATTTATAATGTTATAAAAATTTATAGTTTTGTCAAGGGGTGTTATTTTTTTTTGAATTTTATTTAAGTAGCAAATAGATATTGTGTGGTTGCTCCTTTGGGTTGTGGGTTCGTTGGGACGGGATTTTTTTAAAACGACCTAACGATCTAACCGCCTAAACGTCCTAACGATTTCAAATCTTTGTGGTCTTTGTGAGCTTTGTGGTTCATACTTAGGATTTGGGATTTGGGGGTTGTGATTTAGTAAAAACAATAAAAAATCAGTGTGTATCAGTGTGAAATTTAGTTTATTGGGTTCGTAGAGTTTATTGGGTTTGTTGGGTTGGGTTTTAAACCAAAATATAATTAGTTGTTTTTCTCTGTGGTCTTTGTGTTCTTTGTGTGAGATCAATTTGGTGTTGTGGGATGGGTTTTAAACAACAATTCATTTTTCCTCTGTGTTCTCTGTGGCCAAACTCCGCTCTCGGCTTACAGCTTACGGCTGACGGCAAATAAAAAACAAAAAAAGATCCTGTAAATCTGCGTTTGTCTGCGTCCAATTTTGTTTTAGTTGGCTCGTTGGTTAGTGGGTTCGTTGGGTCGGGAATTTTTAAACCGCCTAACGTCCTAACAGTCCTTCGACAATAGATGTAATCTCACAGGGCTTTAAACTCACCGGATTCTACAACGTCTGTTGGAATTCCTTCGATTTCCCCAGGAATAATATCCTTTCTTTTAAGATTTTCTTCCGTTTTCTTTTCTTTTACGTAACAAACAATGGAAAGTTTGTCAGTCCTTTTACCGTCAATCTCTTTGTATCCAATCGAACAACCTGCAACACCGTTTTTATTCATAAGTTCTTGTTCATGTTTTTCTTTAACCCTTTTTACCTCTTCGATTGTAGGCATGGGATAACCTCACCCGGTAACCAACTCCGCATCCAGAAGATTCAGATAGTTCTGTATATGATTGGCAATTGTGATATTATCGGCATCGCTGCCCGCGAAGAGCTTGCCAACAGCATAGCCATCCATATCGAGGATTAAGCTTCCGGAGTCACCTCCGGCGCTAAATCCTTTTTTACTTATAACTATTTGATCTCTGAAATACGCGGATTTTCCGGTACCATAAGATATTGGACCGATAGTCGCGTCTATACCGGTTACCAGTCCATCAACTGTGTGGGAAGTCGTTCTTCCTGATTTTTGGACAAGCATATCAAGCTGAGCTTGTCTAACCCCTTTAGGCACTCCGATATCCACAATCTCTGCTAAAACGTTCTCCCTTTTGACTTCAATTATTGCCCCGTCCACCAGATTATATTCCGGATAGGCAACAACCGGTCTCAGTCTTGTCTTTCCCCCAAGTAATCCGGCAGGTATATTGTAGAGACTGCTCCAAAACCTGGCTAGCGAGCATTGGCTCGGAGAATCGGAATCAACAAACTTTATAGGAACGAACTTTAAGAGCTGTCCTATCACATCATCAGGAACCTTACCTCCGTCATAGGGTCCGGGTTGAAGAAAAGAGTCTCCAATCTCAGCATCGTTTGAGTTTGCCCCTACATGATTATTTGTTCCAATGCATATCTTCCCTGTACTTTTATCTTTGATTAGCTCTCCGTTTGTGCCTGCGGTTATTAGATAATGACCTCCGGATGTGCCCATCGGGCAGGGTCTCATTCTTTCTTTATTATCTGCTTGTAGAGCTATTATTTTACCAACTTCTATCACGTCGGTTGGAATATCTTTTATTGTTTCCGGGACAAAATCCCTCTTACTCAGTTTTTCTTTCGGGAGCTTTTTCTCGACCAGACATACAACACTCAATTCACCGGTTTTTCCCTCTCCCTTTATTTTGTATCCCGTCATTACACCTAAAACATTAGCTTTCCTTAATAATTCTTTTTCGTACTTCTTCTTTATTTCTCCTATTTCCATTTTTTTCTCCGTTTATTAATATCTTTTTTGCAAAAACAGCATTTGCTCTTCGGGTACGCGATAGAGAATCCAATAAAAAAATTAGGGGTTATATTTTTGAATTTTAATAAATCTTTTTCATATCGATAATTTAATGTTTCCATAATTATAGTATACTGAGAGTTTAAAAAGATTGATTGATAAGTCAAGGGGCTCTGTTGGGTGCTACGCACCGGTGAATTAGTTAATTGGTTAATTAGTAAATTAGTAAAAAAACGCCTTGACATGCGGAAATATTTTTGTATACTATAGTGTACAATGTTTTTGTTGAATCAATTTTTTGGGTTGGGAAGAAAGAAAGAAATTAATTTTAAACATAGAACTCTTATCCGAATTAATGACAGGTGGCTAAAGGAAAGTTTGCAGTTAAACAAGGTCATTGCGAACTACTCTTCTTTGCTCTGCTTCTGTGAAGCAATCTCTCCGTTTAACAAATGGGATTGCTTTGCATGGGTGGCGCGAGGAGTGAAACTCGCAATGACAAAAACGGAGTTCTAAAAAGTTAATTTATAAGTAAAATAAGGAGGTAAGTATGATGTTATATGCTATCTTAGTGACTCAGATTCTAATAAGTCAGCCAGTGAGCAGTGAGAATTCAGCAAGGAAACTTTCGTTGTCGCAAGAACTTTTCCCGAATGCGGAACTTGTCTGGAGCAGGGAATTTGAAGGAAAGATGCTGGATTTTACGGTGGCAAAAAAGAGCGGGCATGTTGTTATTGGGGCTGTAAATGATTTAAAGGGGTGGGTATATCTTTTTTTCCCGAATGGAGAACTCCTGTGGGTGAAAGAGAGTGTAAAGCATTCTGAGATTAAGAAATGTTCCGGGATTAAAGTATCGATTTCTGACAGTGCTGAGACCATTGGTATTCTTTGGTGGGGAGATTACGAAACAGAAGAAGAACAGGTTTACAATAATTCCGGAGAAAAGCTTTATTCATGTAAACATGGAATGGGCGGTCCTGGCATCGAGATTTCTCCGGGAGGGGGTTATATGGAAGCCACAAGGCTTATGGATAAGACGGGCAAAGAAATACTCCTGAGAGAGATATTAAAAGATATTCCAATTGAAAAACTGAGATATAAGAGTAAAAGACCACATATAATAAGAAAAGCAGATGGAACCTATTCGCAAGAATACATACAACGGTATAAAAAGATACATAATTTCGAATTCATCTCAGAAAGTGAAATTGCAGTTTTTCTTGATAATGTTGTATATTTCTATTCCTTTCCAGAAGGTGAGTTGAAGTGGGGTGAAGAAGTAGAAAGTGGAGATGCAAAGATTACACCTATGGAAAAATATATACTGTTAAGTAGTGTTTTAAGCAGTGACCGAAAGGTATATTGTTTTAGTAAAGATGGCAATTTGATATGGCAAAAGGAGTTAGAAAATAAATTATATGACCATATTGTATCGTCTTCCCCGAACGAGAAATATGTAGCAATTTATGGACTGCCTGGTAAAGGGCGTATTCTTGTTCTGGATATTGGAACGGGAGAAACAAAAATACTTACTCCTGAACTTAAAAGTCAACTTAGTAAGGATGATAATAAATTCTTATGTTTAGATGATAGAGTCTTTCTCTCAGGATATGCAAGCGCTTCTTCAGACTTACATAAAGGTTACTGGACATATATTCTCCACTTTGATAAGAACTGGAATATTATAGATGAATTATGGGAAAAGGGATTGGTTCTTGGAAATTCCGATTCACCTGTGATTGGCGTGTATGAAAGCGATGCAACTGGCAGGACGAGGAGTGGTTACAACGAAGGTGTTATAGGATTTGAAAACTCGACTGTTTTCACTATAGATATTCTTAAATTAAAGGATTGAAGGGGACATTATGGGAATTCTTATTCTTTTATTCTCGGCTTTTGAGAGTATATCTGGGGGTCAAATCGCAACACTTGACAATATAGTTTATTAGTTGGTTCGTTGGTTGGTTCGTTTGTTGGTTTGAGTTCTTTGACTAGAGACTGAAGACTGACGACTCGTGACTCAGCTCTCCTCTCTCAACTCCTTCGCCGCCTCTACCATATTCCGAAGTGACGGAATAACCTCGTCCCAGTTTCTGGTTTTTAGCCCGCAGTCCGGGTTTACCCAGAGGTTTTCTAAAGGTATTACTTCTATTGCTTTTTTGATTAAGCTTTTTATTTCTTCTTTTGACGGTATTCGGGGACTGTGAATATCGTAAACACCGGGACCGATTTCGTTGGGATAATGAAAATCCTCGAAAGCCTTTAGTAATTCCATTTTCGAACGGCTCGCTTCAATGCTTATTACGTCAGCATCCATTTTTGCAATCCATTCGATAATATCGTTGAATTCACTGTAACACATGTGAGTGTGTATTTGTGTTTCGTCATTAACGCCGGAGGTTGTAATATGAAAACAATCGATTGCCCATTGCAGATAGTCTTCCCAGTCTTTTTTTCTTAAAGGCAGACCTTCTCTTATGGCGGGTTCATCGACCTGTATGATTTTGATTCCGGCTTCTTCGAGTTCTCTGACTTCTTCACGTAACGCAAGCGCAATCTGTTTGCAGGTCTCACTACGCGGCTGGTCGTCACGAACAAAACTCCAGCAGAGGATTGTGACGGGTCCGGTTAACATTCCTTTCATCGGTTTTTTTGTCAGGGATTGGGCATATTTAATCCAGTTAACTGTCATAGGCTGTGGACGTAATACGTCTCCGTAAAGAACAGGCGGTTTCACGCACCTGGTTCCGTAGCTCTGCACCCATCCGTTTTTAGTAAAGCAGTAACCTTTAAGCTGTTCTCCGAAATATTCGACCATGTCGTTTCTTTCCGGTTCACCGTGAACAAGAACGTCCAGCCCTAATTCTTCCTGTTTGATAGTCATTTCCCTGATAAAATCTTTCATGCTTTTTTTGTAATCTTCTTCGGATATCTCTCTTTTTTTGAATTTTGAACGGATTTGACGAATTTCTTTTGTTTGAGGGTAGGAACCGATAGTTGTTGTAGGGAGGAGAGGTAAATTCAATTCCTCCTTTTGTTTTTCCCTGCGGGTAGCAAATGGTGATTTTCTGGAAAGCATTTCTTTTGATATATTTTGCAGTTTTTCCTGTACGGATTTATTTGTAGCTAAAGAACTTTCTTTTCTTGATAGGAGAGCTTCTCTATTTGCATTTAATTCTTCTCCGACGTCCTTGCCGAGAGCCGCGTCGCGTATGATTTGGAGTTCTTTACATTTTTGCTTTGCAAAAGCCATCCAATTTTTTATTTCAGGCAGTAGCGCGGTTTCTTCGTCAAGATCCATAGGTACGTGCAGAAGAGAGCAGGAAGGAGCTATCATTATACGTTCTTTGCCGAGGGCTTGCGAAGCCCGCTTTACCGTGCTTATTGCCGTATCTAAATTCGTTTTCCAGATGTTTCGACCGTTTACTAACCCCAGAGAGAGAATTTTCTCTGAATCAATATTTTTTAAGACCGAATCCAATTGATGCGGAGCTCTTACGAGATCAAGATGTAAGCCTGATACAGGTAGGGAAAGCGTGAGGTCTTCATTAGAGCCCAATGCTCCGAAATAGGTCGCAAGTAATATTTTCATCGAGCCGGCTGCTTTTGTTAGTCTTTCATACGTTTCTTTGAAATGGTTTTTTATTTTTGTGTCCAGGTCAAGAACGAGTATGGGTTCATCAAGCTGAATCCACTCGCAGTTTTCGGAAAGGCGGGTTAGAATTTCTTCGTAAACTTTTAATATTGAATCTAAGTGATCGAAGCGGTTAAAACCTTCTTTGGTTTCTTTTCCGAGAAAGATGTATGTAAGAGGTCCGGGCAGGACGGGTTTTACGTTATGGCCCTGGCTGGCAGCTTCTTTTACTTCTTCGAAAATCTTTTCGCTTGAAAGTTTAAAAGTTTGATTGGGTTCGAATTCGGGAACCATATAGTGATAATTTGTATCGAACCATTTTGTCATTTCCATTGCGTTGGCATCACCTTGCTTTGCTTTTCCTCTTGCCATATCGAAGTAAGTTTTGATATCGACAGTTTCGCCCTCGAAGTTAAAGCGTCGGGGTACTGCTCCCAGGGTTACCGTCATATCCAGTATCTGGTCGTAAAGCGAAAAATCTCCAGCCGGAACAAGGTCAATACCGTTTTCTTTCTGCAGCTGCCAGTGCTTTTTTCTTAAGGTTTTTGCCGCAAGAAAAAGTTCTTCTTCGGAAAGGTTGCCTTTCCAGTAACTTTCTATCGTCTTTTTTAATTCTCTTTTAATCCCTATTCGCGGGAATCCTAATGTGTGAGTTATCATTTATTATTGAACTCCTTTTTTTCTCTGGGATTATTAAGAGATATGAGGTAAAAGTCAACCCCGTTAATCTTACACAAAGATAATAGGACGCAGATAAACGCAGATTAAAAGGATTTTTTATTTGTTTTAACTAAATCCTATATCCTAAATCCCAAACCCAAATTCCCTTGACAATCCCAGAAAGCCAACTATTATACTTCATGCTAAAAGGAGGCAATTTAAATGTTTAGAGTTGGTTTTGTTGGGTGGAGAGGAATGGTTGGGTCGGTGTTAATGCAAAGAATGAAAGAAGAAGATGCTTTTAAAGGTTTCGAACCTTTATTCTTTTCTACTTCCCAAGTAGGAAAAGCAAGTCCTTCGATAGGTATGGATATACCGAAGCTTCAGGATGCTTTTGATTTGAGCATTCTTTCGGAATTGGATATTATTGTGAGCTGTCAGGGAAGTGATTATACCGGGAAAGTTTATCCGGAGTTGCGGAAAAACAGCTGGCAGGGATACTGGATAGACGCGTCCTCGAAACTCCGGATGGAGGATGATTCCATTATAGTGCTTGACCCGGTAAATAGAGACGTCATTAATGAATCCCTTGCTTCGGAGGTACGTTCTTATATCGGTGGTAATTGTACCGTAACTCTTATGCTTATGGCTCTTTCCGGGTTGTTTAAAAATGATTGTATAGAGTGGATTTCTTCCATGACCTATCAGGCTGCTTCGGGCGCCGGAGCTAAAAATATGATAGAGCTTGTAAGACAAATGTCCGTGCTTAGCGATTCCGTAAAGGATTTGTTAAATAAGCCTTCGGTTGCTGCTCTTGAGCTGGACTGGGTTATAACGGAGGAATTACGTAAAGGTTCTCTACCTGTTGAGGTGTTTAAGGTGCCTCTTGCCGCAAGTCTTATTCCGTGGGTCGATTCTGCTATGAATAGCGGACAGACCAGAGAGGAATGGAAAGGTATGGCAGAGACCAATAAGATTTTACAGACCGAAAAGCCGATTCCCGTGGACGGTATCTGCGTTCGTATAGGCGCTATGAGATGTCATAGTCAGGGATTTACCATTAAATTGAAAAAAGATATTCCGCTTGATGAGATAGAGAGTATGCTCATCGAAGCTCACCAGTGGGTAAAGGTCATACCCAATACTTACCAAGAGACTATCTCGGAGCTTACTCCTGCTGCCGTTTCAGGTAATTTAGTGGTACCTGTAGGACGTATAAGGAAAATGAACATAGGTCCTGAGTATCTTACCGCATTCAGCGTGGGTGATCAGCTTCTCTGGGGAGCTGCTGAACCTATTTGGCGAATGCTGAAAATAGTTCTTGAATATCTGGAATAATTAATCGTTGGATCGTGGGTTCGTTGGGTTGGGTATTAAACAAACAAAATTTTAGTTTTTTTTTCTCTGTGTATCTCTGTGTTCTCTGTGATTAAAAAATTTGGGGTGGTGTGAGTTTTAAATACACAAATAAAATCCTGTTAATCCTTTTTTTATCTGCGTCCTATTATCTTTGTGCTCTTTGTGTCTTTGTGGTTTAATTATTTTTTGTGGGATTGGGATTTGGTAACTTCCGTCATCCGTCATCCGTCTTCGGTCGGTTTTCTTCCATATATTCCTCGATTGCTTTTTTAGCTTTTTTCGCTGCCTGTAAGGGGTTCGAGCCTAAAATTAGTTCTCCCAAAAGATAAGACGAATAAAAACATCCGGAACCGTGGAATGAGAAATCTATTTTTGAACCTTTTATCAACTCTATTTTCTTTCCGTCGTAAAAAAGGTCATCTTTGCTTTCTATTCCCGTTAATATAACGTATTTTGTGCCTAAGCAGTGCAGGCTTTTTACTATGTTCGCAGGAACTTTTTCACCTGTTAGCAATTTACCTTCCGCAAGATTTGGTGTTATGAAAGTGGATACCGGGATTAAGGACTTTTTCATTCCTTTAAGCCCTTTTTCAGAAATTAAAGGATAACCGGAAGAGGAATTGATTATTGGGTCGAGAACTACATATTCCGGTTTTCTTTCTTTCAGGAAGTCTGAAACGACTTTGACTACCTTTTCGTCATAAAGCATACCGATTTTGACCCCGCGGATTTTCTTTAATGATTCCAGTGATTCTTTTATATTTTTAATTGGTATAGGTGATGTGCCGAAAACTTTTTCTGAAGTCTGGACTGTTAGAGCCGTTGGGATGGATTCGGAGGGTATTCCTAAAGACTTGAATACAGAGATGTCTCTGTAAATACCGGCACCGCCGCTTGGGTCGAATCCGGCGATGATCAAAACACTCATCTTTTTTCCGGTTTCTTCAAGAAAAGGAAAACAATACCGCCCGCACAGCTTGCTATAACGGAGGTGAGAAAGAAAACGAGAGATATTGAAAATGCTTCACTTTCTGCTATGTTAAGGGAAGAAAAAAAGAAGACGTAAGCTGCTTCTCTGATCCCTAATCCGTTGATAGTTATCGGAATCAGACTTATTACGGTTATAATAGGAATATATGCGAGTAGCGCAAAAATGGGAATCGGAATAGATAATCCTTTAGCTATAAAATAATTGATAAGGATTACAATCAACTGAATTAAAATCGAATAGCCAATCCCCGCGACTATTGTTTTTCTTTTACTTTTATATATTTTAAAAGCCCTATAAAACTCTCTTATGGAATCACCTAAATTTAAGAATTTAATGGAGAGCAGCTTTTCTTTTAGCCATGAGAGTTTTAAGGAAGTTAAAAGATAATATACGAATAAAATAAGTAGAATTAGCCCGAAGTAGATATAAAGTTTTGCGAAATCCCGTTTCCATGAGAGGATGGCTATAATGCCTATTAGCATCATCCCCGTCATTCCGAGAATTCTTTCCATTATGGATGCTCCTAAGGCTTTTTCAAAGTTTTCTTTTCCCCCGGCGTATGCGGAACGCACAAAATCCATTCCCAATCCGCTTGGCAGGAAATTGTTGAAGAAAAAAGAAACAAGTATATATAGATTGCTCCTCAAAAGTGAAATATCGATTTTTTGAGCTTTAAGGAGGAACCTCCAGCGTAGTGAAAAAATGAAATAGTAAAGTAAGAGGAAAGCAATGATTGTTATGAAATACAGAAGATTTATATTTTTTATGTTTTGTATTACTTCGCTTAACGGGACTTTATTTTTAAACAGATAATAAAAAAGTATAACTGTTATTACGATTTTTAGAATTTCTTTGCCTATTTTTTTCATTTGTTTAAAATATTATTATAGACAAAAATGTCAAGCAGATTTAGTTGATTGATTTGTTGAGTTTATTGAGTTCATTGGGTTTGTTGGGTTGGGTTTTGAATAAACAAAACAAAATTTGGGGGGGAGGTGTGGCTTTGTGTCTCTGTGCCTTTGTGTGAGATAGATTTTTTGGGTGTTTTTGGGATTTCTTTATGTCTGGTCTCTGACAGCGTAAACAATATTAAACTCTTGACAATTAAGACATTTATTGATAATTTAATAGCACAAAAGCATATGGAAGCAAATGATACTGTTAAAGAATACATAGATAGATTAGAAGATTTATCTAAAGAGACTTCTTCTTTATGGAGTCGACTATCAACCAAACAAATGGAGTCATCAGAAGGGCTCGCGGAAATAAGGAAAAAGTTGAAGAATCTATATGCTTCTATGTATGTTATTTATGAAGGTTCGGACTCTTTCAGGATGACCGTAAGGAAAAGTGAAGAGTTATTATCTTTTGGACTTAGTCTTATTAGCGAAGTGATGAATAAAATTCGCTTTTTTAATGACAGTACCATTACTTTGAGTCGAAAATTGGAGGAATTAATAAGTAAAAGGGAAGAAATAAACACAATTGTATCGAATCTACAGGAACTTAACGAAGCATCGGGTAATACAGCCCGGAACGCTGAAATCAAAGCTTACCAGGCTGGGGCTCTGGGGAAGGGGTTTGAGGTAGTAGCCGAAGAATTAGGAAGATTGACAGGAAAATCATTGGAAATTGTACGGGAGATGGTGGATAGGCTGGAATCTCTAAAGGAGAGATCTAAAGAAGCCACAGAGAAATTTGGGGCAATAAGGGAAAGCCTTACTAATTTTGTTGGAAATGCGGATGAGTTAAAGCAAAGTTCCGATGAAGTGAGGGATAAAATTTCTCTTATTATGGGTACATCCGATAGATTGTTGAGTTTGCTTGAAACTATAGATATAAAAAGACGAGATATTGAAGAAACAGCCAACTTTTTACTTTCTTTGTCCAGAGATTGCCTGATGAAGTTGGTGGAAATAGATCTTTTACTTTCACAAAAGGAAACGATAAGAGAAATTCTTAAAAATCATATAGATGTTTTCAGATATTTAGCCGAAAAGGGGTCGGACTTGCTTCCTTTAAATATTTCACAGATAGATTTAACTTTAAAAAAAGTTTCTAATCTCGATCGTTATAGTCAACTTAGCGTTGCAACCCTGAGTTCGACTCCAACACGTAGCAATATTAATTTATCTGAGCTTGAAGACATGAAAAAAATGCTGAGTATGATTGGACGTGAAATTGAAGGAGTCAAAGAAATTATTAAAGAAACACAGTATCAGGCAGAAATGTGCTTAAGCAATATAGAGAGTGTTCAATCATTTATAGAAAAGGAGTCAAAAGGTATAGCTGAGGTGGCGAGCATTCAGGTAAACTTATCCAGAATTTCCTCAAGTCTTGGGAGATTGGTTGAAAACGTAGGAGATTTTACTGAACAGTTAAGGGTCATTTCTCTTTACGGTAAAATAGAAGCGTCAAGAATTCCCGGAGATATTGCTGGTCTTCCGGCAATTGTCGATGAGATGCAAAAACTTTCCAGTGATTACTCGAAATTAGGGGATAAATTGTGGCGATTCTTTAACCCGGTAAATGAAAAAATCGAAGACTTAAAAAGGACAACTCTGACACTTGAGAATACGATAAGTAGACTTAAGGATATTGTTAATGAAAGTGAAGTAGCATTCCAGGAAAATAAAGATCAGATTGAAACTTTGGCGGAAGTTTCTTCCAGTATCCGTCCTTTTATAGATAAACAGGAGGATGTGGTGGGAGAGATAGGTTCTTCTTTTGGTTCCGTAGTCGAAGCATTAGAAGAATATACGGAAATGGTTGAAATACTTGAAGGAAGCCTGGATAAAGAAAAGAGCCTTACCGATAACCTGGCTCAGGACCAGCTTTGGAAAAACTTAAGTCTTTTAGATGTTACAGCAGAAGGGAAAGCCTCCACTTTAACAGTTCACCTTCAAAGAGAACCGGATACTTTGGACCCATATCAAGTTGAAGATCCGATAGCCGGTGGAATCATTTATCTTATTCATCGGGGATTGTTTGATTATGGTTTTTCAGGTAAGGTTTATCCAATGCTTGTAGAGAGATGGGAGTTGTCGGAGGATGTTAGGAGATGGGATTTTGTGATAAGGGAGGATATCAAAGCTCATAAAGGTAGAAATATCGAATCGGAAGACGTAAAATTTGCGCTTGAAAGATTGAAAGAAAAAGATAAAATAAATGCTTTAATCCCGATTGGAGAAATCGATATTAAAGGGAAGTATTCCTTTTCAGTCCAATTGAATGATAATTGTAATTCCTTTCTCTCTAATTTAGCTACAATTGGTTCATCTATAATCCCGAGAGATTCCGCGGAAGATGGCATCGTTGGGATAGGACCTTTTAAATTGCAAAGTTGGAAGAAAGAAGAACAAATAATTTTGGAATCACATCCAGGGTATTTTCTGGGCAAACCCTATTTGTCAAGATTGATTTTTAAGTTAGGAGGCAATCCCATAGAGGAATTCAGAAGCGGTGCACTGGATATGGCAAAAGTCGATTTGGAAAACATTCCGGGACTTAAAAGCGATGATGATTTAAGCAAGAATCTATTTCCGTGTAAAAATTTAAATGTAAGTTACCTTGGATTCAATTTTAACATGAAAGATCTCCCTTTCTCGGATAAGAAAGTTCGTCAAGCGTTAAATTATGCGGTTAATAATAAAGCTATGATAGAGGAGACCTCTTCAGGCTTTGGCGAAATCGTTAGAGGAATATTTCCGGCAGGGCTATGTACATATGATTCTAAAAAAGAAGGGTATGAATATAATTCGAATAAAGCAAAAAAACTTCTTGAAGAAGCAGGGTTTGAGGGTGGTTTGCCCGAGTCGTATACTCTCCTGGTATGTGACACTCCTGTTCAGGTAAAAAGAGCGAAATTTCTAAAGGAGGTTTTTTCTCGTATTGGAGTTAAAATAAAGATTGATAAAAAACCCTGGTCAAAATTCATAAAGAAACTTCGGGAAGGTAAGACAGAATTGTTTTTAACTACCTGGATGCCGCAGAATGTTGACCCTAACGATTTTTTGTTTCGTCTTTTCCACTCTGCATCAGCAGGTAGAGAGAATCTAACTTTTTATTCTAATAAAGTTTTGGATAATAAAATAAGGGAGAGTGCAAAAGAAATAAATCCGATGCGAAGGAAAAGATTATGTCAGGAGGCGGAGGGAATGATAGTAGAAGATGCTCCCTGGGTTTTTTTGATGCATGAAGTTAATTACTTGCTGGTCAGTGATAGGGTTTTTGGATTTAAGCCGAGTTTACTGGATCGTATTCATTACGAATGGGTTGGGATTGAATGATGGATTTTTTAAGTTTTACATTAGAGGACAAGTTCTTTGGTATACCATTGGAAAATGTGAAAGAAATTGTTGAAGAAAGAGAAATAACACCCGTACCGCTTTCAAGTGAATATATCGAAGGGGTAATGAACCTCCGTGGAGAGCCAATAACGGTAATCGATTTAAGAAAAAAAATAGGATTTACAGGATCATCTACCTCCAGGGAGATTATACTTTGTTTGATTGACGATATAATAATTGGCTTAAGACCGGATAACGTTCTTGATATACATGAAGTTCCGGAATCGCAAGTGAAAAAAGTACCTGCCAGTTTAAAAGGGGAAATAGAATCAAAATATATGAAAGGAATTGTGAAATTGAAAGAAAAGTATATAATTATTGATATAAAAGAATTAATTTGATGTAAGGAGGAAAAATGAGCGTAAGAATTTTAGTAGTGGATGATGCAATTTTCATGCGGAAAATGTTGGCAGATATACTTCAAAAAAGTGGTTATGAAATCTGTGACGAAGCTGGAAACGGCAGTGAAGCAGTCCAGAAATATGAAAAGAATCATCCGGATCTGGTTACAATGGACATAATAATGCCTGATATGAGTGGTATAGATGCGATTAAGAAAATTAAAGAATTGGATTCCGAGGCAAAAATTGTCGTGGTGAGCGCAATGGGACATCAAAGTTTAGTGGTTGAAGCTATCCAGGCTGGAGCAAAGGACTATGTGGTTAAACCTTTTCAACCTTCGCGAGTTATAGAAGCAGTGCAGAGGGTTTTAAAACTGTAAATAAGTATCAAAAGATAAAATTCAATTGAAATAATGGAAGAACAGAGAAAAGAATATATAAAACTATTTAAAGAAGAAAGCAGTGATTATTTAGGTAAACTGAATAGAATAATAATTGAACTTGAGAAAGAACCAAATAACAAAAAAATAACCGCGGAGGTTTACAGGATTTTTCATACACTTAAAGGAATGGCTGCTTCGCTTGGTTACACTGAAATAGAAACAATTTCGCATGATCTTGAAGAAAAGCTGGAAATTTTTAAAGATGAAGAAAAAGAGAAAGTCAATGCTGAGGTTATTGACGAGGTATTTAAAGGTATCGATAGAATTGAGCATCTTCTGGCAACACTGGATACTCCGGTTAAGATAGGGGAAACAGAGAGCGGGGCAGAGGGTAGTGGGAGTCTTCCATATGTTGAAATTTTGCTTAAAGAGGATGTAACTCTTCCTGCTGCTCGTGCCGCTGTAATTATACAAAGAATAGAGGAAAAAACTAAAATTGAAGATATTAATCCGTCTTACGAGGAAATAAAATCCGGCAATATGGGAAGAGTATTAAAGGTTCGCTGCACCGAACCGGAAAAAATTATAGATCTAATTGCTTCCATGGATGAAGTTGAGGTAGTTAAATTAGAAGATCAAAAGAGAGATAGGAAAGCTTTGCCCGGTGGCATTGAGGGAATAAGAGTAAACGTAAATATGATGGACCGTATGCAAAATCTTGTAGGTGAGTTAGTTGTTGCCACATCGCAATTATCCGAGATCGTCAGAAATTTTGGCGAAGAAAAGTTCGAAGGGGTTTTAGAACTTCATAATAGGAGTGTTAAGGAATTACAGGAGGTTATTACAAACATCAGATTGGTTCCCCTTTCATTGATTTTTAATAAATTTCCTCGTTATGTTAGAGATCTAGGCAGAAAGTTGGGAAAAGAAGTTAATATTGAAATTTTTGGAGCGGATATTGAAGTTGATCGTTCTCTTCTCGAAGGTATAAGTGACCCCTTGATTCATCTTATTCGAAACTCAATTTCTCATGGAATTGAAACTCCGGAAGAAAGAGAGAAGTTAAACAAGTATAGAGTGGGAAAAATAACTGTTTCAGCCAAAAGTATAAAGGGAGATATTTTAATACAGATAAGTGATGACGGAAAGGGAATAGATGGAAAAGAAGTTCTCCTTGCTGCATTCAAGAAAGGCTTGGTCGAAGAAGAAGAAATTGAGTCCCTTTCAAAAGCAGAAATTCTCAGATTCTTATTTATGCCTGGTTTTACGACAAAAGAAAAAGCAGATAAAGTTTCCGGGCGAGGAGTAGGACTGGATGTAGTCAGAAAACTTGTACGTTCTGTAGGAGGCAGTGTTAATATCACTACGGAAAAAGATGGAGGAACTACTATATCAATGAAATTGCCTCTTTCGATGTCAATAATTAAAGTTTATCTGTTAGGTTTGAATAATCAATTGTTCGCCTTACCAATGACTTTTGTTGATGAGACGTTAACAGTAACAAAGGATTCTATGTCACAACTTATGGGAAAGGAAGTGATGCTGCTCAGGAGAGAAATTCTTCCGGTTTATCGTCTTGCCGACATTCTCAAGCAAAATTATTCAAGTAATGGAAATCAAGGTGCGCCATGCGTTGTTGTGGAAGTTGAAAATGACCGTTTCGCTATCGTTGGGGGTACTTTTAGAGGGAGTACGGAAGCACTTGTTAAACCTTTGCCTTCCCCAATCGATAAAATTAAAGGATACATAGGAATCACTATGATTGGAAACGGGAAACCTTGTTTAATATTGGACTTACCCGCTCTAAGATATAGGAGGAGTTATGAAAATACAGGATCTTAAAGAGTTGCAATTAGATGGAATAAAAGAGGCTGCCAATATTGGTGGTGGGCATGCTGCAACAGCTTTAAGCCAAATGTTACATAAGGAAGTCGAAGTTAAAGTGCCGGAGATCGAAATCTTTCCGATTGAGAAGACGTCTGAAATATTAAATTTAAAAGGAAGTATTGCTGTTGCTTCTCTCACGAAATTTTTCGGTGATGCTACGGGCAGAAATCTTGTAGTGTTAGACGATAAAGATGCAAAGCTTCTTGTTGGTATATTGCTTGACAGAGAGATAACGGACTATTCTGAAATTGACGAAATGGGAATTTCTTCGCTCAAAGAAGTAGCTAATATCCTTTGCAGTTCTTACCTTAGTGCAATCTCTGAATTCCTCGGTCTGATGTTACTGCCTTCCGTACCGGTAATTGTGTGGGACGACTTTAGAGTAATAATTTCAAGTGCTTATCTCGAATTTACTGCCGGAGAAGAATTCGTCTTCTGTGTAAAAAGTATCTTTTATTTTAAAGATACGGATAAGCAATTGGAAGCTTACCTTTTATTAATACCGGATTCTGAAAGTTTGAGTAGTATTTTAAAAGCGATGAATCTCTTATAACTATTTGAAATGGAAATATCTGAACAAGAAAAAAAGCTCTTAAGATTATTTTCCAAAAAAATTGAGCCTACAGATTCAGGCTCACACAATAATCTAGCCGTTGTTTACTATAATAAGGGTTTGGTAAAGGAAGCAGTGGAAGAGTTGAAAAATGCCCTTGAAATAGACCCGCACTTCACCCTGGCAAAAAACAACCTCGATTATATTTATAGAAGTACGGGGTACTATGATGAACAAATTGAACATTTAAAAAATAGAATAGAAGAAGACCCGGATGACTACGAATCAAGACTGCAATTAGCAAAAGCTCACAAGAGTATAGGTGACTATTACGAAGCTATCAATCAATACAGCAAATATTTACGACTAAAACCTGCTGATGTTCAGGCGCTGTTGGAGATGGGTGTTGCTTGTAAAGCCAGTGGATTCTATGAGCCGGCAGTTGAGCAGTTTAAAAAGGTTATACGTATAGATAAGAATAATGGTCCTGCTCATAAATACCTGGGCGAAGTCTATTATAATTTAGGAATATTTCCCAGAGCTATAGAGGAGTTAAAAACAGCAATTCAGCTTGATCCTAAAGATGCTGAATCTTATTACTTATTATCCTTTACATATGGCGAGGAGGGAAAATTCGACGAAGCTACTAAAGCAGCAAAGAAAGCGATAAATTTAAATCCCCGTTTTGCAAAAACAGAAGCCAATTTAAGCTTAGGTTTTTATAAACGCAAAGGCTACGAGGATTTTCTTTCTGTTTCAAAGGATAAGATTGAGGCAAATCCTTCGTTTGGGTTTTATGCTATGGGGCTTGCTTATAAGAATAAAGGATTGTTCAAGGAAGCTCTTTCGGAACTTGAAAAAGCTATAAAAGCTGATTCCTCGAACTCTCTTGTAAGGGAACAAATAGGAGAAGTCTACCTCTTTATGGGTAATAATGAAGAGGCAATAAAATCTTATTTGGAAGCGCTTAAACAGGATCCCGATTTGCCCAAGTTGGCTAATAATATCGGTATTGCTTTTCACCGATTGGGTAAGCTCGAAGATGCTATTTCCTGGTATAAAAGAGCAATTTCAAAAGACCTTAATTACGCTGTTTCATGGAATAACCTTGGAGTAGCTTATTATCACTCGGGAGCTCCAAAAGAAGCTTTTAATTGTTTGAAAAGGGCAAAAGAAGTGAATCCGGAATACCCTGATTCGTATTTAAATATCGGTCTTATTTACATGACAAGAGGTAATCACGAAACAGCCGAGAAATTTTTCAAAAAAGTAATTGAAATGAAAGGAGAGAATCCGCTTCCTTTTAATTATCTTGGGGCGGTTTACCTGGGTCTTGAGCGTTTTGAAGACGCAATATACTTTTTCAGAATGGCAATTGAAAGAGATAGTGGTTTTGCTGAAGCTTTTTATAATCTTGGCTTTGCTTTGTCAAGAATAGGGAAGTATGATGAGGCGCTGGAAGCTACAAAAAGAGCAATGGAAATAGACCCGTATTATTCAAGTAATAGATTTAAATTGAGTTTAGATATTTACTCTGAGAGATTGGGTATACTTGTAGCAAGAGAATTGACAAAGGATATGGAGGTGGGAAGAGTAGCAGGGGAAGAAACTGCAGAAGATTTCTTTGAGGATCTTTTTGAGGTTGAGGAAGAAGAGATTAAACCGAAGATAGATAACAAGAAGAAAATACAGGAAGCAACTGCTTTGTTCAAAGCTGACAAGTTTGATGATGCCTTAAAATTATTGAGTGAAGTGAGAAATGCAGAACCGACAAACGAAGAAGTATTACTCCTTATGGGTAAGATATATGAGAAAAAAGAATTGCTTGGTGAAGCAAAAGATGTTCTTCGTGGTTTGGTTCCGAAGAACTTTGAGGCTTCGAAGCTTTTAACGCAAGTATATCAAAAAAATGGAGAATGGGAAAAGGCGCGCACACTTGCTAAGGAACTTAACAAAAAACACCCGGAGGAGGCTTTTTCTTATATTGCTTACGCCCAATACTTAAAAAGAAAAAGACAGTATAAAAAAGCAATTAAACTGCTTAAGACCTTTCCCGCCTGGAAGAAAGAAGCGCAAATTTTACTGGAGCTTGCATCTCTTAATTTAAGATTAGGGAAAAAGAAAACAGCGGTTTTTTTAATTGAGAAAAGTCTTTCCATCTCTCCTTCGGCAGAAGGTTACTACCATGTTTCACTACAAAAAATAGGAGAAAAAGATTTTAAAGGAGCAATAGGGAGCCTTTTAAAGGCAAAGAAAAGAGCTCCAACGGATAAGAGAGTTTTGAAAACGCTGGTTAGGACTTATTTGAGATCAAAAAATTACGAGGGAGTTATAAAAAGTGCAAAGGAAGCAAAAAAAATTATAAAGGCAGATGGCGATTTGGCTCTGTGGGAAGGAAAAGCTCTATATAATAAAGGTGAGTTTGATAAAGCTATTAATAGTTATAAGCAATCGATGAGTTTTGATGATAAAAATTTTGAGGCTTATCATCTTCTCGCTTCTTTATATTTCAGGCAGGGAAGATATAAAGAAGCAGAAAATTTATGGTATAATATAGTAGACAAGGCAGAGGACGAAAAAATATTAGAAAAAGCAAGAGAAGCAATCGAGAGTCTCCTTCGGCTTAAAAGGATTACAGGAGAGATGTAATGCCTATTGAAGGTCCGATAAAAGAATTGGGGCTTTTTGAACTTTTCCAGCTAATTTCCTTAGCCGGAAAAAAGGGAATTTTAACGATAACTGGAGAAGAATTTATTGAGTCCTATATCCTTTATTTTGATAATGGCATGCTTATTTCGATTGATTTTCCGGAAAGATTAAAAAAAGAAATGTCGGAAAGAGGCTTTTTGACGAAGGAGCAGACTGTTGAAATAGCTGATGATAAATTCGTCAACCACTTGATTGAAAATAAAATTGTTCCTCTCAGTACTTTTAGAACCATATTTAAACAGGCTGCAATTGATGTAATTTATTCTCTATTTCTCATTGAAAATGGTCATTTTAATTTCCGGGAGACGGATTTTGAAATTATTGAAAACCTTACCCTGAACATGAAGATTGAAAATATAATAATGGAAGCCGCGAGAAGAATTGACGAAATCTCTAAAATGGAAGAGATTTTACCCAATGCAGATATCGTTCTTGAAGTATCGACTGATCTAATAGAAAAGGAGCAGATAAATCTATCTCCTATGGATTGGAAATTGCTTTCTCTCATTAACGGAAATCTAAGGATAAGTGATCTTATAAATAAAATAGGAGATAAGTTCGGAGTGATGAAATCGCTGTATGGGATGACCATGACCGGGATAATAACAGAAACAAAGATTCCTGTAGATGATATTATCAAAAAAAACGAAATGTCTGTTGGGAAAATCACGGACAAGAAGATGAAAGAATTACCTAAATTATGGAATAAAGGTAAGTATATTGATGGACTCAAAGAACTTTTTAAACTAAAAGAACTCTACCCTGAGGATCCGCGGATACCTTACAATATGGGGTATTTTTACTTAGCCGAAGGTAGATTTAAGGAAGCTATCTCAGAGTGGAATTCTTTTCTGGTTTTATCTTCAGATAAAAAGAAAAAGACGGAGGTCGGAGAAACGCTTGAATTGATTAAAAAGATTCAAAAAAATATTGTAAATTGGGAGGTTTTAGTTGAATGAAGAAGGGCTCCGACCCGATGTTAATTCCTTAGACGTATTGATTTCGCTGGCTGATCTCTACATTGAGAATGGTTTATTTGACGAAGCTAAAGATCTTTTAAAGACTGCTATAAAAGAAAACAATGAAATGATCAAACCTTATTGCAAATTGGGTAAAATTTATATAAGTCAGGGAGAAGAGAATGAGGCTTTTGCAGTTTTAAAAGAGGCGCTTAAGATAAGCCCTGAAAACAAGGAAGTAAATAAATTGCTTAATTCTTTGAAAGTAAGAGAAGTGGAAGTAGTAGAAGAAGAAAAAGAAATAGAGAAAACAGATAAAATAGAGAAAAAGAAAGAAGAAAAGGGGCGAAAGAAAGAAAAGGCAATTAAGTTGGAACCCGGTAGCACACTGGGTGAAATCTTGAAAAACTTACTAAAGATAAAAGGAATTATAGGGGCTATAGTTGTTGATGACATAGGAGCATTAATTGACGCACAACTGGAATTACCTGTTGAACAAGAATCTACCGGGGCAATAATTTCATCAATTTATGATAAAATTGGATATTCCGCGTTAGATCTCAAAACAGGGAGGGTTAGTAAAGTCTTTTTTGAATTACCGGGAGGGAATATTGTCGTGTTAGGTTCTAAGTTCTTAAGATTCATTGTTCTGACAACAAAAAATGTTTTGCTTGGTGGGCTTGAAGATATTGTAATGGAAGCTTTTTCTAAAACAATTGCGTTTTTAGGTGTTGAATGATTAAAAAAATAATACAGGGAATTGTCTCAATGGATGGTATACTATCGTGCTATTTGGTCGATAGGGAGGGTGAAATTGTTGAATATGTTGGTGAAAATAAGCTGGATGAATCGGTAGCATCCGCTATAATTGCCAGTATATCGCAAGAACTTTCTACGCAGATGAATATAAAGGATAATTTCTCGATAATCATTATGGCGGAAGAAAACAATCTTTTTATTATTACTCAGAGTAACTTTATTTTAGCTGTTTTTACTAACCCTAAAATTGATACAGGAAAGATTCGGTTTGAACTCCGGAAGAGTGTAAAAGCTCTTTCTGAAGAATTGTAAGTGTCAACTATTATACTTTTATGCGAGAGTCAGAAAAAAATAGAGCGTTTTCTTGAAAACTTTCTTGTTAAAACGGGAGCACGGCACATTTTTTTTGCCGCGAAGAGCGGTGAAGTACTCGTTTATTCCGGTTCTAAACCAGGAAAGAAGATTTCTTCAATAACGGCTCTTCTCGCGAGTGTTTTTAACGTAACGGAGGAGCTGGCTCAAATTGTTGAAGAACACCAGTTCAAACAATTTTTTCTTAAAGGTAAAGCATGGAACTTGTTTTATTATAATATAAGTTCTAAATTTCTATTGGTTGTCATATTTAAAGAAGAAGCTTTATTGGGTTCGATTAGAGTCTTATCAGAAAAACTTGTAATAAAATTAAAAAAAGAATTGAAAAAAAAATACCCGGGGAAGGTCCCTTCGCTTGAAGGGATCGATGGGAAAAAACTTATGGAAAATTTGTTTAGCTAATGAAAAAAAAACTTGTTATTGTAGTTTCCCTGTTACTGTTTCTAATATTTCTAAATTTTCTGTCGGATTTCGTAATCGTTAAAGCTCAGAATTTGTTGGAGAGGAAAGTGCTTTCTGCGCTTCCCGAGGGGAGCCATATAAAAGAAATAAAGCTTGAAGGATTGACCGGAGTATCTGTCGATTCAATCTATATTAAAGATATTGGTTCCTTTCCTAAGGTGGAAGTAACGTATTCTCCTTTAGGAATTGTGCGTCGCAGGGTAAAAAAACTCTCGCTTTTTTCTCCTTCATTAGCAATAATTGCCGAAGGAAAAGAAGGCGGCAAAAGAGGCAGTATCTCAGCGTTGTTTTACGTTGAAGAATTTGAGGTTTTAGATGGTTCTGTAGAATATAAAGGTCATAAATATCTTGTAAACGGAAACGGAAGGGTTTTTTCTACAGGTAGAGGCGAAATTGTTCTTGATGTTCCAAAACTCTGGGGCAGTATAGATGATACTCCTTTCAATATAGAAGAGATTAATTTATCTGTATCGGATAGAATATCAAGTATAAATGTACAAAACCTTAAAATTGGGAATTCCGAGTTTGAAGTTAGAAGTGATATTAATGGAACGATAATGGGTAGTGGTCGAGTATACATGTCTGATTTGCAGCAGATGTTTGGCCTTACCGGAGAAGGTTTCTTAGACGTCATTTTTACTTACGATTCTACGATTACTTTTAAAGGTGAAAGTAAAATAGTGAGTATAAAGGAGTTCGGTTTACCACCATTTACATTTTCGGGAGAGAAAGATTCCGTTAACCTAAAAGGAGAGAAAGTCTCCGGATTTCTCAATTTTGGAAAAGGAATTTATGGGCAGGTTGAATTAGTCGACTTTGACATCAAAGAAATAGATGGAAAATATCCCGATTCAAAAATATCGGGATTGATTGATTTTTCTTATAGGGGTAAGGATACTCTGCAGATTACTTCTCGGCTCAGCGGAGAAGTACTTTCCCATCCGATCGAAGATTTAAAGCTCAGAATAACTAAAAAAGGGAAAAAGATATTTGTGGATAGCTGCGAGGGACGTTTTAATAATGGGAAATTTTTCTTCGAAGGGGTTTATGGAGATAAAATAGATGGCAATTTGGAAATCGAGAATTTAGATATCTCTCCTATTGCTAAATTTTTACGTCTTGAAACTTCTGCGGTATTAAATATAGGGTTGTCGATACACGAGAAAATATATGGAGCTTTTTCATTGAAAGCTCTTAATTACAAAGGTATAAATTTTAAGTCTATAGAAGGCAATGTAAATTTATCCCAGAAAAAAGGAACGTTTCCCGGGTTGGTAACCTTCGTATCAAGAGATATTGCCTTTAAAGACAGAAAAATATTTGAGCTGGGAGAAGCGAGTTTGGAAATTACCGACGGCAAATTAGACATAAAAGGAATCTTTAAGAGTAAGAAAAGGAAAGTGAACAGTCATTTTTCTTTAAATGCCGATACGGTAGAAATTAAGGTTCTTAGGTTAGAATATTCCGGGGGATGGCTTTCTCTTACGGAACCCTTTTCATTTACATATAAACATGCCTTCCATTTAAAAGATGTTAGATTTTTAAGTAATAGAGGGGCAGATTTACAAATTAACAGTATATCGTTGTCCGAGACTGGAATTAGAGGGGATTTGGATTTTATAGGGTTCAGGCCTGAAATTTTAAGTGAATTTGGTATTGTTTCGCATCCTTTTTCGGGTAATTTGTCAAGCAGAGTTTCTATTGAGGGCACGTTAAACGCTCCTATGTTTACCTTTGAAGGTGGGGGGAAGATAAAAGCCGGAGAAGTAAGTATAGGAGATTCATTAAATTTTAATCTCGGGTTTGAGGATAACCGTTTTTTTGTTAACGATTTATCAATAATTGAAAATGGCAATCTTTCGAATTTTAAAGGAACGGTTGATACGAAAAAACATTCCATAAATCTGGATATTAAATTGCAGGAAGCCGGGTCATGGATATTCTATCCTTTAATGAGTCATCTAATTGCTAACAGTGCTAAGGCGGTCGGGAAACTAAAGATCCGAGGTAGTTTTGAAGAACCGTTGGTCTACGGTGGAATAAATCTTCGAGAAACAGATTTATTGGTGAAGAATTCAGGAATAATGATAAATAAGCTGGAAGCTAAAGCAGTGTTCGACGGATACGGGGGAGAATTAGCAACCCTTTCTGCTTTATTAGGGGAGGGAAAGATACAAGCGGAAGGGAAATTTAAGCTAAGAGATAAAGGATTTAATATAAACGTAAAGCTAAGAAACACTCCAATTACCTGGCAATATGTTAATTCTCTGATAGATGGAGATTTGTTAGTAATAAAAGATAAGGAAAATGTCCGCATAGAAGGAGATGTCGAGCTTAAAAGAGCTACAATTACGATGCAATTTAAGCAACAAGATGGAAAAGGTGGTCGCCGTCCTGCGAACCTTTTTTTGGATTTGAATTTTGATGCAACTCAGGGTAATGTTTGGGTAAGAAACGACCTTGCGAATATTGAATTGACCGGGAAAGTAGGGGTGAATTATAAAGGTGGTCCATTCTTGGTTTCCGGTAATTTGGAAGTAAGACAGGGGATGTTTTATTATCTTTATAAAAGTTTTGAAGTTACAGAGGGAAAATTCAATTTCAATGAGTCTCCGGAAATAAACCCTAACATTGATATCAAAGCGATAACTCTTATTTCTTCAAGGTCAGGTGAAAAGCAGGAACAGGATACTGTATACCTGGTAGTCTCAGGAACGATGAAAACCCCTGAATTCGACCTATACTCTAAATCTTCTTTATCCAAAGCTGAAATAATGACCCTGCTTTCCTTAAATCTCGGATGGGAAGATCTGACGTCTGTTAAATCTATCGAGCAATCAGTTACTGAAACAGCTTTCAATTACTGGGTAAGACAAACGCTGAATCGCAGATTGAAGGATGAGTTCGGTATCGACGTTTTGGAAATGCAGGGTGTTAGTGGTCACTATGAATTTGTGGTAGGTAAATATGTAACGGATAAGCTTTTCGTGAAAGCCAGAACGGATGTTCAATCCTATGGCATTTCAGAAGTTCAGGCAGAATATAAGTTAAAAAAATGGGGATATATAACAGCCGAGAAGGATTTTCTCGGAAAAACCAGATTTCTCTTTAATTTTGAATGGAGATATTAGTTTTTTTAGAAATTAAATATTAAAAATTAAAAAGCAAAATGACAAATGAAAATATAAAAACAAAAAAAGAATGGCACGCAGATTTACGCAGATTAAAAAGGATTTTTTATTTGTTGTTTTTTAATTTATTTTTGAACTTTGATTTGTAATTTTCCATTTTGATATTTGATTTTTGAATTGTAGTGGGATTGACAAATAGAGTTTTTTTAGTAAAAATATATAAGTGCCCCTGTAGCTCAGTGGATAGAGCACCGGTTTCCTAAACCGGAAGTCGTAAGTTCGAGTCTTACCAGGGGTATATAATAACAAATTGAAGTGTTGAAGGATTGATTGGGAAAAGAAATACGCGGCGAACTTAGATGTTGAATCAGGAGCAGAGGAGTGTTTTTTACCTGCTATGTGGGAAAGGAACCAGCCGTGCCAGTGTATCTTGTTTTACAATAATATATTATAATAATTAGGGGGGCTGATGTCTAAACACATGAGAAAAGATTTAAAGCACGATGAATTTAAGGAGACTATCGAAAATATAATAATTTTCTACGAACATCATAAAAAAACCGTTTTATGGGTAGTGAGTGGGATTGTTATACTTTTAATACTTTTTTTTACATATAGAAATAACAAACTGACAAAAATAAAAAAATCTAAGGAGATATATAATATCGGTGTAATTTTATACAGTAATGCTAACTTCGATGAGGCACGGGAAAAATTTAAAACCGCAACCGATAATTATCAGGGTACAATTTTTGCTAACCGCTCTTTATTTATGCTGGCTAACATGAGCTATAAGGAAGGCAATGTAGATGATGCGCTGGCGAAATTTCAGGCTTTTACCAAAGAGAAGTACGATGAAATTTTTACACCAAGCGCGTATCAGGGAATCGGACAATGCTACGAGCAGAAAGGGGATATGCAGGGAGCTATAGAGAATTATAAAACCGCTTGTGATAAATTTAAAGGTAATGTTGGTAAATCGGACTGCCTGTTGAGTCTCGCCCGTCTTTATCTTGCTTTGCAAAAAATGGATGAAGCGGAAGATGTTCTTGAGGAGATACTCGATATTTCCGAAGATACCGAAATTCTGAAGGCGGCTTCAAAAAAAATAAAATTAATCCAGGCACAAAGAGAACTTAATGAATGAGACCTTAATCAAGGAAATAAGAGAGAATATCACTGAAAAAAAACTTGATGCTGTTATTGTAACTGATATCTATAAAATTCTCCATCTGTTAGGGATTAATTTGTCTTTTAATATAATTGAAATAGGTTTCTATCTTCTTATAACTGAAAAAGAACTATTTTTGATAGGGGATCCCTTTTCTTTTTCTCTTATAGAGGTTCCCAGAGGGGTTAAAACAAGGAAAACAGCTATAAAGAATATAAAAGAAGAGGGTTTTTTTTCCTTAGGTGTGCTAAAGACTCTTCTTGGAAAACTAAAAGTAAAAAAAATTGGGTCCTTTGAAAATATAGAATTAGCAAAGTATAGAATTATAAAAATTTCGGATCCTTTTCTTGAGTTTTTCTTAATGCCGGACGAGAAAAGAGTTTCGGTCCTTAAAGAAAACGCTTTGATTTGCGAAAAAGTTTTGAGAGAATCTCTCCGGGAAATAAAAAATGATTCATCTGAGATTTCTATAAGGAATATCATTGATGAGGAAATATATAGGTCTGGTGGAGAAAGAAGAGCTTTTCCGACAAAGGTGATTTTTGGTAAAAACACTTCTAATCCTTTTGCTTTGAGTAATGACAGGAAATTAAAAAAAGGCGACGCTATAATAATCAATTTCGGTGTTATACGTTCGGGTGTCGGTATAGAGATCGCGAGAACATATTTATGGAAAACCACAGACAAATTTTTAAAGAGAACTTACGATGATATAACCGAAATATATAAAAAGTTTTTATCATTCATATCATATGGAAAAATAGCTAAGGAAATTTATAAATATGTACTTGAACTTATAGAAGAAAAAGGCTATGAGAAAAACTTTATTCCACCTATTAACGCTCCATTAACACTTAGCGGTAAAGGAATAAAAATCACAAAAACGAGTAATTTTATAATAAAAGAAGGTACCGTTCTTTATCCCCAGTTGAACTTCTATTTTCCGGGAAAATTTGGTATTAAATTTCAGGATATTTTCTATCTTTCCGGAGGCGAATTAAATCTTACAAACTTTCAAAATAGTGTGACGTAGATGTTCTTCTTGTTTCCGATAAGGTCTGAAAGTCGGATTCGGCGGTTCCCGATTGTAACCGTATCTCTCATAGGATTAAATATTTTAGTTTTTCTTTTTAGCTATCCGGCTATGAACAGGCAAAATAAAATTATAATGGAAAAAGCTATTAAACTTCAGGAAGTCGAAATAAGAACATTGTCACCCGAGGATCCTTCTGCCATACTTGAGTACGCAAAGGACCCGGAAGCTCTAAGAGAAAAAATGAAAAATAAAGAAATTGCGATGTCTAATGAGTTGTGGGAAGAATGGAAAAAAGCTTACGATGATTTCGAGCAAGCAATGAATCAAAGGCTTGTAAGAAAATATGGTTTCGTTTCACATGATTTTGATTTTTCTACGTTGATAACTTCTATGTTTCTTCATGCGGGGTTCATACATCTCTTTGGAAACCTCTGGTTTTTATGGCTGGTAGGAGTGAACGTAGAAGATGATTGGGGAAGACCTTTTTTTCTTGGTTTCTACCTGATTTCCGGAATTTTTGCTTCGCTTCTATTTGCTGCTATGACTCACTCACAGCTTCCTTTAATCGGAGCTTCCGGAGCGATTGCAGGGATTATGGGCGCATTTGCAATCCAGTATTACAAAACTAAGATATATTTTATGCTTTTTCCCTTTGTTTTTAAATTATTTCCGCTTTATGCCTGGTTTTATCTTCCTCTGTGGTTTTTAATGGAATTATTTCAAGCTATATATTTGTCTGATTATTCACTAGTCGCTTTTTGGGCGCATGTGGGGGGGTTTGGTTTTGGAGTTCTCGTTGTAGTGTTTCTCCGATACAGTGGTCTTAAAAAGAAATATTTAACTCCGCTTGTTGAAGACACTTTAAACTTGATGGATCTGGACTTTGGTAAGGCTGTTGAAGCAAGAAGCGCGGGTAATACAGGAGATGCTGAAAAGCATCTTAAACAAATATTACTTAGGGAGCCTTCTAATCTGGATGCGGCTCGGGAATTGATAGATATCTATATTAAGGAAGGCAAGAAAAAGGAAGCGGCGTTGATTGCAAAGGAAACGTTTAGAATGCTTCGAATGGAAAAGAAAGAACCTTCAATTATTTTAAATTTTTATGAAGGGGTATTAGAAGAAAGAGATATCATTTCGGGCCTAAGTCCTTATGATTTTTACTTCATTTCACAAATGTATGGAAAGAGAGAACAGCATAAAGAAGCCGCAAAAGTTCTCGCTACCGCTTACAAGGCGAACAGAGAAAAAAACGACGCTCCCTATATATTACTTCGTTTGATCAGAACGCTGGCGCTAAGCGGAAATCAGAAATTTCTAAAGAAAGCTCTTTTTGAGATGCAAAAAAGATTTCCTGAGATGAAAAACAAAACAATTGCAATATTAAGGGAAGTCAGAAATGGAAAGAAATGAATCTAAAAAATAAAGAAACAACGAATTGCACCCAGATATGGTCATTCCCTGTTAAATATCGCTTCGCATTTCACAGGGTAAACTTCCTTACCCCGATACGGTCGTCCCTTCCTACAGGGCAAGCAGAGAAAAACAGAACATACAGAGAACACAGAGCCACACCACACCCCCCCTTTTTATTATGTTTGTTTAAAACACAACCCACAACACCTAAATTAACCATGGATGGGCACCCCGGTAAGGGCGTTCATCTGCGTCCCATTCTTCAGGGGTTGGAAGTGGGTATGAGGAGTATAACCGATGTTCTTGGTCTTTAATCTTTTAATAGGGTTTTACCCTGAAGCAAGATTGGATTCGTTAATGATTCCAAGGAAAGATGAGTGGTTCTCGGAGGATAAATTCCATCATTTTGCACACTCTGCCGCAATTTCTTCCTCAATGTATCTTATTGCGAATAATATAGCAAAAACGGATGATAATACATCTTTTTATATCTCATTTTCGATTTCTTCATTGATCGGTTTATCTAAAGAAATAAAAGATAGTAAAGACGGAAGAGGGACTGCTTCCTCAAAAGACCTTGTATTCGATATAGCCGGTGTCCTGTTCGGTATATTTTTAGTATCAATCGGGGGTTCGTAATTTTCGACGTATACATGACCGACCATTTAAAAGGTGGTCGGATTTTTTCTAACGCGGTATAGCCGCTAAAATGTAAAAATTAAATATCAAAATGGAAAATTACAAATCAAAGTTAAAAAATTTATTTCGCCACAGAGACGCAGAGAACCTAGCGCGCCTATCGGCGCTTAAGACATTTTTAAATTGAAAGAAAAGCGAGGGCTAACCATTCATCAGGAACGCGGTCAATTTCTCCGCCGAAGAAATTACCGCTCGCTCTCAGCCTCGCTCCTCTTGAAATCCAGGGATTTCAAGAGACCGTGGCCGCTCAGCTTCCGAGACGTCTTTCTGAACGGTCAGCCCTCGCTTCAATCATGGCGTGATGCCTGTTGGAGTGAATAATGAGTTTAAAATTTCGAGAGTTTTTAAATTTTTTTTGCAAAAAAAAACAAAAAGTTGATTAATAATATTATAAAATTGTCTGATTTTCCTATTTGTCTTCAGTTATCTGACAAGGAATTCAAGGATAGAATAGAAAAATTATATGATATACTGAACGCTTGTACTCTCTGTGGTCATAAGTGTAAAGTTGACCGTAACCATAATATCGGTATCTGTAATGCAGGTATAAATCCAAAAATTTCTTCGGTTTTTCCTCACTTTGGAGAAGAAAAACCTCTTGTAGGGACTCATGGTTCCGGTACGATATTTTTAAGTAATTGCAACTGCAAATGTGTGTATTGTCAGAATTTCAATATATCTTATCTTGGTAAGGGCGAAGAGTTAGCGGAGGAGGAAATTGCCCGAAAGATGATTTATCTGCAGGATATCGGTTGTCATAATATAAATTGGGTAAGTCCGACACATTTTGCACCTCAGATGGTCAAATCTCTTTTTATCGCCAGAGAAAATGGTCTTAAGCTCCCTGTTGTATACAATACCGGAGGATACGATTCTCCTGGATTGATAGAAATGCTTTCCGGTATAATAGATATATATATGCCGGATATCAAGTATGGGAATAATGAAAACGCAAGTAAATATTCAGGAGTCAAAAATTACTGGGATATAGTAAGAGTTTCAGTTAAAAAAATGCATTCGCAGGTAGGAGATTTACTAATTGAGCCTTCCGGGATAACAAAAAGAGGTTTGCTGATTCGTCATCTTGTTTTACCGAATAATATTGCCGGGTCGGATGAAGTTTTGAAATTTATAGCAGAGGAAATATCGAAAGATTCATACGTAAATATTATGAAGCAATATACTCCATACTTTAAGGCATCAGATTATCAAGAGCTTTCGAGGGGAGTGACTCAGGAAGAGTATATGAAAGTTGTCAATAAGGCAAAGGAACTGGGGTTGCGAAGAGCAAGGTAAACCAGTCTTGAGTCACGAGTCAATATTAGGATTTAGTGAAAACAAAAAATATTTGTGTAATTCGTGTGATTTGTTGTAGAACTCTAGTATGGTGAGGTTAGTTTTAAAAACCACAATAAGAATCCTGTAAATCTTGTTAATCCTGTCTAAATATTTGGTGTGGGTGGGGTCTTAAACAACAAAAAATCCTATCAATCTTTTTTTATCTGCCTTCAATTGTTAGGGTGGGGGTGTGGCTTTGTGTCTCAGTGTCTCTGTGTGAGATTGATTTTGTGTTGTGGGGTTGGGTTTTAATACAAGAAGTTATTTTTTTCTTAGTAATTTGGTTAAAGCTGCGGATAATTCTTTTTCATCAAATGGTTTAATTACATAACTTTTAAATCCGTGATCACGGTAGTTTGAAATAACAGGATCGTTGGGATAACCGCTGGATACTATAGCCTTAACTTCAGGGTCTAACTCCAGCAATTTTTTAATAGTTTCTTTGGCTCCCATACCTCCGGGGATTGTTAAGTCCAGAATAACTGCATAGAAAGAGTTCCCTTCGTCCATAGCCTCCTTGTATTTTTCTAAAGCTTCTTCTCCGTTTGTGGCAAGTTCTGTCTGGTAACCCATTTTTTCCAACATTCTTTCTAAAGCTCGTCTGACAATTTTTTCATCATCCATGAGCAATATCTTGCCTTCTACCTTCTTTGATTGTATTTCTTCTGCTTCTTCTATTTTTGCTCCTGCTTCTGCCGTTGTAGCTGGAAGATAAATATAAAAGGTGGTTCCAGCTCCAAGCTTTGATTCTACTGTGATGTATCCATTGTGTTTCTCGATAATTGAGTAAGTTGTAGCCAGCCCAAGACCGCTGCCCTTTTGTTTGGTGGTAAAATATGGGTCGAAAATTTTTGACAAATGTTTTTTAGCAATGCCTAAGCCTTTATCCTCTATAGTGAGTTTAATATATTTGCCTTCCTCAAGTGGTAATGTTGAATCCTCAGTTATGACTACATTCTCAAGGCTTATTTTTATTAATCCACCCTCCGGCATTGACTGATCCGCATTGATAATCAGATTACTTATTACCTGGCTAATCTGGTTTTTGTCAGCCTGGACTTTCCGGATATCGTCAGGGAAACTATAAAAGCATTTTACGTTAGAACCCCTCAGGTTAAACTCAGCGGTTTCTTTTATTATATTTGAAATTGAGGTTTCCTCTTTAACAGGAGCACCTCCGCTTGAAAATGTAAGTAATTGTTTGGTTAGATTCTTTGCCATGTCTGTTGCTTCTTTAGCTTCATTCAGGATATTGACCACTTCATCATTGTCTTTTGATTCGAGTATCGCAAGAGAAATATTGCCTATTATACCGCTCAGGAAGTTATTGAAGTCATGAGCGATTCCTCCCGCGAGGATACCGATAGATTCAAGTTTCTCGATTTTTTGTCTCTCTTCTTCCATCTTTTTTTGTTCCGTAATATCGTGTGCAAATACGAATATATACTCTTTCTTGCCGAAAATTTGGTAGTTGGCGAGGATGTCTACGGGATAAGTACTACCGTCTTTTTTTCTATAAAGAGATTCAAATTTAATTGTTTTTTTCTCCTTCAGGCTTTCGATAAAATTTTTCATTTTTTCTTTAGTCATTTCCGATACTATTTTACTCCAGTTGATAGACGATAGTTCTTCTTTTGCGTATTCTAAGTTTTTAAAAGTGGATTGATTTGCGAAGAGAATTTCGCCAGAGAGAGATAATAGCATGGTAGATTCTGAAGCATTATCGATAGAGTATCTTATTAATTTAAGCTGTTCTTCTGTATCCTTTCTTTTAATTACGTTTTCGATCGTTGAAGGTAAAACCTTTAGATAATTACCTTTGTTATCTTTTATTATATAATCATAAGCGTTTTCCTTCATCGATTTAACGGCAGTTTCTTCGTTTCCGAGACCTGTAATTATAACTACGGGTTCATCTATGTTAAGTTTTAGAATATCGAAAGCATCTCCGTCTTTAAGTTTGAAATCTTGAAGTATTATATCGAAGGATTTTGATTCTAATAATTCTTTGCACTCTGAGATTGAATTTGCTATATCGATATCATAAGGAAGTTTGTTTTTATCGACAAAACGTTTGAACGCTTTTTGGTCAAGTTTATTGTCTTCTACGTAAAGAATTCGATGTTTTTTTTCTTCTGTTGTAGTTTCCATTATGGCGACTCCGATAACGTCCAGTACATCTTAATCGTTCTAATTACCTCAACAAAATCTTTATAATTAACAGGTTTCATCATGTATCCAGCCACACCAAGATTAAAACTATCTATTTTGTCCTCATCTTCTTTTGAGGTGGTTAGTACTACAACAGGAATAATCTTCAGCTTATCATCTTTCTTTATAACTTCAAGGAACTCTTGACCGTTCATCCTGGGCATTCTCAGGTCTAAAAGAATTAGCCCCGGTAGTTTATTTTTTTCATTCTTTAAATACTCCAGAGCCTCTTCGCCATTGTGGGTTACGACCAGCGGGTTTGTAACACGCAGTTCCCCAAAGGATCTTTGTACGCTTCTTATATCTATTTCATCGTCTTCGACCAGTAAAATTGCTTGTTTACCATTCATATTCATCTCCTTAACTTTATACATAAAAAAACCATTCCAAAACCTAAGTAATTGAATATTAAAACTTTAAAAAATGAAAATGTTCAAATACGAAAATATACGTAAAAATTATTTTACTAAATTCCTTTTATGCGGTTTAGGCAGAGTAAAATAGAATGTAGTGCCTTTGCCAACGCTTGATTCGATCCAGATTCTTCCTTTGTACATATCTATTATCTTCTTTACTATGGTTAATCCTATACCTGTGCTTTTCTCTGATGGTACCGAGCCTAAAATCTGGAATATTTTAAATATTTTCTCGAAGTGCTTTTCTTCTATACCGGGACCATTGTCTGATACGCCGAATTTCCATTCGTTTCCTTCATCCGTGCAATTAATTTTAATAATTCCTTCGGGTTTATCTGTATACTTTATGGCATTGCTGATAAGATTTTGAAAGAGTTCGCTTAAACGAGTTCTGTTTGCGGAGTATTCCGGCAGTTTATCCTCTATGGTGATCTTTATATTATCAGGAGGGGCTAAAAGATCGATTACCCCTTCCACTAAATTATTTAAATCAATTTTTTCCGCTTCCAATTCGGTTCTGCCTACTCTCGAGTATTCTAATATGCCTTGAATCATGCTGTTCATCCTTTCGGTTCTTTCTCTAAGCAATCCTAAATTTTCTTTTCCTTCTTTGTCAAGCACATCAGAGTAATCTTCTGATATCCAGTTTGATAATTCATTGATACCCCTAAGAGGTGCTTTTAAATCGTGAGATACTATGTACGCGAAATCTTTCAATTCCTTGTTAACGTTATTTAATTCTTCTGTTCTTTCTGCGACTTTAATCTCAAGTTTATGCCCGTATGCTACGATATTCTTTACTCGAACGAAGTAAATTGCATAAACGGCTAAGATTATAAAAACCATCACAGAAAACCTGAACCACAAGGTTTGCCAGAAGGGAGGGGTGATAATAATTTTGAGCGAAGCTCCTTCTTCGCTCCATATCCCGTCGCTGTTTGAACCTTTTACTCTGAATATATATTTTCCCGGGTCTAGATTTGTATAGGTTGTAAAACGACGATCCGCACTCGTTTCGATCCATTCTTTATCAAATCCTTCCATTTTATAAGCATAGCTGTTCTTATCGGGTTGGGTATAATGCAAAGCAGCAAACTCTAATGATAAAATATTATTCTTATGAGAGAGAACAATTTGGGAAGTTTCGCTTATGGGTTTTGAAATTATTACATCCCCGTTTATTTTTTCGCCAATTTCAACTGATTTATTAAATAATTTCATATCGGTAATAACTACATTAGGAAGGAAGGGGTTTGCTTTTATGCTATCAGGATAGAAGGCATTAAAACCGTTTTGGCCTCCAAAATATATTTTTCCATTTTGGTCTTTAAAATAAGCGTTGTGCCAAAATTCATCGCTTTGTAAACCGTCACTTTCAGTATAGTTCGTAAATGAGCATTCCGAGACATTGAATTTCGAAATACCATTTGTGGTGCTAAGCCATAAGTTACTATTATCATCTTCAACAATACCTGTAATACCTTCACTTGGTAATCCATCATTAATGTGGTAGGAATAGAATTTCAATTCATTATCCTTATCTATATCACTAAAATTGTTATCTTTTTTTATTACTTTGTTTAAACCGCCGGCTGTACCTATCCACATTGTTCCTGACTTATCCTGACAAAAAACATTAATAGTGTTATTGCTTAAGCTACTTTTATTTCCTTCTTCATATTTATAATTAATAAATTCAGGATTTAATTTGTTTTTTTCTTTTGCTGGCAAAATACTTAATCCCTCACCATGTCCCCCTATCCAGATGTTTCCACAATTGTCTTCCGTAATTGCCCAAATAATATTGTCACATAAACTTAACGGATTGTCCGGATTATTTTGGAAATATGTAAATTTGTTAGTTTTATCACTATACCTCCAAAGACCTCTGCCCCATGTACCGCCCCATATTGTTTCCTTGCTATCTTCATAAATAGAAAAGGTCCAGGGGGCAGTTTCGAATCTTTTTATAGTAGGTATTTCATTTGTTCCAAATTCTTCAGGAATAATCTTTGAAATCGGAGTGTTAGAGCTTCCCAGCCAAACCTCTCCATTTTTTCTTTGTACCAGGCAAAGAACACTATTGCCAGAAATTGTGTTATTATCTTTGGGATCATGTCTATAATGAATGACTTTTGGTTCTTTATTATCCCGGAAAATGAATCTGTTTACTCCCCCGTTCAAATCAACACCAATCCATAATTCATCAGGTTCCCTGCTGTGTATTGAGGATATAACATTACCGCTTAGTGTATTTTTGTTTCCAGGTATTGATTTAAAATGAAGGAATTGTTTTCTATAGAGATTATATTTACATAAACCCTGGCTAAAAGTACCAATCCATAATATACCCGAACGGTCGATGAAGAGAGAATAAGTAGTATTATCGCTTATTGAGTTTAAATCAATCTCATTATTCGTAAAATTGATTAAACGATCTTCCTTTTTATTATATTGGAATAGACCTTTTGATTCAGTGGTTATCCAGATTTGATTTTTATTATCAGTTAGTACATGATTTCTATTATTGGGAGTTACATTTATTTTACCTGTTGCAGCTCTTTTATAGCTTTCAGTTTTTTCCTCATAAACAAGTTTTATTACCCCGTTTTCAGTTGTTCCCAACCAAAGATTTCCGTCCTGATCTCCACAAATTGAGATTTTAGGACATGGACTAAGTACTGTATTAGTTTTACGGAATTTGTTACTTTCTCTGTCAAAATAATATAAGTAATCTGCAAATAATAATAATTTCCCATTTCTATCTTCGTATGCTTTTGAGAAAGCAGTGGTGTTCGATGGAAAATAAAACCGTTTGAAACTGATAGTCTTTTTATCTCCTACTTTTTCTTCGACAGCTAAGTTAAGGGCATTACTTGCGCAAATCCAGATATTACCGGATCTGTCCTGCATAACATGGTGCACTTCATTACTGCTAATGCTTGTTGGATCATCCGGATTATGCACATATCTTATGAATTTTTCGGTTTCGGGATTAAATCTATTAAGACCGGCATTTCCATTGTTGACCACCCAGATATAGCCGTCATTATCTTCATATAAATAAGTTGCTCCATTATAGCTTAAACTGGTGCTGTCATTATTGATTTTTTTGTATACCTTAAAATTATAACCATCGTATTTATTAAGGCCATCATATGTAGCAAACCACATAAATCCTTTTTTATCCTGGATTATATAATTTACGGTTGATTGGGATAAACCATCTCTAATTGTAATTCTTTCAAAAGTTGCAGAGGTCGTTTTTGAATAAATAGTTCCGCTTAAAAAACATGAAGAGTAAACCGCAGCAATGAAAATTATCTTAATTAAATGATTAATTTGTTTAATATTATTGTTTATTCTTTTAGTTAAATAATTTGGCATTTTTAAATTCATTTTATTGTTTTGGCAAAGTAAAATAGAATATAGTGCCTTTGCCAACGCTTGATTCGATCCAGATTCTTCCTTTGTGCATATCTATTATCTTCTTTACTATGGTTAATCCTATACCTGTGCTTTCGTCTGACGGGCTCGTTTTTAAAGTCTGGAACATTTTAAATATTTTTTCCCAATATTTTTCTTCAATACCGGGTCCATTATCGTATACGCTGAATGTCCATTCATTCTCTTTTTTCGTACAACCTACTCTAATAATGCCTTCGGGTTTATCCATGTACTTGATAGCATTGCTCAATAAGTTTTGAAAGACCTGGGATAAAAGAGTTCTATCCGCTTTATATTTCGGCAATTTGTTTTCTATTATAATCTTTATGTTATCAGGAGGTGCTAACAAATCAATTACATCTTCTAATAACTCATTTAAATCAATCTTTTTTGCTTTTCCTTCGGTTCTTCCAACTCTTGAGTATTCTAATATACCTTGAATTAGATTATTCATACATTTCGTTCTCTCTCTAAGCATATTTAAATTTTCTTTCCCCTTTTTATCCAATACCTTACTATAATCTTCCAATATCCAACTTGATAATTGATTTATACCCCGCAGAGGTGTTTTTAGATCGTGAGATGCTATATATGCGAAGTTATCTAACTCTTTATTGGATTCTTTCAAATCTTGTGTCCTTTCTGCAACCTTAATCTCAAGTTTACGCCCGTATGCCACGATATTCCTGACTCGAATTCTGTAAACTGTGTAACCGGATACGGTCATCAATATTATCATGGAAAGCCTGAACCACAGGGTCTTCCAGAAAGGAGGGGTGATAATGATTTTAAGTGAAGTTCCTTCTTCGTTCCAGACGCCATCGTTATTTGAACCTTTTACCTTGAATATATATGTTCCCGGATCTAAATTCGTATAGGTTGCCTCTCTTTTCTTTCCTACATAATTCCATTCTTTTTCAAAGCCTTCCAGCATAAAGGCATATTGATTTTCCTCGGGGGCTATAAAGTTTAATGCCGCGTATTTAAAGGTGATTACTGAATGTTTATAGGATAAAGTGATTTCTTTAGTAACACTGATATTTTTTTTCAGAGGTGAATCTTCCGTTCCAATAGGTACATCCTTATTAAAGAGTAAAAATTGAGTTATTATCACTGGAGGTTTGTATGGGTTATCCTTCAGGCTGTCAGGATGAAAGACATTGAATCCGTTTTTACCTCCGAAATACATTCTGCCGTCTTTGCCTTTACAAAATGAACGTGGTCTAAATTCCTTTCCCTGAAGTCCATCACTGACGTCGTAATTCTTGAAAACCGGATTTTCGGGGCGATTTATTCCGTTAACGAATTTTGATATTCCTTTGTTGGTACTTATCCATAAATTTCCATGATCGTCTTCCAAAATTCCGTTAATTTGATTGTTTGGCAAACCATTTTTTTGCTGGTAATGGCTGAAAGAACTGTCTTCTCGGTTAAATACATTCAGTCCTCCGACGGTGCCTATCCATAAGTTTTTTTTACTGTCTTGGAAAAACATATTGGCGCCGTCGTAACTGATACTCTTAATATCGTTTCTATCGTGCGAAAAATGTATAAATTTATCTGTCTCTTTATCAAACAATTCAACTGTCATACTTGAAGACAACCAGATCTCACCATAGCTGCTTTCAAATAGCGTTCTTACCCAGTCATCTGATAGGGTGTGTTCATCATAATCGTCATTTATATATATTTTAAATGTTTTGTTTTTATAATTGAATAAATTTAGTCCCCCACCCATTGTGCCTATCCATAAATCCCCATCCCGGTCTTCGAGTATGGAGAACATATTGTTGCTTCCAATGCTATTGCTGTCATTTGCATCATGTTTGAAACGGGTAAATGTATTAGTTTGGCTATTAAATAAATTTAATCCGCCGGCCCAGGTTCCGATCCAGAGATTACCCTTGCTGTCTCTTTTAATTGCACACACAGAATTTGAACCTATACTTTTGTTGTTGCGTGGATCATGAACGAAATGTTTAAATGTTTTATTCTTTTTGTTGAACAAATTCAAGCCGCCGTCGGTACCGATCCATAAACAATCATCTTCTTCAAGGAGTGCGTTAACGTAATTGTTATTCAAACTGTTGGTGTTGTTTTGTTCTTGCTTGTAGTGCATGAATTTTCTTGTTAATTTATTGTACATATTGATGCCGTTTCCGTAAGTGCCTACCCATATACTGCCGTTTCGGTCTTCATAAATTGAATAGATAGAGTTATATGAAAGACTGGTATTGTCATCGGGATTATATCTATAATGGTAGAAAATACAATTGTTTTCTTGGAAAGTATGTAGATCAATGATATCAAGTCCTCCGTTTTCAATCCCAATCCATAAATGACCTTCTTTATCTTCTATAATATCCATAACAACGCCATTGCTTATGCTGGATTTATTATTCTCATCGTATTTATAATTGAAGAAAATAGACTTCTCGGGTGCTTCTTTATTATATTTCAGCAAGCTTAATCCCGTGTAAGTCCCTATCCATAATCTGTTTTTGCTGTCCATGTATAGTGATGTAATATTATTATCGCTTATGCTGTTTTTATTTTTTTTGTCGTTTCTAAAATGTATAAATTTATAGTTTAAAGTATCCAGTAAATTCAAGCCGTCTAAAGTGCTGATCCAGATATTGCCGTAATCGTCCATTAAAATACTGGTTAGCGCGTTACTGCTTAAACTATGTTCGTTTTTTTCATCATGCCAGAAGGAAATAATACTATCATTTTTTGGGTTATATAAATATAGAGCGTAATTCTCGTTACGAGATGTCAGAAATAATCTTCCGTCTTCAAGTTCCAAAAAGTCGGTAATTCTTATTCGAGAAAAGTCGGTATTATATATAAACCGATCATTCTCCCTGTCGTAAAGGTTTAATCCGTTTTCTGTGCCTATCCATAAGTTTCCGCTTTTGTCTTCATGCAGGGATTCGATGCCATTATTGCTGATGCTGTTTTTATCTTCCGGATTATTTTTATAAACGGTAAAATTATAACCATCATATTTATTTAATCCTTCATTTGTTCCGAACCACATGAATCCCTGATGGTCCTGACGTATCGATTTTACCCAGCTTTGCGACAGTCCGTCCTGCACTTTCAAATGTTTGAATTCAATCTGTGGTCGATATGCATATATACTGCTGCATTGGAATAATATAATTGTAAATAATAACCTTTTAAACATAGCAGACATCTTTTCCTCTGTATTTATTTATACAAAAATCATTCCAGAACCTAAATAGCTGATTATTAAAACCTTAACTTTTCAAAACAATCAAATTCGTAAATATTAGTAAAAAATATTTAACAAAGTTTTCTTTTTATTGTTTTGCCAGGGTAAAATTAGTTTAGAGCGACCAGTTTGTCAATGGGTGGTTTTCGTATTTGTCTGTACTTTAGAGCCGCTAAAATGTAAAAATCAAATATCGAAATGGAAAAATACAAATCAAGATAAAAGAAGAAAATAGCCACGGATTAACACGGATAAAAAAAGATTAAAAAAATATTTTGTTGTTTAAAAATAAAAAATGTTGGGGGAGGTTGGGTAATCTTGTGTTAATCTGTGAAATCTTGTGGTTGCTATCTGGGGTGTGGCATGGGCTTTGCTTTTTAATTTTTGATATTTTATTTATTGTTATGGGGCTTGACAAAGGAAAGTATCATAATATATTAATGATGGGCAGTAGCTCAATTGGGAGAGCGCCTCCCTCGCACGGAGGAGGTCGGCGGTTCGAATCCGCTCTGCTCCAGATATAAGGTTTAAGAAACATAGACATTTGATAGATTGAATAAGGAAATCCTCTGAAAGGGTTGAGAGTGGGGGATTTTACTTTATGTTATTTATACCTTTTTGTGCTGGTGTAACTCAGGGGTAGAGTGACTGATTTGTAATCAGTTTGTCGGGGGTTCAATTCCCTCCACCAGCTGTGAAAAATGGTTTGATGGGGAGGTTCCCGAGTGGCCAAAGGGGACGGACTGTAAATCCGTTGGCAAAGCCTTCGGTGGTTCGAATCCGCCCCTCCCCATTAAGCGGGAGTAACTCAGTTGGAAGAGTAACGGCCTTCCAAGCCGTTTGTCGCGGGTTCGAATCCCGTCTCCCGCTCGTGCCCATGTAGCTCAGAGGTAGAGCACATCCTTGGTAAGGATGAGGTCACCGGTTCAAGCCCGGTCATGGGCTATAATAAAGTTAGGGGATTGTTTTGGTAAAGTTAAAAAGTTATAGGAGGTAAACAATGGCAAAGGGAAAATTTGAGAGGACAAAGCCACATTTAAATGTCGGGACAATTGGTCATGTAGATCATGGAAAATCTACATTAACTTCTGCGATAACGAAGGTATTAGCGACGAAGAAATTAGCAGATTTTGTGCCATTTGATATGATAGATAAAGCTCCTGAAGAGAAGGCAA
>Ga0307431_1000229_pt1 | contig 42309 bp, 34 predicted proteins | sample SalMarWE160170MG_FD_202155 | JGI IMG/M metagenome (GOLD analysis project Ga0307431, IMG submission 202155) | Salt marsh sediment microbial communities from the Plum Island Ecosystem LTER, Massachusetts, United States - WE1603-170 | ecosystem: Environmental > Aquatic > Marine > Intertidal zone >...
TAAATCCGGTATTCAATATCTCTTCCAAATCAACACCTTCATCTAAAGCTTGTTGGGTATATTTTACAACCTTGCTTTCATTGCCGGCAATAACGCTTTCCTTTAGATCTTCCAGAACAGACAAAATTCCTCCTCTGCTTTTATATTAAATATAATTTCCACCAATAAATTCTTCCTAAGAATTTCTCACCTATCAAGATAAAACTATTATTTTTTTCTATTTTGTCAACAACCATTGAAAAAGAGCCCATTTATTCCTTTCCCTAAATAGATATAAAATTATAAAATTTGAATATGTTAGCAGACCTAGCTCGGCAAAGCCGCAAAAATTTAAAAATCAAATATCAAAATGAAAAAATACAAATCAAAATTCGAAAATTAATATCGCCACAGAGACACAGAGAAAAAAAATATATTTCTGTTGTTTAAAACACCCCACAATATCCAATAATTAGCCACGGATTAACACGGATAAACACGGATTTTTTTGAGTTATTTTTTTTGTCTTCGGTCATCCGTCGTCGGTCTTCGGTCGGTTTTAGACCTAAAACCTAATTTTGTCATTTTGCTTTTTAATTTTTAATATTTAATTTATTATGATCTATCTAGTAAGTTTTAACCGTTTTAATAAACGAGTTAATGTTTTTCGATGATACGTTTGGCGGCATTCCGCCACCGCAGGAAAGAATTATTCTTGATTTATCTTCAAGGGAGTCCATCAATTTAGTCACTGATTCTTTTACATCATTCGGATTGCCTTTTGCAAGAACATCCCTGGGCGGAATGTTTCCAAGCATGGTAACTTTGTAGTTTGTTTTTTCTCTTAGTTCATTCATATCCGTGTCAAAGCCCATGTTAAAAAAATTAACTCCCATTTCAGGTAGATACTTTAGCGATGCCTTGCATGAAGCATCATTATGAAAAAATTTTACTGCCATATCGGTTCTGTAAAGTTCTTTAAAATAAGGTAAACCGAAAGTTTTAAAATCTTCTTCCCCTATAAAACCAATAATGTCATCGAGAATAAAAATTCCGTCAATTGAGGGAAAAGTATCTTTTTGAATCTGGTGCCATTTTATTAGAAATTCTGTAATTTTACTTAATAAAGAGTGAGCTTTCTCCGGTTCTGTTTTTATCGAGATGAGAAATTCCGTCATCCCCATTAAAAATCCCGCTATGTTCAAAGGGCCTCTGGAAACGGAAAATTTTATTTTATGCCCCACATCTTCGATTCTCGGTTGAGCCAGTTTTAAACGGTTTAGCATAAAAGGAAGAAGTCCGTCCTTCAAAGGATCAGGAATATCTAACCCCTCAATTTCTTCCGTAGAACGAATTACTTTTTCGGCATTGGGAAATGCATTTGTTGGAAAAGAACATTTTGCTCCAAAAGCGGATGGTTCGGTACACATACCATATTCCGACCAGAAACCCGGCAAGAAAATCGTCTCGGGAAATTCTTTTATAGCTTTCATATTCGCATCAAACCAGAGGTTGTCGTTCGAATAGTAGTCAAGGATGGAAATTCCGTACCAGTTTGGCAGCCAGGGACTATCTACGATAAAACCAACAGGTAGAGATTCTACTTTTTCTCCATTTATAACATTGATTAATATATCCCACTGTTTGTCAGTCATACGGATTTATAATAGGAAATTATTGTTGGATGTCAAGTGTGAATACAAATAAAATATCAAAAAGTAAAAAGCAAAATGACAGATTAAAATGTAAAATTATCCATCTTCCCTAAACCTTAAAAAATGAAAAACATTTGTTCTATTCATGTTATTTGCTGTTCCTTTTTTTTAGAATTCATTTTTGAATTTTGATTTGTATTTTTCCATTTTGATATTTGATTTTTAAATTTCGGCGAATTTTCCAACTTTGTCCTCTATACTTCTACGATAAATACAATAAACACAATTAAGGTCTAAACAAAACAGGGTTGACTTCCCTATTTGTTTTTAGTATTATAGATTCATGTATTTAATCTTATGGCTTTTCGGAAGTACTGTTATTATAGGTGAAATCGAAGGGATTATTGGTCCGATTACGGCAAGTTATGTACATAGAGTCATTAAAGAAGCCGAAGCAAAAGACGCGGAAGCGTTAATTCTGTTGCTCGACACTCCCGGCGGACTTGATGTTGCCATGCGGGAGATAGTTAAAGACGAATTAAACTCTACCGTCCCAATAGTTGTTTATGTACATCCATCAGGAGCAAGAGATGCATCAGCCGGGGTTTTTTTGACTTACGCAGCTCATATAGCCGCAATGACACCGGGAACAAACTTAGGAGCAGCCCATCCTGTAGCCATTTCCCCAAAAGGCATTGGAGGCGGCGAAGAGAAAAAGCCGGATGACACAATGATGGAAAAAGTAACCGAAGATGCAGCAGCCTACTTGCGTAGTATCGCTGAAAAGAAAAACAGAAATATAGAATGGGCGGAAAAAGCGGTCAGAAAATCCGTTTCCGCAACAGCAGAGGAGGCTTTAGAGCTTAATATTATTGACCTTATTGTCTCATCCGTAGATGAACTATTGGAGAAAATTCACGGTATGGAAGTAAGCTTACCTGGTGGTTCAAAAAAACTGGATACAAAAAATGCAGAGAAAGAAAATATGCCAATGAGCTTTCGGGAAGAATTTTTGAAATTGATTTCGAATCCGAATATAGCCTATATTTTATTCATAGTTGGTTTATATGGTTTGATATTCGAAATAAGAAGCCCGGGAGCAATAATTCCCGGCCTTATGGGTGCACTTTGTATCATCCTTGCTTTTTATTCTTTTCAAACCCTTCCGATAAATTATGCAGGCGTTGCTTTAATCATACTAGGTATCGCTATGTTCGTTATGGAGGTCTTAACTCCTACATACGGGCCTTTAACCATAGGAGGTATTGTATCAATGTCTATAGGTTCAATGATGCTAATAAATGCATCTGCCGATTTCCTGCAAATTTCAAAACCAATAATTTTTGCCGCTGTCGGAACAACTGCTGCGTTCTTTATATTCGCTTTAGGTGCTACACTAAGAGCAATGAGAAAAAAACCCACAACAGGCAAAGAAGGACTAATAGGAGCAATTGGAAAAGCTGTTAGCGACATAAGCTCAACTGACGGAAAAGTATTTATAAGAGGTGAATACTGGAATGCGGTATCCGAGCAAAAAATAGAAAAAGACACCGAGGTAGAAGTCCTGGAAGTTAACGGCTTAAAGATAAAAGTCAAAAAAAAGGAGGTATAAATTGGGTAGTGTATTAATTGTAGTCGGAGTTATTATTTTAATACTTGCAGCTAACGCGGTAAACATACTTCAGGAATATGAAAGGGCGGTTATTTTTCGTCTGGGAAGATATGTCGGAGTCAGAGGCCCCGGTTTTGTTCTTATTATTCCGTTTATCGAGAAAATTGTCAGGGTAAGCCTCAGAGTCGTTACTCATGATGTCCCGACTCAGGACGTAATAACGAGAGACAATGTCTCGGTAAAAGTCAATGCTGTGGTTTACTTCAGAGTCATGGAGCCCGAAAAGGCAATAATCGAAATTGAAAACTATAAGTTTGCCACTTCTCAGATTTCCCAGACAACGCTTCGGAGTGTGGTCGGAAGTGTGGAATTAGATGCCCTCTTATCCGAGAGGGAAAAACTCAATTCGGAACTTCAGGGTATTATTGATAAGCAAACAGATCCCTGGGGTATAAAGGTAACGACTGTAGAGATAAAACACGTCGATCTGCCACAGGATATGCAAAGAGCAATGGCACGCCAGGCTGAATCCGAAAGAGACAGGAGAGCAAAAATCATCAACGCTATGGGTGAATTTCAGGCTGCAGAGAAACTTGTAGCGGCAGCAAAACTAATGGAGCAATCTCCTGTTACGATTCAACTTCGATACCTGCAGACTTTAAACGAAATTGCCGCAGAAAACAACTCCACCACTGTATTCCCTATACCCATAGACCTTTTTACACCTTTTTTGAATTTGATGCAGGGTAAGAGCGGTAAAGCCAAAGTAACTCCAGAGGACTCTATAGAAAAAGATACAAAATAAGGGAAACAGGAGACAGAACAGTAAAACGAAAAGTTTGCTGGATTACATATTACTTTCCCCCTATGGGAATGGGAGGAGTACAAAGGGTATATAATATTCCAAAAATTTTAAAAGAACTTGGATGGGATGTAGATATCCATACCCCCTGCGCTCCTTATAATTACCCTAAGGATAATGCTTCGCTTGAATCAAATGATTTAAATGTTATAAGGTCTTTCTGTCCCGACCCTCTACACATCTTACCCGGCAAAATTTCAAATCCGGGAGCAGGCAAACGTGATTATTTCTCTTTTCCGGATAACAAAATCTATTGGCTGCCATTTTTATGGAGAAAAATAAAAAGTGCCGATATAATAGTTGTCTCCTGCCCTCCTTTCTCCCCCATACTAACATTATTCCTAGTCAAAAATACGCCCTGTATTATTGATTACAGGGACCAGTGGACAGGTAGTTATCTCGGAGAATACTATTTTAAATGGGAAAAAGACCTCGCAAAAAAAATCGAAAAAAAATGTATGGATAAGGCTTCTGCAGTCGTTACTGTTACAAAAAAAACAGGTAACTACCTGAGAGAGCAATATCCTGAAAACAAAAATAAAATCCACTTAATAAGGAACGGTTTCGATGAAACATCCTTTCCCAAAACTCATAAAAGAAAAAAACCTAACAAATTAATACTCACATATATGGGATCGTTCAATAAAATTATTGATTCGAATCTGATTTTTGAAGGGTTGGAAAAACTGTTCTCCTTAAAACCTGAACTTCGGGAAAAGATTGTTTTAAAATATATAGGCCCATCTATGATAGAAAAATTAAAAGAAAAGGCAAAAAATATCGGACTCGAAAATTTTATTTCTACAGGATACTTACCTCAAAAAGAAGCTCTGGCTGAACTAATTGCATCGGACTTGCTAATTTTGATAGGAGGAAGCGGAGATGAAGATAGTTGGCTTGTCCCGGGAAAACTCTATCAATATCTGCGTACCGGACTACCAATTATTGCGGTAACTAAGAACAAGGAAATAAAAGACCTGATAGGCTCCTCCGGGAAAAATTGCGATCCGGAACCTGAATCCTTTGCAGCTTCAATCATTAAGGTCATCCAGAATCCTAATTTATTTAAAGGTGTTTCCAATTATTCCGACTACTCCTGGAAAAACTTAAGCAGAAAGTATTCTGAACTTCTTAAGAATGTTTTGTAATTTAATTCCAAGAAACAAAGTCATCTAATAAAAAATAGAAAAATGGAACATAAAGAGGAGTTTTTTCGTCTTTAACTATGAATATAGAGCAGATATTTCTGGATTATCACGATTATATTTTTAAATATATATACAGTATGGTCCAGAATAGAGCGGAAGCAGAAGATTTACTACAGGATACGTTTATAAAAGTTATGAAAGCCGCGGACAAAGACATCAGGAACTGGAAAAGTTACCTGATAACAATAGCAAGAAATACGGTATACGATCATTGGAGAAAAAGAAAAAATAAATTGAGCCTGGATTTATTTGATAAATTAAAAACAAAGAACAAAGATATAGAATTAAAACTTGACATTGAAAAAGGAATAAAGAATTTATCACCAAAACTAAAAGAGGTAATAATTTTAAGAGAAATAAATCAATTGGATTATAAAGAGATAGCGGATATTCTCGGAATAGAAAAAGGTACCGTAAAATCGAGACTTAGTAGAGCCAGGGATGAATTAAAAAATTTTTTGGAGGGCGGTAGTAAATGAATTGTAAAACCATTAAAGAATTAATATCAGCTTATGTGGACGGGGAATTGGAAAGAGTCGATATACTCAGGGTTGAAGAACATATAGGAAAATGTGAAAACTGCGCTAATATTCTTGAAAGTTACACAAGCATCAGCTTAAATGTTCGCAGTATAGAAATTCCTAAACCTTCCGAGAAAGTGCTTAAACGTATTATTCTATTTCCAAGAAGAAAAGTTTATCGGCTGCGCCGGCTCGCGGTTAGCGCCTCTCTTTTAATAATCTTGGGCACACTTTTATCACCTTTACTTCGAACGCAAGAAAATATCATCGCACAGGAAACCCCAAAAGAATATTACATTGTCAAAGAAGAAAAGACTCCATATTCGGAAGTTTACTATGAAAGAGAAGGCAATTTTGTATTGACAAGTTATTCCGGAGGTAGCTTCTAAGTTTTATTTTAAAGCATTATTATGAATCTTATATTGATTTTTCTTGCAACCTACCTTTCAAAAGTAGAGCAAGAGATAGTAAGTCTCGAAAAAAACATTTCTCCCTATGTGGTAACCTTATGTACAAAAACCGGCAATCTGATCATGACGGGTACCATTGTGGAAAAAAACCATATTGTAACTGTGGGTTTTATTGGAATCGGTCAAACAGTATATATAGAAGATAAATTCGAAAGAATTTACACCGGAGAAGTAATCGGACGCGACCCATCTACAGGAATTCATCTGATCAGAGTAAAGAAAGAATTTGAAATTCCTTCCGCTGGTAAAGAAATAAAGAAAGGTCAATTGTGTTACATCTACGGTAATTCGTTCGGTTGTATGGGAATGATAGGAATGGGATTTCTTCAGAGTCCGGAAGGTATATCTTTCAATCTTTCCGTTCCTCTATCTCCAGGCAACAATGGAGCCGGTGTATTTGATTTCAGAGGAAGACTCTTAGGAATTGTAGGAGGTAGAGTTAATCGTCCCATATTTCCCGAAAATATTTTCAGGAATGCCAACAATTTTGCAGAAGTGATCAAAGTCAACTATATCTTAAACTCTGTAGAGCAAATAAAAAGAATTGGCGTCGTAAAAAGAGCCTGGCTTGGTGTTACAATCAAAAACAATAGCCCCTTAAATATGGGGGTGATTGTAGAAGAAGTGATAAAAGATTCACCTGCTGAAGCTGCCGGAATAAAAGAGAGTGATATAATAATAGCATTAGACGGTAACAATATACCTCATCTTGAGCGACTTAAAGAAATGATTTTGATTGAGGAACCGGGCAATACTATTAAGCTTAAAATAATAAGAGGGGAAAACAAAATGGAAATTCCCGTTAGGTTGACAGAAATGAAAAACGCCGAACCCAGAAGTTCTTCGGATTTCAAAATCGAAAAAATTACCCCTAAAAAATTTATAGAACATAAAGAACAACTAAAAGAAGCTTTGATGGAAAAAATCCTGCGCGTTTCCGAAGAACTGGAAGAACTAAAGAAAGAATTAGAAAATCTTAAATAAAACCTTTGCCACGAAGGCAAAAAATAGCCATTAGTCACAAGTCAAAACAAAACCAATCCACAACACCAAGAGCAACAACAAATCACACGAATAACACAAATATTAATAAAAATAATTACTCTTAATTTATTTGTGAAATTTGTGCTATTTGTTGTTAAATTCCCTTTTCTCGCAGTTTCTTCAGTCTTTCTTTTATTTCTTTTTCGAAGCCTAAATCCGTAGGTTCGTAAAAGATTCTCTTCCTTACCCCTTCGGGAAAATAAGATTCAGATACATGATGATCCGAATAATCATGCGGGTACTTATAATTTTCGGCATAACCAGCTTCTTTCATAAGCTCGGTCGGAGCATTTCTGAGGTGCATAGGAACACCATCATTCGGATGATCCTTTAGAAACTTTCGGGCTTTATTATAAGCAATATACGAAGCATTGCTCTTAGGAGCCGACGCGAGATAAGTTACAGCGTGAGAAAGAATTATTCCCGCTTCGGGCATTCCGACAAACTTAACAGCCTCCATTGCCGCCACTGCTACGCCCAATGCATTAGGGTCAGCGTTACCTATATCTTCCGAAGCCAGAACGACCATTCTCCTGACAATAAAAAGGGGGTCTTCCCCACCCTTTAACATTCGAACCATCCAGTAAAGGGCAGCATCCGGATCGCTTCCGCGAATCGACTTTATAAAAGCGGAGATAAGATTATAATGTTCCTCACCGGACTTGTCGTACATAACCTGTCTCTGAAGAATATTGGCAATCATTTCCTTATCAATTTTATGTTTTTTAAGTGTGGAAACCTTAACACTTGCTTCAAAAACATCCAGCGCAACTCTTGCATCTCCGGAAGAAACGGCCCCGAGATAATCCATCGCGTCTTCATCTATTTCGAACTTTATTTTCTTGAGCTCTTCGTCGATCTTCGAAGCTCTATCGATTATTTTTTTTATATCTTCCGGGACAAAAGGTTTCAGAATATAAGTTCTCACTCTTGAAAGTAACGGAGAAACAACCTCAAAAGAAGGATTTTCGGTGGTAGCTCCAATCAAAATAACCGTCCCGTCTTCAACCCACGGAAGCAGTACATCCTGCTGTGCTTTATTAAAACGATGAATCTCATCAATAAATAGTATGGTCTTCTTATCCTTATTCTGCAAAAGGTATTTTGCCTTTTGTATAACTTCTCTTACATCTTTCACCCCACTCTCGGTAGCGCTAAGACGCTCGAAATTCGAATTTGTATGGTTAGAGATTACATGGGCTAAAGTAGTTTTTCCGGAACCCGGAGGGCCCCAGAAAATTAAAGAAGGAAGATTTTCGGACTCTATAAGGTTCCTAAGAACAGATCCCGGACCGACTACCTCTTCCTGTCCTATAAAATCATCTAACGTTTTTGGTCTAACGCGATACGATAAAGGAGGGTTTCCTTTTCCTCTCTCAAACAAATTAGCCATAATAAGCCTCTCTCCTCTTTTCATCAAATAACAACCACCGATTTTCACCCTGGCATGTTTGTTTTTCCCCATAGGGCAAAAGTATAAAAGTGAAGGGGTATCGTTCATGAAAAATGCCTCGGAGACCGAGCGGGCACGGTTTTTTCTTAGTAAAATGAACAAGGAGTGCTGTCCAGGAAAATACCTCGGAGGTCGAACGGGCATGGATTTTTAATTTCTTTGAAATTGAAAAGAGTGGTACTCCTTGCGAAATAAACCGTCGGGGAAACTGACTGCGGTTTTTCAGAATGATACCTCTGAACGACAATCTGTTAGAAAGGAACTGCGTTGCCTTACGAATAGCTAACCTCCGTTTAGCGATTTTACCGCGACAGGTATTTGATTCCTTTATCTCCTATATCTCTTCGATAGAAAAGATTCGCACACTCGATTTTCTCGATACAACGATAAGTTTCTTCTTTCGCGCTTATTAAATCATGTGAAATACCCACGCAAGCCAGAACTCTTCCGCCACTTGTATAAAAACGTCCCTCTTCGGCTTTCGTTCCCGCATGAAAAACAGTACAATCGGATTCCGGCATTCTAATCTCAAAACCCTTCTCATAACTTCCAGGATAACCTTTTGAAGCCATAACAACCGCAAGCGCGGAATTTCGACTGCAATTCAAGTTGTCCGGCAAATTATAATCGTTAGCTTTCAATAAAACATCCAACAAATCATCTTCTAAAAGAGGAAGAATAACCTGTGTTTCCGGATCTCCGAATCTTACATTAAACTCAAGAACTTTTGGGCCGTCTTTTGTCATTATTATTCCACCGTAAAGGACACCGCTGTATTCGATTCCTCTTTTCTCCAATTCTTTGATTGTCGGCTTGAATACCTTTTTTTCAATCTCCGGCATTTCGCTTTCACGCAGGAAAGGCGTAGGAGCATACGCACCCATGCCTCCTGTGTTCGGACCTTTATCGTTATCATATGCCCTTTTATGGTCCTGTGAAGGAAGAAAAGGAAGTATTTTATCCCCGGAAACAAGAGCCAATACGGAAACTTCTTCACCGACTAAAAGCTCTTCGATTACAACGGTCTTCCCGGCTTCTCCGAACCTTTCCTTTTCCATTAAAGATTCAAGGGCTTCAAGAGCTTCCCTTTTACTATGACATATGATAACGCCTTTACCGGCAGCAAGCCCGCTCGCTTTAACAACTGAAAGCTCATTACCCTTTTCAACATATTTCTTTGCTGCATTAAGATCATCAAAGATTTCAAAAGAAGCGGTAGAAATATTTGCCGAAGCCATAACCTCTTTCGAGAATGCTTTACTTCCTTCAAGCCGGGCTGCATCTTTTGCAGGTCCAAAAATATTTAATCCTGCCTCTTTAAACGAATCGACCACACCATCAACCAACGGCTGCTCCGGACCAACGACAGTAAAGCCAATTTGTTCTCTTTTTGCAAAATCGATTATATCTTTGATACCGGAATAATTGATATTCTCCCCTAAAACAGATGTACCCCCGTTACCGGGTGCGAAATAGAGTTTTGAAACTTTATCACTCTTTGACAGCATCCATCCCAGAGTATGCTCTCTTCCGCCTCCGCCAATAATCAATACTTTCATAGTGTTTTCATTTATATTGAAAACCAATTAAAAGTCAAGGATTGAATTCGTCACGAAGACACTAAGGTAATGGGACGCAGATCAACGCAGATTTTCAGGATTTTTTCAAACCCAACCCATATCCTAAAATATTTTGACAGGATCAACAAGATTTACAGGATTTTTTTATTTCTTTGAACTTCCCAATCTCCTAACTTCCTAACATCCTAACTGAAAAAGGAACAGCAAATAACACTAATATCACGGAATTTTTCGGCCGTCAGCCGTCGTCGGTCATCGGTCGGTCTTATCTTTAAGACCTAATTCTACCTTGACATTACTGTTTTATTCTTTTATACTAGTAAAAACAAGTTAGGAGGTTTTTTCATGAATATCTCTAATAAATTTTCGAGATCACTGGTTCTTGTTTTATTCTCTTCAATATATCTACTCGCTCAACGAACCGATATCGGGATAAACATTATCTATCCAACCGAGAGCGGAAGATGGATCAGCAAGTTCGAAAAAAATTATATTGGTAAAGTAAAATCTATGAAATTTTTTAATTAAAATGAATAAAGGAGTATAAAAATATGCGTTTAAAATATTTTCTTACGATATTACTGCTCTTCATCTCAGTTAAAGGAATATCACAGGATATTGTCCCGTTGAGTCGAAGAATCCAGTGGCAACCGGGAATTCCCGGAGGCATACCCACATATCCCGTAGGTGTAAATGTTACAGATTACGGCGCTACGGGAGATGGAATCACTGACGATACCGAAGCTCTTAAAGACGCGATTTCAGCATGTGCCGAAAACAATGCAGTATTTATTCCCGCGGGGACCTATCTTATTACCGACCGGATAGATATCAGAAAATCTATCGTCCTTCGCGGTGCCGGTCCCGATCAAACATTCCTTAAATTCGAAAAACTTACCGCCGATCCGGATGAGTATCAAAGAACAAATATCTGGATAGGTACTTCCACTCAAGACTTTACCGCAAATGTTCTGGGCAACTGTAACAAAGGTTCAAACGAAATAACCGTAAATGATGCATCCGGCTTTAGCCTTGGAGATATCATTGAAATCAGACAGGATAATGATGAGGAAGTGATGGCTCGGCCTATAGTTGATCCTTCCGTAAACAATAGCTGGGCAGAAGGACATTGGGGACATAGAGCAGTCGGGCAATTTTTAATTATTACGGATATTGATAAAACAAATAATACTCTTATTTTCTACAAACCGCTGTATTACAACTATAATCTTGCCATGAACCCTACTGTAACAAAATGTATTAACACAACAAAATATGCAGGTGTTGAAGATTTACATTTTGAGCTGATGGTTGATTGTAACGCTTACTATGGAAATATACATATGGATCATGCCGTCTATTGCTGGGTGAAAAATGTCCGCAGTTATAAATGTTCGAGGTCGCATATAGGAATCTGGGGAGGATTGGGAAACGTTATAAGGGATAGTTACTTCGAATACGGACACGGATACGCCGGCGGCCAGGGGTATGGAGTAAATCTTGTCGATCGTACCACCGACAACCTGATTGAAAACAATATCTTCGATTACCTTCAGGGAAAATTAATGACTGCACTTGGGGTTTGCGGTAACGTGTACGCGTACAACTATTGCCGAATATCTATGGATGATCAAGGTGAATGGACAGAAATGCACGCGGATATGTCGGCACACGGACATCATGCCTACTTGAATCTTTTTGAAGGAAATTCTACTAACAAGGCATCGGTCGACAGATACTGGGGGAGCAATTCTAGCTATATTTTCTTGCGCAATAACATGATATGTCCCGACGGATACTCAAATTCATACACCAGTAAACCTGTCTTTATTGAAAAGAACAATCCATATATGAGTTTTATTGGTAATGTATTGCATCATGATAATTCGAGCCTCAACCGAACCGTCTGGTTCATATTGGAAGAACCCGATGACTGGAGCGATACGAATCTTACCGTCAATACATTAATCCGTCATGGGAATTTTGATTATATAAGCGAAAACACTTTTTGGGAGCCGGAAATTTCGAATCATAATATCCCCAATTCCTACTATCTTACAGGAAAACCGGATTTTTTCACAAATGCGCCTTGGGGCGATACGCCATGGCCTATCACATGACCAGATCTACCGTATTCGGGAATTATTCCGGCCCAACAGCACTTTTGCGACCTGAATGAAATTACACCTCCTGCGGCTCCGAGTAATTTATCCGCGGAGGTTTCGGACGACAGGGTTCACTTAACCTGGAATGATAATTCAATCGATGAGCTGGCCTTTAGAATAGAGCAAAGCACTGACACGAATTTTTATCCGGTTGAATCAGTAATAAAAGATTCAACCCGATATACCATTATCGATTTGTCGTCACATTCCGATTATCATTTCCGTATATGTGCGTTTTCGGATATATCAGGACAATCAGCATATTCAAACATTGTTACGGCAACAACTCAAGATGAGATTCCAAATGAGATTGTAGCGTTATATAAATTCGAAGGCGATGCCGCCGATTCCAGCGGAAATGATTATCATGGTACAGTAACCGGATCCGTCCTGACACCAGTAAAAATAGGCACGGCATATCTTTTTGACGGAGAAGATGATGTCATTACGGTACCAACCTGGAACAGCAATTCTCTCCACGGCGATGATCAGGCATTTACTCTTAGTGCGTGGATTAATCCTTTTACAGTATCCGATGATAACTGGGTCATAAGTGATGATTCCGAATGGGCAAATTTTAATTTAGGCCTTGTTAACGATAGATTATCGGTTAAATGGGTAACAAGCGATAACTTACGCTACTCTCTATCGAGTGTAGAATTTCCTACAGTACAAACATATGTTTTTTCACACATTGCAGCGACATACGACCCGTCGAATAGAGTGGTACGAATGTATCTTAACGGTGAGCAAGTTGTTGTCGATCGGGTTAAAGGTGCAACTGGTCCCTGGTTATTTAACCAACTGCTAATTGGGAGAGGCTCGGATGATGGAGAAATGAAATCATTTAATGGTATTATCGATAACGTGCGGATTTATAAAAGTTGCCTCTCAGGCAGTGAGATACATGAATTGTATAGCGATGACACCACCCATTATATAAATACTCCTATTTATTATTTATTATTTCAAAACCATCCCAATCCATTCAATCTAACAACTATAATCGGTTATCAGTTGCCAATCAACGGGCATGTATCAATTTGTGTTTATGACATACTCGGCAGGAAAACAAAAACACTGGTGAACGAAATTAAACAAGCAGGTACACATACGGTCCAGTGGGATGGTACGGACTCACAGGGTAAAAGAGTTTCAAGCGGAACTTATTTTTATCAAATAAGATGGGAAAATGGTGAGGCGAGTGCAAAGAAGATGATATCGTTAAAGTAGCTACAGCAATTTAAATTACTAAAAAAGAATATCGCGTCTAATATAAAGACAAGCCTTGCTTGACAGAATGTACAAAAAGCATAACTTAGAAATATAAAAAATGAAAAAGTACAATTTTTATCTTAAATTTAAACTGTTAATAATAATTTTTTCAAGTACGCAAATAAGTTTATCATTAAACGCTTCCGACAACAATCTCAAATTAAACGATTCGGAATACTTCGAAACCCGGGGGCTTAATGTACTCGTTTACAGTAACTGGTATAATGAGAACTTCGATGATTCCAAAATGAGCGGAATCGAAATCATTCACCACGAAGTAAGAACAGCCACAAATGGTGACGTCCGACTAGAACCAACACCCGAACAGTGGGACCCATTTCCCAATCTAATAAAAAGAAAAATAAATAAAAAAGGCAACAGCATCGAAGTATTTTTAAACTATCCTGATTACGATTTTGAATTCAAGATAAAAGCAACCGCGAAAGAAGGAGGTATCTTTCTCAGCGTTCATTTAGAAAAGCCTCTTCCAAAAGAACTCGAAGGACGTGCCGGTTTTAATCTTGAATTTCTTCCATCCGCGTATTTCAAAAAAGCTTATATTATGGATGGAAAAAGCAATATTTTTCCCCTCTACCCCACCGGACCAATGGAAATTAAAAAATCCGGATCCGTAGAACCAAAACCAATATCTAAGGGAAAAACACTCATACTAGCTCCCGAAGACCCTGAGAGACGTATAACTATAAAAACAAATAATAATGAGCTTCTATTATACGACGGACGGAACAAAGCACAAAATGGATGGTATGTCCTGCGCAGTCTCATTCCGGCAGGAAAATCCGGTAACGTTATAGAGTGGTTCCTCACAGCTAATACAATTTCTAACTGGTCTCGAACGCTTGTTATAGGTCATTCACAACTAGGATACCACCCCAATCAAAAAAAGATTGCGGTCTTAGAACTCGACAAAAACGACAAACCTCTTAAAACAGCTCGCTTGCTAAAAATAACAGAAGACGAAAAATTCATTGAAAAACATAAAAGTGAAATAGAAAAATGGGGTAAGTATTTTCGATACAATTATTTTACCTTTGATTTTACCTCAATAAAAGCAGAAGGCTTGTATCTAATCGAATACGGTAATATGCGTACAAAACCTTTCAGAATTGCGAAAAATATTTACGAAAATGCATGGCATCCGACTCTTGATATATTTTTCCCGGTACAAATGGACCATATGCTGGTAAACGAAGCCTACAGAGTCTGGCATGGAGCTTCACACTTAGATGATGCCCTGCAGGCGCCGGTAAATCATAAACATTTCGACCTTTACGCGCAGGGACCCACAACAGATACCCCTTATAAACCGGGAGAACATATTCCCGGACTAAATAGCGGAGGATGGTTCGATGCGGGCGATTTCGATATACGAACACAAACGCACTATTCTACGGTGTCAAATTTAGTTCTAACATGGGAAACATTTCATCCCACGAGGGATGAAACCACCATCGATCAGAAAAAACGTTATGTGGACATCCATCACCCCGACAGCAAACCCGACCTGCTGCAGCAAATAGAACACGGTACGCTGGCTCTCATCGCCCAGCATAGGGCAGTCGGCCATGCAATTCCCGGAATCATAGTACCCGATTTATCCCAATACACTCATCTTGGAGACGCGTTAACTATTACAGATAACCTCATATACAATCCCAAACTGGATAGCCTTGAATCGGATGGATACACAAGCGGAAAATTCGATGACAGATGGGCTTTCACCAGCAAATCAAGTGCTTTGAATTACGGTTCCGCAGCAAGCCTGGCAGCTGCCTCCCGGGCTTTACGCGGATATAATGATAAACTGGCTAATGAATGTTTGGAAACAGCCAAAAAAGTATGGAATGAGGAGCATAGCCACGAACATGATACATTCAGGCATGGAAATACAACAGGAGGTTTTCTACTCGCAGAGGAACTAAGCGCCGCTGTTGAACTTTTGATATCCACAAAAGAAAGCAAATACGCAGATAGAATAAAAGAATTATTACCACAAATTGAAGAAGAGCGATTTATTTTTTCTGCCGCTCTTCTTACGCGAGCCATACCATATATGGATCAAACATACAAAAAAGAAATAGAAAAAATGGTTAAATCAAATATAAAGTTACTTGAAGATTTTGAGAAACAGAATCCTTACGGAGTTCCAATTCCTACAGGAGGCTGGGGCGGAAGCGGCTGGGCTATGTATTTTTCCATTACCAACTATTTTTTGCATAAAGCTTTTCCCGAACTCGTCGACCCAGAATATACATTCAGGGGCTTAAACTACATTTACGGCTGTCATCCGGGTTCGGATATATCATTTGTTTCGGGTGTAGGAACGGATTCAAAAATGGTAGCTTATGGAAATAACAGGGCTGATTACTCATTTATTGCCGGAGGTGTAGTGCCCGGAGTTATAATCTTAAAACCGGACTTTCCCGAAAATAAGGAAGATTGGCCTTTTTTGTGGGGAGAAAACGAATACGTCATTGGCGGCGGAGCCGCATATATATTTCTCGTAAACGCAGTGAATGATTTGTTGAATCCCTCCGAAGATTAATTCCCAAAATTAATATCACACAGAGCCCCACCACACAACCCATTTTAATTGTATTTATTAAAAACTCAACTTACTTACCAGCCCTGCGAGAATAATTCTATCTTCTTAGTCCGATCCACTAACTACCGTTTCTCCATTTACCGAATAAGATAGCTTTTTTACTGTACATGCCCCTTCGGTGTAATCCCAGTATTCGTTGCCTAATTCCATACCCGTTATCCAGAGTGTATCACTTAAACCGTATCTATCTTGAATGTAATCTACGAAAAGTTTGAAATCAATCGTAGGCGGAATTCTCTGTTCCCCGGAAATCCTGAATTGATGGTATTCCCAGTCAGTGAAAGAATAGTGGTGAGCATAATCGTAGGTATTTTCTCCATCAACAATGACATCATCGTCGTCTACAACTCCATCATGAGTAGGTCCCCACCCAAACCAGATCATAACTTCATCGGTTATGGAGCTCGATACATCATTTCCTTCCGGTTTTTGCGTGGTGAGCCAGAATTCCAGAGCAAAATTCCAGTTATTTCCACTTGCGCCAAACACTATATCCATATCAGCATTACATGAATTTAGATCTTTAATTTGAATAGGAAAAATCGTAACCGGAGTTTGGTCACCCCAGGGTTTGGTACCGCATATAACTTCAGGATAATTGGGGTTATTGGACCCCGTCGAATCCCTATTCCATTCCCAGCCGTAACTATCATCTGTATATAAGATTATTGCTTGATAACATTCATCCAAGTTACATGAATACCCCCAATCGTTATTTGAAAGGATAAAAGCCCTATCACTTAGCTCGATTGAAGCCCCGCTTAAAGTGTCTCTTTCTTCTACCTGAGTAGTAGTGGTAGTGGTAGTGGTGGTGGTACCAGGAGAGGGTCCGGTGCTTGTCGCTTTACATGAAAAAACACCAGATATAGCCATAAAATGAATTAGAAGTAATTGAAAATAAGATTTCCTTTTATTTTTTAAAAATTTCATACTGCCTCCTATAAATTATAAATTAAGATAAGAATCAGTATTTGTCAAGAGGAGTGGCAAGCTGCACCAGAAATGTTATATCCTAACTACTCCCCACCCACTAAAAACCCAAGCTTGACAGAGAAACAAATTTTAGTACTATTAAGCCGCCGATTAATATAATCGATTTAAACATCAACATAAAAGGTAATAAAGCGGATAGCTTTAACTATCCTTCTAAATTTTTAATTGTTTTTTAAAGATAAACACAAAAAAGTAAAGGAGGCTTTTAACATGCACAAGAAAATTCTCAGCAATAGATTTTTGCATGCAATAATATTACTTGCACTATCAAGTGTAACTACTTTCGGGCAGACCGAAGATATTGTAAATGGCAATTTAATTCAATTCAATGATAACGGTGCCTGGAGCTGGTATCAGGACGAACGTGCCATTGTAGATACATTAAACGGTAAATTGATTCTTGGTTCCGATGCCAGCGATAATGGAATAGGCGGCTCTTCTCGTGACGGGCTTATTGAGGCAGTTATCTTCGATATTCAAAGCGCGTCATTGGAAAAATTTACATTAGCGGATTTCAGCTGCGATGATCATAACGCGCCTGCCTTCTTTGTCCGGCCCGATGGGAACTACATCGCCATGTATGCTCAGCACTACGATTATTATAACAGCCGATATCGTATTTATAACGGAAGCAGCTGGACTCCGGAACAGGTATTTGACTGGAGTACCATACCTGGCGGTATAAACTACTCTATTGCTTATTCCAATATGTATTACCTTTCGGATGAAGGAAGAATGTATAATTTTGCCCGGGCAAATAACCGCTGTCCTAATTTCCTTTATTCCACCGATATGGGAGACAACTGGTCTTTCGGGGGGCAATTGAGCACAAACAATACGAGTTCTTACAATAAAGGATATTATAAATATTGGAGTAACAACGTCGATCGCATCGATTTCATCTGTACCGAAGAACATCCACGTAATGGATTGACAAGCATGTATCATGGCTATGTACAGAACGGACAAACCCATGATACATATGGTACGGTAGTGGATGCAAACACATTTGATCAATTGAACCTTCCCTCATTTCTCGATTTTACATTGATCTTTGCAGATAATACTGAAATTGACGGTGATTATATGAGAAAAATTTGGAATGCTGATTTAATGAGATATGATGATAGTACAATAGCTGCAATTCTTACATGCCGAATAAACAATGCCGTAAACGGTAATGACCTGGGAATCGATCCGGATCATGGCTTTATTTATTGTCGCTTTAATGGTTCAAGCTGGGTCTATACATACCTGGGACAAGCGGGCAAAAAAATGTATGGCTCGGAAGCAGACTATACAGGTTTAGGTGCCCTCCATCCCAATGATCCAAATACTATATATATTTCTACACATGTTGATCCCCGCAGCGATATAGATATAACCTATCGTGAGATCTTTAAAGGGGTTACCTCTGACAGTGGAGCAACCTGGACCTGGACTCCTATAACAGAAAATTCTAACCAGCACAACTTCAGACCCATTGTTCCCCAGTGGGAAGAAAACCATACCGCTTTACTATGGTTCAGGGGTACATATGATGCCGCGCAACACTTCGATGCAGCCATCGTAGGTCTTATCGAACAACCAACGGATACAGCCCTACTAATGACCTATGTAGATGCTTCTGCGAGCAACACTTTTCGCGCAAACGGTTCACCGCTTTCTGCAACCGGTCCAAATTCCAGTGCCGGAGCGGCGGATGACAACTGGCACTGGCGAACCACTTATGGAAACGATGGTAGTGTACTAACATCAGCTGAAATCGGCGGCGAAGATGCACCTGTAATTAAAACACAAGTGATTGTTACCCAAGAGGGTACCTATGACGTCTGGGGCAATTTCTGGGCAAACCCCAACGATGACTGGAGAATAGAAGCAGGGCTCTCTACCGATAACATGCAAATATTCAGGCAGATGGCTTGCAAACAGGTGATGGATGAAGATCATAATACCGAACTCGTATTGACAGGTGGGGGCAATACATTCCTCTATCAGGCTTATCTCGGAAGGGTTGTAATTGAAGCTGATGACACCCTGGATGTTTTTGTTGACGACGAAGCAATCCAGACCGGCACAACAGGTACCGAGGTAGGTGACGTTTACCCGCACATGGTATGACGGAATTAGCTATTCTCACCCTGGACGCCACCCGGGGTACATAAGTATAGTAAAATATCCTGAATATGAGAAGCTTCCGCTCGGATTCGACCTGAAACAAAACTACCCCAACCCGTTTAACTCAATCACGAATATAAGTTACACACTGTCAGAGCCTGCCCATGTTGAATTGAGCGTATATAATATGCTGGGACAAAAAATAGCAACATTGTTTGACGGAGAAATGAGTGCCGGTACTCATAGCGATAGGTGGGATGCTCAGAATGTACCTTCAGGCATTTATTTCCTGAAATTGAACGTGGGGAATAATTCAATTATAAGGAAAGCACTGGTGGCAAGATAATGTAATATTTCCTTTTTAGTGCTTTTAAGGACAAATATTCAATTAAGCGAACTTAAAACTCTACCTGTTTTAAGTTCGCTTTTTTTAAAAAAATATTTTACCACAAAGAATACAGAGATTTTCCCCTCACAACCCACTTTCAACAACAAATAGCACAAATTTCACAAATAAAATTAAAAATAATCATATTTATTAATTTAGAAAATAAAGTTTTTTTGTTAATATTCGTTTTATTCGTGTGATTTGTTGTTCCTCCTGGTGTTGGGGGAGGAGTTTTAAAGAAACAAAATAAAATTAGGTTGTGGTAGTTTTTTAGTCTCTGTGTATTTTTTTTCTCTGTGCTCTCTGTGGTTGAAAAATGGAAGGGTAGTGGAAAAAAAGATACACTTGACAGAATGACGAATTTAAATTACTTTATTGAAAAGAACGAAGAACTGCAAATATATAAAACGTCCAAGGCGACAAAGCATATTATATTTAAATTGATTATAAAAATAAGTATTTATGGCTACAAATATGGAGTTAATATATGGCTTTTTTAGATGATGATTATCTTTTAGAAACCACCACCGCAAAGGAACTTTACGGAAGGGTTAAAGACCTGCCGATAATAGATTTACATAGTCACGTCGATATAAAAGAAATACTTCGCAATAAACCGGCAAAAGATATCTGGGAAGCAGAAGGAGCAACAGACCATTATGTTTGGGAGTTGATGCGAAGAAGAGGTATTAATGAGGAAAGAATTACAGGAAAAGCAACAAACAGAGAAAAATGGAATGCTCTTGCCGAGGTTTTTCCCGAATTTGGAGGCAACCCCACATATGAATGGATACACCTGGATTTAAGAAGAAGATTCGGCATACCGGAGCTTATATCAAAACAAACCGCTGATGACATCTGGGAAAAGACTTCCGCACTTTTAGAAGATGACTCCATGTCTCCTCAAAATTTGCTAAAATACATGAGAGTAGAATTGATGTGTACAACTGATGATCCGACTTCCAGTCTACAATATCACGAACAAGCAAAAAAGGAATTGGATAAACCAATAATACTGCCAACCTGGCGTCCGGATAAAGTAATGAATGTGGAAAATAAAATCTGGAAGGACTTCATTCAAGAATTGGGAAAAAAGGCTGGCGAAGACACAAGTCAATTAGCCGGTCTCCTGACCGCTTTAGAAAAAAAACATAAATACTTCTACGAACACGGATGCATATCCAGTGATCATGGTATGGAAAAACCATATTCTTATCCCGTAGCCAAAAAAGAAGCTGCCGATATACATAGTAGAGTATTCCAGGGCGAAAAATTGAAAAAGAAAGAAATAAAAGCCTACAAGTCATTTATGCTGCATGAATTAGTCAAATTAAATAAGAAAACAAACTGGCTGACCCAACTCCACATAGGAGCAGTCAGAGATTACAGAAATACATTATACGAAACTCTGGGTATCGACTCAGGAGGAGATATATCCACTCAAAACATTGATTTTGTCGGAGGTCTCAAATATTTCCTGAATGAGTTCGCCGAGGATTTAAATATTGTGATTTACTGTCTGGATCCAACTCATTTACCGACTATAGCAACAATCGCCAGAGCTTACCCCAAAGTAAGTATAGGTGCCCCCTGGTGGTTTAATGATAGTCCATTGGGAATAGAAATGCACTTAAAATACATCGGCTCAGTTGACCTTATCTCTAACTGCGCGGGTATGGTGAGCGATTCTCGAAAACTTTTGTCCTACGGGTCCAGAACGGAAATGTTCAGAAGAGTTTTGTGCAATGTGGTAGGCAAAATGGTCGAGCTGGGACAGATTCCTCTGATAGTGGCTCAGGATCTGGTTGAAAATGTTTCCTATCATAGAGTCAAAAAGCTTGTCAGTCCAGAATAGAAATAATTTTGTACTTGAAGATATAATATTGGCTTTTTTGAGATTTTCCAGGGGGATAAAGGAAATCCAAATCATTTAACAAAGGAGAAGACAATATGGATTTACCAAAATGTTTCAATCTCGAAGGAAAAGTGGCTGTTATAACAGGCGGTGCAGGCATTCTCTGTTCCGAAATGTCAAAAGCTATAGGTGAATGCGGCGCAAAAGTTGTCGTTCTCGATGTCTCCGAGAAAGCTATGGAATACTTAAGTGAATACTTAAGCGACAGGGAAATAGAGTATCTTACGATAAAAACAGACATACTGGATAAAGAAAATCTTAAAGAAGCTGCAAAAAAAATTGTCGATAAGTTCGGAAAGGTTGACATATTGATAAATGGCGCGGGTGGAAATAAAGCTGAGGCTACTACGAGCCATGATCTGCCATTCTTTGATCTCCCGGAGGCAGCCGTAAAATCGGTATTGAATTTGAATTTTCTTGGTACTTTCTTAACTTCGCAGGTCTTCGGAGAACTTATTGCAAATCAGGGAGAAGGAGTTATCTTGAACATATCTTCAATGAATGCATTCGTTCCTTTAACGAATATTCCTGCCTACTCCGCGGCTAAAGCAGCAATAAGCAACTTTACTCTGTGGCTTGCCACGCACATGTCTCAAAATTACTCAACCAAAATAAGAGTTAACGCTATAGCACCCGGATTTTTTCTCACGGATCAAAACCGGTATTTATTAATAGACAAAGATACCGATACTCTTACAGAAAGAGGAAGAACTATCGTAAATCATACTCCGATGAAAAGATTCGGGTTACCGGAGGATCTTATTTCTACAATCCTCTGGCTAATTTCACCCGGTTCCGAATTCGTTCACGGTGCGGTTATTCCTGTAGACGGAGGATTCTCGGCATTCAGCGGTGTTTAAACACCAACAGTATTAATTATAATTCATCGTAAAAAGAACTTGCGCCTACAACAATTTTTCTTATGTTATATCCATATAAACTCAACCCAATAAGTTTGTAATTCGTTTTAGAAGCCAGTCTGAAGGAAGGTGGAAAATTGGAAAAACAGGAAATCGGTATAATTGGTTTGGGAGTAATGGGACGAAGTCTTGCTTTGAATATGGAACGGAATGGTTTTAGAATAGCGGGCTTTGATTTAGATATAAAGAAAACAAAAAAAGCACAGGAAGATTTCAGCGGTAAAAATATTGTCTTAACATCTTCAATAAAGGAACTTATCGATGCACTTGAATCACCTAAAAAAATTCTAATAATGGTCCCTGCAGGAGCAGCCGTAGATTCGGTAATTCGTGATGCTCTACCTTATTTGTCAAAAAAAGACATTCTGATAGACGGAGGCAATAGCTTTTTCAAGCATACCGCGCGAAGAATAAAAGAAGTCGCCGGAAAAGGACTTCTGTATATAGGGACCGGTGTCAGCGGCGGTGAGGAAGGCGCACTTAAAGGACCATCTATCATGCCGGGAGGGCACAAGGAAGCCTATGAGGCCCTGGCGCCCATATTGACAAAGATTGCAGCTCAGGTAGGATCTGATCCGTGTTGTGATTATATGGGCTCCGGAGGCGCGGGTCATTACGTGAAAATGGTTCACAATGGTATCGAATACGCCATTATGCAAATTATCGTAGAATCATATGATTTGATGAAAAACGTGTTAAGACTTTCCGCAAGAGAACAGGCCAGCCTTTTCACCGAATGGAATCATGGTGTACTCGACTCATACCTGATTGAGATCACCGGAAGAATTTTAGCTAAGAAAGACGAAGAAACCAATAAAACTCTTGTTGATTTGATACTCGATAAAGCATCCCATAAAGGAACGGGAAAGTGGACATCCCAGAGTGCGATGGATTTAGGTGTACCTATTCCATCGATTGATGCAGCCCTGCAGGCAAGGTTCATTTCAGCTTATAAATCCGAAAGGGTAAAGGCTTCTAAAATACTTACCGGTCCATCGATTGAATTCGCCGGCAACAAAGACAAATTCATCGAAAAAATCCGTGATGCCCTGTACGCATCAGAAATTCTCACATACGTTCAAGGTTTTTCACTTTTAAGGGCAGCCTCAAAAAGATACAACTTTGATCTGAACCTTGGGAATATTTCAAAAATCTGGAGAGGAGGCTGTATAATCCGATCCAAAGTTCTGGAAAAAATAACAACTGCTTACGAGAATAATCCCGAACTACCAAACTTACTCTTTGATAACTATTTCAGCGGACTTCTTAATGAAATGCAGGATTCCCTGCGCAGCGTCGTCCAGACAGCAATTAAATGCGGTATACCATGTCTCGTAACGAGCTCTTCACTGGGGTATTATGATAGCTACCGAAAAGAGAGACTACCTGCAAATCTTATACAGGGACAGAGGGATTATTTCGGAGCTCACACTTACAAAAGAATAGACAAGGAAGGGGTTTTTCATACTCAATGGTAATCGGTAAAGGATTAGGTAGAGATTATCTTTCTGACGAAGAAGTAATAGAGATATCTTCAAGTGCTCTATCAAATATTGACCTTACCGGTAAAAGAGTACTCGTAATAATCCCCGACCACACACGCAGCGCTCCCGTAGATCTTTTCTTTAAAACAATATTCGACTTAATCGGGAAAAAAGTCAAAAAGCTGGACTTTATAGTTGCTCTCGGCACGCACCCTCCCATGAAAAAAGAAAACATTCTAAAACTCGTGGGAATATCGGAAGAAGAAAAGAAAGGTAAATATTCATCCGTCGATTTTTTCAATCATAAATGGGATGACCCGGATTCGCTAACATCAATCGGAACGATACCGGAGGAAAAAATCGAGAAAATAACTCACGGGCTGCTAAAAGAAAGCGTTATCGTTGAAATAAACAAAAAAATTCTTGATTATGATATATTAATCATCGTAGGACCCGTTTTTCCTCATGAAGTCGTAGGATTTTCCGGAGGAAACAAATACTTTTTTCCGGGCATTTCGGGTCCGGAGGTGTTGAATTTCTTTCACTGGCTTGGAGCGATTATAACAAATCCGGAAATTAACGGCACAAAAGACACACCTGTGCGAAAAGTTATAGATATTGCTTCCTCATTTATCAAAATTCCGAAACTTTGCTTTAGTCTTGTTGTCAAAGATGAAAAATTAAACGGTTTATTCATTGGAGCTCCCAAGGAAGCCTGGTCAAAAGCAGCGGATCTCTCAAGAGAACTACACATAATTCATAAGGATAAACCTTTTAAAAAAGTGCTGGGGATTGCTCCAAAAATGTATGATGACCTATGGACAGCGGGTAAAGTTATGTACAAGCTTGAAAATGTGGTTGCTGATGGAGGAGAAATTATTATCTACGCTCCTCATATCACGGAAGTTTCTTATACGCACGGTAAAACCCTGGATAAGATCGGATATCATGTACGGGATTATTTTATAAAACAAAAAGATAAATTTTCGTGGGTACCGGGAGGAATAAAAGCACATTCCACCCACGTAAAAGGAATAGGAACCTACGAAAATGGAATAGAGAAACCCAGAATAAACGTAATTCTCGCTACAGAGATACCCGAAGAACGCTGCAAACTTATAAATTTAGGATATAAAGATCATAAATCGATTGATTTATCCGATTGGAAAAATAAGGAAGATGAAAGTATTCTTCTCGTCCGCAGCGCGGGAGAAATCCTGTACCGTTTAAAATAAAAAAATACGTGAGGTTGAAAGTGAGTGAAAATAAAAACGTACTCGTAGCACAATCAGGCGGACCTACGCCGGTTATTAATAATTCTCTTAGAGGTATAATCGAAACCTGTAAAAAGATGCCGGATAAATTCGGAAAAATATATGCCGGTTTTCACGGAATAGAAGGAGTATTAAAAGAAGAGCTATTGGATATAAGCGCTCAAGACACAAAAGAGATAGAATTACTCAAAAACACACCTGCCGCAGGTTCGATAGGTACCTGCCGTTATAAACTAAAAAACACACAGGAAGAAGATTTCAATCGTATCGTAGAAGTCTTCAAAACCCATCAAATCGGATACTTTTTCTACATAGGCGGAAACGATTCCATGGATACGGCTAATAAAGTAGGTATTTTTGCAAAAGAAAAGGGTCTCGACCTTATAGCGACCGGTATACCCAAAACAATCGATAACGATGTTGGTGATTCCGAATTCAAATTAATAGACCATACTCCCGGCTACGGAAGCGTAGCCAGATACTGGGCACTTTACACTCAAAATGCCAACGAGGAGAATATGGGTTCATGCCCAAGTGACCCCGTACTTGTGATTCAGGCTATGGGCAGAAAGATCGGCTTCATACCCGCGGCTTCAAGGCTTGCCGACCCCGAGAGGGAAATCCCCTTACAGATATACCTCACGGAGAGCGGACTCAATCTTTCGGAACTTGCCGATAAAGTTAATGATGAATTAAAAAGAAGCGGAAGGGCAATAGTCGTAGTAAGTGAAGGTTTTCCTGTTGGAGAACTGGGAGAAAAAAAAGATCTTTTCGGACATACCGAATACTCATCAAGCGAAATTACAGTCGGACAGATAGTCACGAATTTCCTGAACAAGGTAGGACTTAAGGTTAACGGTTTTGCAAGAGGACAAGTCCCGGGTACAGACCAGAGAAATGCGATTCTGTACGCTTCCACGGTCGATCTGGATGAAGCATATAAGGTAGGCGAGAAAGCCGTTTCTATCGCGTCCGAAGGCGAGTCCGGCTATATGGCAACTATCTTAAGAAAAGATGGAAGCAAATACGAAGTTTACTACGATAAAATACCTTTAGAAAAAGTTGCCAACTCGGAAAGATCTTTCCCTGCAAACTGGATAACGAAGAGCCGGATTGACGTAACGGATGATTTTCTCGATTACGCGAAACCTCTAATCGGCGAAGATTGGGCTAATATTCCGATAGTAAACGGAATCATGCGCTTCGCGAGATTTAAACCGATATTCGCGGACAAAAAACTGACCGAATATACCCCGGAAGCCTACCGGTAAAACCACCAAATGCAAAAATCAAAATGGAAAAATACAAAACAGGATTCAGAAACCAGAAGTCAAAATCCCACTGCCTTACCCTATAATTGGACGCAGATGAACGCAGATTTAAAGGATTTATTTTTCTGTTTTCCAATTCAACAATTCAACCATTCAACTTGGATTCGAAGAATCTACATAAAGGAGAAAACATGATTAGTGAATCTCAAAGAGCATTAATGGAATTTAAACCGAAAACGGATTTTTTTGTCGGAATAGATTCCGATGGTTGTGTATTCGATACAATGGGAATAAAACAGCGCGAATGTTTTTGTCCGTGGATGATTGGATATTTTAATCTACAGGGAGTAGCTCTCGCGGCAAGAGAGTGCAAAGAATTCGCGGATCTTTTCTCTAAAACGCGTGGCGCCAATCGACACATAACCGCTAAACGCATAATAAGCGAACTCCTGCCATCTCATCCTATGGTAAAGACTCGAAAATTTGAGGTACCGCAGTACCCGCATTATTTTAAATGGGTCGATAATCCCGATAGTCTCCTCAGTAACGAAGGCCTTAAAATGGCGATAGAATCAGCAACAAGTGATGAGGAAAGAAAAGAATTGGAACACGCGCTGGCATGGAGTGAGAGGGTTAACGGGAGCATAAAAGAAATAGTAAAGAATATACCTCCATTTCCACTGGTACGGGAAAGCCTTGAAAAACTTTCCGGAAAAGCCGATATGATAGTTGTATCTTCCACCCCAACGGAAGCCCTGCAGAGGGAATGGGAAGAACACGACGTCGCGAAATACATGAGTGTTATCGCCGGACAGGAAATGGGTAAAAAGAAAGAACATCTCCAGATGGCAGCAAGCGGCAAATACAAAGAAGACCACATTTTAATGATTGGCGACGCACCCGGAGACATGAAAGCTGCCCGGGCTAATAACGCTCTATTTTATCCCATAATACCCGGAAAAGAAGAAAAAGCATGGAAACGATTTTACGAGGAAGGAATCGATAAGTTTTTAAGCGGAGAATATGAAGGCGCCTACGAACAAGCTCTTATCGATGAGTTTGATAAGTCTTTACCTGAGAATCCGCCATGGAGCTGAAAAGCCCACACACACAAATAATTGGACGCAGATGAACGCAGATTAAAAAGGATTTTTTTAATTGTCGTTTAAAACCCAACCCACAACACCTAGGAGGAACAACAAATAACACGAATAGCACGAATAATTTTTGTTTTTCCTAATACCTGCTCACCGGTATCCAAATTTTTTACGTATAAAATTGCAAAGTGCCGAACCCCGACCCTAAAAAACATAACAGACACACTCTACGGTAAAATAATAGAACCCTTGACTTGCCTTTTAAAATCTGTTATATTTTAATAAATGAAAAGAGGCTTTATATGAAATTTTGTAATTACATAAAGTATTTTTTTATTATAGTTTTCTTGTTAATTGGGATTCAGAATTGCGCAACTTTCCGAATTCACGATATCCAACAGCTTGACTTCGAGGAAAATTATTTTTTTGCAAACCTCATACTTGTTGATTTTAGACCGGGACAACAGAAATCTCTTAATAGAATTGAAAATATAGAAAAAGACATACCTTTAAATAAATCATTTTTCTTATCTGGTTCGCTTTGTCCGAATAAAACAAACATTCAGAATTTGGGAGAAAAAATGAATAAAATCGTGGATTCTCTATCTACCACTGGATTTGTTGAGGTTTCTTTATTGGATTATTATGTAAGGTTAATGCCTGATAGCGGTCTCAAAAATTTAGAAAATACTGTCCTCGCCGCAGGGGTAGCCGGTCTTATACTTGAAGGTTGGAACTGCTATAGAGTATATAAGGAACTAAAAGAAAACGAACCGTTTTCGTGGCTCATGTACCCTATATATGTAATTATCCCTCATGATTTAGTCTCCTCTCTTGCTATTGGTCTGATTAGTGCATCTGGTCTGGCGCTCCAACTCTTACCGGTTGTAAAAAGAAAAACGGAAGCTGTCATCGCGGTTAAGATAAATGAAGATGAAGACAAATTAATTGTAAAACGTATAGAAAGTTTTAGCTTTGGAGGAAAGTGGAAAAGATATAGAGTAGGAAGTAACGAGGAGGTTTTCTGGGGGGTTGATATAGAGACAATAAGGGAAATTTTAGAGAGAGTTGAAACTGATTTTTTAATTCAATTTCGTGATCGGATCAGTAAACTGTGACTAAGAGCTTCTTGACAATTAAACCCAATAGCTTCCTTTAATGTTATCCTTAAGCTTTCCATTAAGTCTTCATGTGTAGCTTCCTGACAATTTACACCGGGAACTTCTTCAACCCAGCCAATCCACCAATTACCATCTTGTTTAACCACCGCAGTGTACTCTTTTTCCATATAACCCTCCGATTAAGAATAATTTTTATACAAAATGTAAAAATCAAATCCAATTTGTCAAGCCGTCACCTGATAAAATCAGAAATCAGGAGTAAGAAGTCAGAATCCCATCCCCGTACCCAAGAATTGAACGCAGATAAACACGGATTTATAAGATTATTATTGTTATCTTCACGATTTTCCGATTTTTTGATTTGACTATTTGACTTAGATTCAAAGAATATACTAACTATTTTTTATTATTTTATCATAATCATTTTCTTTTGTAATTCTTTCTCTCCTATTCTTAAGATCCCAAAATATAAGCCGGAACTTAAGGTTTCGCCTGAATCACCCATACCATCCCAGGAAAGTCTAATCTGTGAAGAACCGGTATTTATATTAGAAAAAGTTTTAACGAGTCTTCCGCTTATATTATAGATTGAAAATTCTATATTCTCTCCCCTGCTGTCATCAGGTATATCTAAGACAAGTTGTGTACTTTTATTGAAGGGATTAGGATTGACGTTCAAATTAAGAACTTGCGGATTATCCGACAGCTCCTCCACCCCCGAACCTTCATCCTGAAGCACCCAAATAGTTCCATCCTTATAACAACTAACGTATATCCTACCTGTCTCGGGATTCACGCAGACTCCAGCCGGCGAATTTCCAACCTCGACACTCGCAATCACTGAATCATCGGAACCATCAATCACACTGATATTGTGATCGTCCGTGACATAAATATGATTCAATTCCGGATTAAGAGCTATTGCGCTCAGAGAATATCCAGGCAAAATGGTATCAATAACAGAATCTACTTCCCCATCAATAACTCTAACACTAAAATAATCCACTATCACATATACTTTGTTCGTTTCCGGATTCACACAAATTTCATGAGGTGTAATTTTAACTTCAATAGTTTTAACCACAGAATCTGTACTACCATCAATCACACTAACGCTCGAATCATAAAGATTCGCAACATATATTCGATTCATCTCCGGGTTTACACAAATCCCCCACGGCGTATTCCCAACCTCAATATTTGTAGTTACCGAATCAATTGTACCATCAATTACACTAACACTATCATCTAAACCATTTGCCACATATATCTTATTCGTCTCCGTGTCCACGCAAATCGCAAACGGATGACCCCCAACATCAACCGTAGCAACTACCGAATCATTGGCTCCGTAAATTACACTGACATTATCACTGCCCACATTTGAAACATATATCTTGTCAGTCTCGGAATTTACACAAATGCCTCGGGGAGAATCTCCAACTTCAACAGTCCCAAATACAGAATTAGTTATCCCATTAATTACACTAATATTATCATATTCAGAATTTGTTACATACAGACGATTTACCTCCGGATTCACGCAAATTTCCCTTGGCGCAACCCCAACTACAATAGTTTCAATCACCGAATTAGTCGCCCCATCGATTACACTAATATTACTTCTACCTTTATTCGCTACGTATATCCGGTTTGTAGCCGAATTTACCGAAATCCCTCTGGGTTCATCTCCAACGCCAATAACAGCAACAACAGAATCATTTTCTCCATCAATTACACTTACGCTATCACTGTATCTATGGACTGTATAAATAAGGTTCGTTTCAGAGTTTACACAAATCGAAGTAGGATAATCTACAACTCCAATTCTTTTAACCTCCGTATTGGTCACTCCATCAATCACACTGACAATCGAATCACCAAGATTCGCAACATATATTCGATCTGTTTTGGGATTTACGCAAATTCCTGTGGGGTAATTCCCAACTTCGATGGTATCAATTACTGAATCAGTTTCTCCATTAATTACACTTATATAATCATCGGTTCCATTTACAACATAAATGAGATTTTTTTCCTGATTTAAATCAATCGCATACGGATAGTCTCCTACCCCAATTTTACCAATCTTAGAATAAGTCGTTCCGTCAATCACAGTAACGCCATCATCAATAGGGGTTAATACATATATTTTATTTGTATTTGAATTTACGCAAATTCCATTGAGGTTGTCTCCAACCACAATTTCCGCAATTATCGAATCAGTTGCGCCGTCAATCACACTGACATTATCACGCGGTAAATTTGCCACATATATCCGGTTTCTCAGCGAATCAACCGCAACTCCGCAGAACGAATTAGGAATACGACTTGTCTCTCCAAACCAAACAGTCGCGGAAACCGAATCTATACTACCGTCGATTACAGAAACATTGTTAGTTCCTGAATTTAACACATATATACGGTCTGTCTGGGAGTTTACGGCAATTGCATTTGGGCTCAATCCATTGCCTGCTTTTGGACCAAGATAAATCGTATCAATAACCGAAATCTGACCAAACGTTGAAATCGTAATAAACACTATTAAAATAAACAATAAATTTTTTCGTAGAATATTCATATCTCCTCCTTAATGCTTAATATTAGTATAACGATATCTGACTGATACGTCAAGGATTTTTATCCCCATTTTAACTGCCAATTGCACAAAACTAACACAAAATTTTTTGTTCTCTGTGTGTTTGTTTTTTTATATGTGTTTATCCGTGTCCATCCGTGGCTAATTAATTTTTTTCGTGTGTTTTTTTAATACAACTTAAATTGAAATGGATGGTGTGGTTTCGTGTATTTTGTGGTTTAATAATCTTTTCCTTTGTGTCTTAGTGTCTTTGTGGTTGTGAGATGGGTTTTGAACAACAAAAAATCTCTGTGTTCTCTGTGTGTTTGTTTTTTTCTCTATGTCCTCTGTGGTAAAAAATGGGCGGGGGAAGGAATTCGGTCTTGACATAGACAAATTTTTCATTAAAGTGTATTGATTAAAGAATAAAATTAAAACGTATCAACAAATTTAAACTGATTAAAGAAAAGGAGGTTTTAAAAAATGAAAAGAGTATTAACGAGTCTTTTTAGTCTACTACTTATCTTCTTAGGGTTAATGAATACCGGCTGCGGAGAAAAGAAAAACACACCGACTTTCATACTCGTTCCAAAATCAGTGGGACATCCTTACTGGGCAGAGGTAGAAAGAGGCATGAACGCTATGGCAAAAGAACTGGGAGTAAAAGCTATATTCAACGGTCCGCCCACAGCGAGCAGCGCGCTGCAAATATCTATAATAGAAGGGGCCATTTCCAACAAAGTTGCCGGAATCGGAATTTCTCCAAACGAGCCCGAAGCTGTCCAGACTATCATTAAAAGTGCTGTCGAAAAAGAAATCCCGGTAATAACTTTCGACTCGGATTCACCCAATAGTCTGCGTAGCTATTATATAGGAACCGATAATTACAAAGCCGGAAAAACATTAGGCGAACATTTCATAAAGATAGCGGGTACAAAAGGAAAAATAGCTATCTTTACAGGCGGATTGGGTGCAATGAACCTTAATGAAAGGATCAAAGGTTTTAAAGATGCGATTGCTAACTACCCTGATTTAATGGTAGTATCCCTGCAGGCTAACAATGATGATGAAGCACTGGCTCTCTCACAAGCGGAAGCAATCCTTCAATCCCACCCCGATCTTCTGGCATTTGTAGGAGTAAATGCACCTGCGGCGCCCGGTGCTGCACGCGCGGTAAAAGCCCTGGATAAAAAAGGCGAGGTCAAAATATTAGGGTTTGATACGGTACCTATTACCCTGGATTTTATAAGACAGGGATATATTCAAGGAACAGTAGGACAAAGACCCTACATGATGGGATACGTTAGCCTTAAAGCTCTTTATGATATTCATATGAGCAAAGAAATTCAGTTGCCGGAAGGACTCAAAGCCGCGGACAAAATCATAGATACCGGAATTCTTTTCGTAACTGCAGAAAATATAGACGAACACTTCCCGGAATAACAAGAAAAAGCCAACAGATATCACTACCCCGGATGAAAAAGAAAATAGCCGATAAATACATTTTAGAGATGGAAAATGTATCCAAGATTTTTCCCGGGGTAAAGGCGTTAAATAAGGTTCATTTCAATTTGAAATCCGGAGAAGTACACGCTCTAGTCGGTGAAAACGGAGCAGGTAAATCCACTCTTTTAAAAATTCTCGCCGGTGCTTACAAAAAAGACGAAGGCACCATAACTCTGGACGGTAATGAAGTAGAAATGACCGATCCTAAACACGCTCTGGATTTGGGCATCAGCGTAATATACCAGGAATTCAATCTCATACCTAATCTCAGTATTGCAGAGAATATCTTCATAGGCAGAGAACCCCGCAGGCAGAAAGTCTTTGTTGATTTTTCAAAATTATACCGGGATGCCGAATTTTTTCTGGAAAAAATAGGGATGAAGAAAGATCCGAAAACCCTGGTGAGCCAATTAAACGTAGCAGAACAGCAGATGGTCGAAATAGCAAAATCTCTGTCTTTTTCCTCCAAAATAATAGTTATGGATGAACCTACATCGGCTTTAACAAAATCCGAGAAAGAAACCCTTTTTAAGATTATCAGGGAATTAAAAAGTAAAGGAGTCTCTATAATTTTCATTTCCCATATAATCGACGAAGTTCTTGAGATATCAGACAGGGTTACCGTTCTAAGAGACGGAGAATATGTGGACACCTTAAAAGCTTCTAAAACAAATCCTAACGAAATCGTACAGATGATGGTCGGGAGAAAACTAAAGGACTTCTACCCAAAAACAGACGTAAAAAGAGGGGAAGTTATTTTAGAAGTAAAGAACCTGACAAAAAAATCAAAATATGAAGATATCAGTTTCCGGCTTCACGAAGGAGAGGTACTGGGTTTTGCGGGACTGGTTGGCTCCGGAAGAGCGCAAGTAATGCGAGGAATTTTCGGCATAGAACCTCCGGATGGCGGCGAAGTATATATAAAAGGAAAAAAAATAAAAACAAACTCTCTTTTCGAAACAATCAAAATGAAAATGGGGTTCGTGCCGGAAGACAGAAGAAAAGAAGGGCTTATTTTGAGTCGTTCGGTAAAAGATAATATCAATATAACAAAATTATCCCGGATTAACTCTTACGGATTTGTAAAGCAAAAAGAGGAAGAAAAAATAGCAAACGAATACTGCAAACGCCTTAATATAAGAACACCAAACAACAAAGAGATAACCCAGAACTTAAGCGGCGGAAACCAGCAAAAAATAGTAATAGCTAAATGGCTTGCCATAAACCCGAGAATACTTATCTTAGATGACCCTACACGCGGTATAGATGTAGGGGCAAAAAACGAAATATATTTACTTATAAATAACCTGGCGAAAGAAAAAATAGGGATTATTTTAATATCCTCCGAATTGCCTGAGATAATAAATATAAGCGATAGAATATTGGTGATGAGGGAAGGAAAAATAACTCATGAATTTTCACGAAAAGAAGCAACTCAGGAAAAAATTATGCGGCACGCAGCCCTGAAAAACTAAGGGGTAAAAAGATGGATTTTAAAGCTATTTTTAAAAGTACGGAATTCGGCATATTCATAGCGTTTTTAGTCTTATGTACCGGTCTTTCTCTTGCCACTCCGAATTTCCTTTCGGTATATAATATATTCACCGTAATGAAACAGGTCTCTTTTATCGCAATTATAAGTGTAGGAATGACTATGGTAATTCTTACAGCGGGAATAGACCTGTCCGTAGGAGCAGTTCTCGGACTGGTAAACGTTCTTGCGGCATTATTTATCAAAAAACTCGGTTTAGCCCCGGGAATAAGCACGGCTTTACTGTGCGGTACATTTCTCGGTTTTGTAAACGGAATAATTATAGTCAAATGGGACTTGCCGCCCTTCATAGTCACTCTCGGTATGATGAATATTGCAAGAGGTTTGGCACTGGTCATCACAAAAGGCTGGCCAATCACAGGACTACCGGAATGCTTCGGCTGCCTTGCCGAAGGAAGATTATTAGGAATGCCTGTTCCTGTTATAATAATGATAATTGTATATATTTTAGGATATATATTCCTATCCCGGACTATCTGGGGAAAATATATTTATGCTTCAGGAGGCAACGAAAAAGCCACCTGGCTATCGGGAGTAAACGTAAATAAAATTAAAATTTTGGTTTATAGTATTACGGGATTCTTAAGCGGTCTGGCAGGAATAATGCTCGCGTCCCGTTTATCTCAAGGTTCACCCATTACAGGTACAGGTTATGAACTCAGCGTTATAGGAGCCGTTGTTATCGGAGGCACGGACTTAATGGGAGGTAAAGGCTCTGTTCTTGGTTCTCTAATCGGTGCTTCGATCATGGGTGTTCTTGCAAACGGACTCGTGCTTTTAAACGTTTCCGCATTCTGGCAGCAGGTAATACTTGGTCTGGTTATAATTGTTGCCGTAGCCGGAGGAAGTATGAGGAGAAAATTATCTCTTAAGGGAGAATGATGAAAAAATATGCAATAGGTCTTGATTTCGGAACCAATTCCTGCCGCAGCTTGATTGTTGACTTAAGTGATGGAGGTGAGATTGCAAGTTATGTCTTTTCTTATCCTTCCGGACATGCTGGAATTCTCCTCGACCCAAAGGAACCCAACCTCGCAAGGCAAAACCCTGAAGATTATATAAAAGGTATAAAAGAAACAATAAAAAACTCAATTCTTGAAGCCAAGGAAAAATTTTCGCACTTTAATGCTGAAAATATTATCGGAATCGGAATAGATACAACAGGAAGCAGTCCCATGCCCGTTAATAGCGAAGGCACCCCTCTTTGTTTCTTGCCTGAATTTAAAAATAATTTAAATGCGATGGTATGGTTATGGAAAGACCACACGGGGTACTCGGAAGCCGCTCAGATTACGCAGCTTGCAAAGAAGATGCGTTCCGAATATCTTAATAAGATCGGAGGAACTTACTCATCCGAGTGGTTCTGGAGTAAAGTACTTCATTGTTATAATACCGACCCGAACGTTTTTAATGCGGCAGAAAGTTTTGTAGAAATATGCGACTGGATACCCGCAATATTAACAGGAGAAACCAAACCGGATAAAATTAAAAGAAGCATTTGTGCCGCAGGGCATAAGGCTATGTACAACGACAATTGGGGCGGTTTGCCGGATAAGGAATTTCTTTCTGCCCTATCCCCTGCCATGGCAGCGCTTAGAGACAAATTATATGAAAAAGCAATTCCTTCCGATCAATTAGCCGGAAAATTATCAAACACATGGGCGCAAGATTTGGGGTTAAAACCCGGAATAGCAATTGCAGTAGGAGCTTTTGACGCGCACATGGGAGCTGTAGGTGCCGGAGTAAAGCCAGAAACACTGGTGAAAATACTCGGCACAAGTACATGTGATATTATGGTTTCACCTCATGACAAAAAACTTTCGGATATACCCGGTGTATGCGGAATAGTAGATGGTTCAGTAATGCCGGATTATTTCGGAATAGAAGCAGGACAATCTGCTGTCGGAGATATTTTCTTATGGTTTGTAAATAACCTCGTCCCGGAAAAATACGGAAAAACAGTCGATGAGAAATTCGAAAATTTAGGAATAGAAGCCTCAAAGCAAAAACCGGGCGAACATGGGCTCATCGCCCTTGATTGGAATAACGGAAACCGTACTATACTTGTGGACGTTCGACTCAGCGGATTGCTCCTCGGTCAAACACTCCATACCCAGCCGCATGAAATCTACCGGGCTTTAATCGAAGCAACTGCATTCGGAGCTTTAACCATTATAAACAGAATCGAAGAATACGGTGTGCAGGTAAAAGAAATCGTAAACTGCGGAGGACTTGCTTCCAAAAATCCCTTTCTAATGCAGGTATACGCAGATATAACCGGACGTCCTATGAAAATCTCAAGGAGCGAACAAACTCCCGCACTGGGTGCGGCAATTTTTGGAGCAATAACAGCCGGAAAGCAAGAAAGCGGTTTCACATCCGTACTTGACGCCCAAAATGCGATGACAGGTATTAAAGAAGTATACGAACCAACACTTGCGAATAATTCAATATATAAAAAACTATATGTTTTATACAAACAACTGCATGACGCATTCGGAACCACCGAATGGTCGGGAAAAATGCAAAATATCATGAAAGATTTGCTCGTAATACGTGACGAACAAAGGAAGGGGAAATAATGCTTTCGGATTTAAAAGAAAGAGTATTTATCTCGAATCTGGATTTAGTAAGATATAAACTTATCACATTGACCTGGGGTAATGTCAGCGGGATCGATCACGAACAGGGTTTAGTCGTAATTAAACCGAGCGGCATACCTTACGACGGAATGCAGGTTACCGACATGGTTGTAGTCGATCTCGAAGGTAAGATTGTTGAAGGTGTTCATACCCCTTCATCAGACACTTCCACCCATCTTGAACTATATAAAGCATTCACCGACGTCGGCGGGATAGCCCATACGCACAGCAAGTACGCTACCATGTTCGCGCAAGCACAAAAAGAAATTCCCTGCCTCGGTACGACACACGCAGATTCTTTTAACGGTCCAATACCTCTTACGAGATTTCTGTCAAAAGAAGAGGTAGAACAGGGATATGAAGAAAACACAGGAACGGTAATCATTGAACGTTTTATCGATATAAAACCTTTAGAAACACCTGCTGTTTTAGTCTGGGGTCATGGACCCTTCACTTTCGGAAAAACACCCCGGGAAGCGGCAGAAAACAGTCATATCCTGGAAAGTATCGCGGAAATGGCTTTCGGAACTCTTCAGCTTAATCCGCAATGCGAAAATTTACCAGAGTACATTTTAAAAAAGCATTATAATAGAAAACATGGTCCGGATGCCTATTACGGACAAAATAATAAGGAGAAATAAAATGGAAAATATACCAACCATTAAACTTGGTATCGTTGCAGTAAGCAGAGACTGCTTCCCTATCGAGTTATCCCGAAAAAGAAGAAAAGCGGTTGTAGCCGCATGCAAAAAAAAGAAAGTCTCTATAATCGAGATTGAAACTATAATAGAAAATGAAAAAGACGTGCTGAGGGCACTTAAAGAAATCGAGAAGAAAAATATCAACGCGCTTGTTATTTATCTCGGAAATTTCGGACCCGAAGGTCCGACAACCATGCTCGCTCAAAAATTCGCAGGACCCGTCATGTTTTCCGCCGCGGCGGAAGAAACAGGAAAAGACCTTATTCAAGGCAGAGGGGATGCGTATTGCGGTTTATTGAGTACGTCTTATAACGCGGGATTACGGGGCTTGAAACCATACATACCGGAATATCCCGTGGGCACCGACGACGAAATTGCGGATATGATTAAAGATTTTATTCCCATCTCGAGAATACTAATCGCTCTTAAAAAACTTAAAATATTCGCTTTTGGTCCGCGACCGTTTGATTTTGTTACATGTAACGCACCTATAAAACCTCTCTACGACATCGGTGTGGAGATTATGGAGAATAGCGAACTGGATCTATATGATATTTACAACTCCGCAAAGGGCAATCCAGCGATTAAAAAAATCGCATCCGATATGGCAAAAGAATTGGGAAAGGGAAACACCTATCCCGACCTCCTGAACAAACTCGCACAGTACGAAGTTGCACTAACTAAATTCATGGAAGATAATTTAGGCGCTTCGGAATATGGAATATTCGCGAATAAATGCTGGCCTTCTTTTGAAAAATATTTTAGATTTGTACCCTGTTTTGTTAATTCGCGACTCGCAGCACGCGGAATACCCGTATCCTGCGAAACAGATATATATGGAGCTTTAAGTGAATATATAGCAGTTGGTGCCACGGAATTGCCCCCCGCTATTCTCGATATAAACAATACCGTACCAACTGATATATATAAAAAAGAAAAGAGCAAAATCGGGAAATATAAATCTACAGATCTCTTCATGGGTTTCCACTGCGGAAATGTATCTTCTTCCTGCCTTGTTGGCGGAGCGATAAAATTCCAGCTAATCATGCATCGTTTAATGGAACCAAACGGCAAAGAACCGGATATAACAAGAGGGACTCTTGAAGGACAGATAAAAGCGGGGCCCATCACAATTTTCCGTTTACAGTCGACAGCTGATACAATCCTTCGTTCGTACGTCGCGGAAGGTGAAGTCTTGAATATCGATCCACAAACATTCGGGAGTACAGGTGTATTCGCAATAAAAGAAATGGGAAGATTTTACCGTCATGTCCTTATCGGTAAAAAATTCCCGCACCATACGGGCGTGGCTTTCAACCATGTCGGCAAAATATTGTTTACCGCCATGAAAATGCTGGGCGTCGAAGACGTATCCTTCAACCAGCCCGCCGAAATACGATATCCTGACGAAAATCCATTTTCATAAATTGAGGTAATAACCCATGAACTCGCTGGTTTTAAAGGGAATTAGAAAGTTTGAATTTCGGGAAATACCTAAACCGGCGATAACAAAAGACACGGACGTTTTACTTAAAATGCGCAATGTCGGAATATGCGGTTCCGATATCCATTATTATTCAACAGGACGAATTGGTGATCAGATTATCAAATTTCCTTTTACCATAGGGCATGAAGGCTCGGCTATTGTCGAAAAAATCGGCAGCAGTGTAACATGGGTAAGACCCGGGGACCACGTTGCAATAGAACCTGCCGTATCCTGCGGAAAATGTGACCAATGCCAGCGCGGAAGGCGGCACACCTGCCGCGATCTAAAGTTTCTCGGCTGTCCGGGCCAGCTCGAGGGCTGTTTATCCGAATACATAGTTATGCCGCAGGAAAACTGCTATAAAATAAAAGACTCAATGACCTTTATTCAAGGAGTACTGGTTGAACCGTTATCGATCGGAGTCTATTCCGCTGCTTTTCTTGAAAATCCAAAAGAAAAAACTATCGGAATTCTCGGTTCAGGCCCGATAGGCCTATCCGTTCTTCTGGCTTCACGCGTCAATGGTGTGAAAAAAGTTTTTATGACTGATAAAATAGAGGAAAGACTTATCATCGGGCAGAGGGCAGGAGCGGACTGGATTGGAAATCCCGATATGATAAATATCATCGAAAAAATAAAAAAGATAGAGCCCAATCAATTGGACGTAGTATTTGAATGCTGCGGTGAGCAGGATGCGTTGGATCAGGCAGTAGATTTATTGAAACCCGGAGGAAAACTGATAATTGTGGGAATACCGGAACCAAATGAGATTTCCTTTAATATCAACAAAATTCGCAGAAAAGAAATATCGATTCAGAATGTCCGCAGACAAAACAACTGCACACAGAAAACAATCGACTTGATAGCCGGCGGAAAAATAAACGTAGATTTCATGGCTACACATAATTTTAAACTTCAAGATACCACATTGGCTTTTGAAATCGTGGAAAACTACCGGGATGGGGTAATCAAGGCAATAATTAGCTTTGATTGAAAAAATCAAAGCGTTAGAACGTTAGATGGTTAGGTCGTTAGGTAGTTTACAGATAAAGATGGATGACCGCAGACTGTAGAGCGAAGCGATTAAATCAGATAAACCCAAAAAACCAACGAACTCAATGAACTCAAAAAACCCAATTAACTAACATATTTCTAAAGAGAAATTCAGTCTTGACATAATCAATACAATCTTTATTATATAAAAAAATATTAAAGGAGTTTAAATGAAAAAATATATTTTAGTCACATTATTAGTAATCTTTTGTTTTACTGCAATTACCGGGTCTGCGTATGAGCCAAAAATAGGGCTATATCTAGGGTTAAAAAGCGGTACTTTTGCTTTAAATTCAGTAAATGCTTTAAATATCTTTTCCTTCGGAGGCATTGTCGGCTGCCCCCTACCTTTTAAAAACGAACATTTCGAAGCAGCAGTTGAAGGTGAATTCAATCTCGGATACTTGGGTGGAAGTTATATAAGTGGATATCCCGGAAATAGATCACGCATAAGAACAATAGGTGAGTATTGCGTAGTAAAAACCATACCGGTCAAAGAAATATACACAAAGGGCAAAATAGGTATTACACATGAAACCGTATTTGAGAAAATTTCGGGTGTTGAAACGTCATCTGAAGATATGGGCCTCTCCCTTGGAATTGGAGTAGGTTATAGAGCCGCTAATAACGTAAATCTCGAGCTTGAGTTTGCCACAACCCATAGCGACATGAAATTCTTTAACATTAATATTAATGTTATGTTCTAACCCAGAACACCAGTAGGAACCACAAGATTACACGAGATTAACACAAGATTTTTATTTATTGTTTTTACTCGAAATTCGAAACGCGTAACCCGAAACTTTAATCTAACCGCAAATCACACGAATAAATATATTTTTTGTTTGTTTTCACTAAAACCTAAGACCGAAGACCTAAAACCTAAATCAAACACAGAGCCACATAAAATAGTCATGCGTCACGAGTCGTGACTAAGTTAAATATTTAACTCAGATTCAAAAAATCTACGAATACAGAGAACAAGTTTATTTTTCTTCTCTAAAGCTACTACAGAAAGATAGGAACTCCTTAAGTTCGTATCTAAGAATAGCCATGTTTTCCGATACCTTAACCCCTTCCTCTCTACGAAAATCACGACTATGAACTTCTAATTTCTTTTTAAAGATACAACTTATAACAGTTGAAGAAGAGGTAGGAATAACCGCAAAATACTCTATAGCACGGACCTCTGCGCCAAGACTTTTAAAATTATTCTCGCAAGCCGCAATATATCCTTCATTCCCATATGCCATAATCGGCTCGACTACAGTTCTATTACTTACAGGGTCATCCTCCATATATGCTTCAATTATATCTATAGGTTTTTTATCATCAGGAAGATCATGTAAAAAAACACTGATGTGAGTGCCCGTTTCTTTCTTTCCGTAAAAAATGGCACAGTTGTCTGTTGGCGGAGGATGAGGTTCCCAGCTTGAATCCAGCGGAGAGAATGAGTATTGAGGGAATGGGGTTATAACCCATCTGCCATTAATTTCCTCAAAAGATTGAAGCCGCGAACAACCTGAGAGAATCACTAAAAGTATAATACTCATAAAACCGAAATCTTTTCTATAATTTTTCATATCTTATATCCACTCCTTATTATTAATATATATAGGAAAAATGTAAAGTCAGGTCAAGTCCCTTTTTTTCTGTAAAATTCATTGAGCCACCAATTCCTTATTCAACTCATATTCTTTTTTTGTTCTTTGTAGTTCTTCCATAAATTCTTCTTCTGATTCATTTTCTTCAAGAGAGTC